>Ga0105104_10001303_pt1 | contig 18677 bp, 11 predicted proteins | sample PPLLaktember2015_3_FD_87034 | JGI IMG/M metagenome (GOLD analysis project Ga0105104, IMG submission 87034) | Freshwater sediment microbial communities from Prairie Pothole Lake near Jamestown, North Dakota, USA - PPLs Lake P7 Core (6) Depth... | ecosystem: Environmental > Aquatic > Freshwater >... | reverse complement strand
TACCTGCACCGGAAATTTATGAAGACGTTAAAGAGGTCCGTTTATGACGAGATTAAACGCGCCCGAATAAACCTTATCAGCCGGCTGCTGCTTGAAACAGATTTACCGGTATCGGATATTGCCATCAAGCTCGGGTTTAACAGCGATAGCCACATTGCCAGGTATTTCGAACAAAAGATGGGAATGTCACCGCTGAAATACCGCAAGCTTATCGGTCATCAATAACCCTAATTATTAAAGAAGCTTAGATCTCAAAAATGACTTTTAAAATTCATCCGCGTTCCCGCTTTCGCAACATTATATCATCTGCCATAGCTCAAGACAATAAACAGAACGGGCGGTTAATTTGACCTGTATGCACTTTCTGTTCTATAATATTTGCGTTTTTTAAGCCGATTCGTTTTATTTCTCGGTTGTTAATTTAAATACGTTTGCGATTTCATTTCCATCAGCAAGCATTTTAAAATCAGTCCCTCATCGCTTCTTGCCTATTTAACTTTTGCTTTGAGCCAAGCATCGTAACCTTATTAACCTTGATATTCGCCGCTTTTATTGATTTCAGACAATATGCTTCCTCTGTTAGGACCTGATATTACCTTAAGGCCCGGTTGCCGGCAACACAGAGATTTCGGCAGCACTCATCCAGCCGTTTTTATTGATTTCCTGCAAGGCCGTGAAGCGGAAGAATCGAGCGTTGATGGGTTCGAATCTGACTTGCTGGAGCGACGGGTTGTTGCGAATGTTGGCAAACTTAGCTGAATCGACGTTGGTCGTCCAGGTGAGTCCATCGGCGCTGGTTTCAAAGCGATAACGTTCAACAATACCATTGGGGATGCCATCCTGGCGCGGCAGATACGCGAAGCCGCCAATTTGGTGTGAAGTCCCCATATCAATGGTGATGAAATGCGGCAGCGCCAAATCGCCATTCCAACGGGTGTGCCAAATAGTGGATGAATCGTCATCAATCGCTTTGGATGCGGCGTTGTCCGCCCCGGCGGTTTCCTGGCTGTCCACCGCGACCACCTTCCAACCCATCGGCGCTAGTCCGGCAAAACTCTTGGAGGCCTCCATACCAAGCTTTCCATCCGGTAACAGGCAAGCGGCTCGCACGGCGCCGCCCTGCGGCAGGGATATCGGTGAACTGTAAGCAGGCGAATCGGCCGCAGGCATTTTACCATCAACAGTATAGACCATTTTAAAACCGCTCGTGTTGCAGATAGTTACCATGCCGTTAGAATCACGATTTGAAATAACAGGAGGCAAAAAGCCCTCCGGCTGCTTAAATAGCCCCATTTCGGCCAGTGTCGGTTCCATGCGTGAACCGGTTATGCCAATGCGAACTTGGCTGGTGGTCACCGGGGACTTCAGCCGTATCAGCCGTTTGTGCCCGACAGTTGTCATTTCCTCTGTTGCCGATGCCTTGCCCCATGCCGAGCCATCCCATATCTCAATGGCAAATGACTCGATTCTCTGGCTGCGATGATCCACCGCTTCCTGCAGTGAAACGACATCAAACGTGACCGGCACCGGCAGCGTCAACGTCAAGTCGGCGGTGGTATGACCCGGTGCGGCTTCCCACCACGTGTCAAGGTTTTTATCCAATGCCAGCGACGGTTTGTTGGCAGCGTTCGAGTTATCGGCAGCCATTTTACCGTCATCAGCAAGGTCTTTGGTGAATGTCTCCTTAATCACCTGCGCCATCCGGCTCAAGGCCTCAAGCTGATCATCCGGAACCAGACCACGCGTGTCCGGGGACAGGTTCAAAATGAGGTTTCCGTTACGGCCGATTGACGTGTAATAAATGTCCACCAACTGCGACAGGCCTCTGGGATGCTTCCTGGGTCCCCAGAACCATTGGCCGTTGGCGAGAATCGTGACATTGGTTTCCGTCGGATACCACCATAGATACGAACCGGGCGTAAGTTTGGCGCGGCTGCCGAGATCCCCGGCCTGCATGTCCGGCCAAAGGAAGTTTTCAGGCGGCACAGGCAGGGGGATGACACTCCATTCCGTGGTGCGGCCAACACCGCCTTCATTGCCTACCCAGCGCCCGTCCGGCCCTTTGCCGAAGATGATTGCTCCGGGCTGGAGATGACGGATTAAATCAAACCACGCGTTATAATTGTAGGTCTCTTTGACGCTTGGGTCCGGGTTAGCCCCGTCAAACCAGACCTCCTGAATGGGGCCGTATTCGGTCAGCAATTCGTAAAGCTGGTTGAGAAAATAGCGATTGTAATCGTCCACCACATAGGTATAGCTCGTAAAACCGTCCGGCGGCGTGCGGCCTAAAGAGGGATTGCTCTTGAAACTGACAGGGTCGGTAGGAATAACTGAAGAAACGATGTTGCTGTCGTTGCCATAGTAACCGGCTGGATTTTTCGGATTTGTCTTTAGTTGGTAAAGGTCGGCGGGCGAAAGATAAACACCAAGCTTGAGACCATGCTTACGGGCGGCGTCGGCGACAGCCCGGACAATATCGCCTTTGCCGCCAAGCCAGGTACTCGATGCGACCGAATGCGAAGTGTAGCGGGTGGGCCACAGGCACAATCCGTCGTGGTGCTTGCAAACTAACACAATCATTTTTCCTCCGGCGTCTTTCATCGCGGCGACCCATTGGTTCGCGTCAAACGCCGAAGGATTGAACAGTGATGGTTCTTCACGGCCATTTCCCCATTCAACGCCTCGAAATGCATTCGGGCCGTAATGAAGGAAGAAGATCCATTCCAGCCGCATCCACTCTGTCTGATTGGGGCGGGGCAGAACCTTTGCCGCTTTTTCCACAATAATGGAAGGGGAATCGTTTTGGGAAATCACCTGTAGCGTGGCATATGCAATCGGACCGTTCGCATCTACCGCCCCGGCAATAGCAACGGGAACTATATAGACCGAAAACAGCACTGAAAAAATTGATAATCCGATTTGCCTGCCAAATGATGAAATCTTTCGCCTGGACATTACTTCTCCTTAGAACGCGTTTTTTATGTCTTTGGTTAGTAATCAGGATAGCTTTTAATCCAATCCGGCCAGTCGCCGGTTCGATGAGCTTTACCCGCCCTGGTCCAGGGGCCGGCAGTATTGAAAGTGCGAGACCATTTCAGGGTCCATAACTCCTTAAGCCCCACTTTCCTTACGCTGAAATCCATAAACAGGCAGTTCGTATTTTTTCTGTGTCTGTCGAGGCAATATCGTCTCATTTGCGGATCCCAGTCGTCGTCTAATCTATGTGCCTGTGCTGTATCAGAATCTCTGGGCCAGCCGTCGAACCGAAGGGCGTCCAGAAAAAGCGGTATATTATTAGTAGGCCCCTTTACCATGCCGAGACCCTTCCAGTTTTCCTTATCATAGTCATAAGTAACACCCCATTGGGTATATCTTCCCCTGGTACTCATCGCCCAGCCGTTTAGCCCGTAGCTTCCCGCTATCCCGTCGGCATCAATTTCACGTAAACCTTTCCAAAAAGATTCAACATAGGTTGGTTTTTCGATACCCCAGGCGCCGTAAATGGAATTCTCGCCTGTCCATTGCCCCTGTTCATCCATTTGAAATTTTTTCGCGGTCGGGCAGAACCATATTTTGTTTCTCTTCCAGCTTTGAAGGTTTTTTTCAAGCTGGGCAGGCCACCAATAACCGTAGGTCTCAGATCCGCTAAAAAAAAGATTATTATTCTGTTCTGCGTACATCGACATAATAAGACCCCATTGCTGGAGGTTTGCCCGGCAGGCCGTCGCGCGGGCATGTTCCCTTGCGGCCTGCATACTCGGCAGCAATATCCCCATCAACAATGCGATAATTGCGATTACTATCAGTAATTCTATAAGAGTAAAGCCAAATTTATTCATAAAATTTTTCTTAAAAAGGCCTTTGACTATTTGCTCAAAACAGACACTTGCGCCGGCTTCAGGCCTTCGCTTTCAGCAACAATTTTTATGATCCCGCCCTGTCCTTCTGTTGGTCGGACAATTAAAGTTTCTTTACCAAAGAACAATTTGTGTTCAGCGTCCTGGAACGATTCAAATGAACGGGGATTGCCGTTATCGGCGGCTGCGATTTCGGCAGGACCTTCGACTTTGAATTTAACCAGGTTATCCGCCAAAGGACATAGCGTGCCGTTGGCATCGATTGCTTCGATTAATAAGTAGCAAAGGTCATCGCCTGTCGCGGCCAGTTCTTTCCTGTCAGGCGTCATTCGAAGCGATGCCGGCTCGCCTGCCGTCTTCATAACGGCCTGACCCATTTCTTTGCCGTCTTTATAGGCAATTGCCTTAAGTTCTCCGGGTTCGTAATTTACATCGTTAAAGCAAATACGGTATTTATCTATCACGCCGTAATAACCGGGTCCGGTCTCTTTTGCTTTTGACTTTTTGCCTAAGGTCTGACCATTAAGGAAAAGTTCCGCGGTGTCGCCATTTGTATAAATATAGACAGGGACATTTTGCCCGATGCGGTCATGCCAGTTCCAGTGGGGAAGGATATGGACGGTAGTTTTATCGGGCGCCCAGCGGCTGCGATATAAGTAGAACCGGTCTTTTGGAATGCCGGCCAAATCCACAATACCGAAATAGGAGCTTCTTGACTCTTTCATGTAAGGTTCGGGCTCGCCGAGATAATCGAAGCCCGTCCAGACAAATTCTCCGCTGACATATTTATCTGTATCCAGGAAATTGAATTCGACGTCGGGTATATCGCACCATCTGGAGGTCCGATCATAAGAGCTGACCTGATATACATTTTTTGTTAATTCTGATTTATTCTTTTGCAGCGGGAAATCGTAATAACCTCTCGTGCTGACTGCCGAAGCGGATTCGCTGTAGATGATGGGTCTTTCCGGGAATATTTTGTGATAGGTCCCATAGCTGCGGTGGTAATTAAAGCCGCCAATATCGAGGGCGTCATAATTATGATTTGAAGCATCCTTATCATCATTGGAAGCCAAACTGACAGGTCTTGTAAGGTCGTATTTACGGAAATAATCGGCCATCATTTTTACTCGTTGGGGATTAAGTCCTTGTTTGTCCTTTGGAATTTCGTTGCCGATTGACCAGACAACAACACAGGGATGATTACGATCGCGCATCATAAAATTTTTCACCTGTTTTTCGCCATATTCCGCTAAAGGCGGATTGTCATTAATTCTGTCGGCAGTCCTGTCCCATTTATCGAATACCTCATCCCAGACAACAAAGCCCATCTTATCACACAACTCAAGCAGCTCCGGAGCGGGCGGATTATGGCTTGTTCGAATTGCATTAGCGCCCATATCACGCATAATCTCCAGTTGCCTTTCCATAGCGCGTGTATTGAAGGCCGCTCCTAAAGCGCCCTGGTCATGATGCAGACATACTCCCTGAAGCTGGACTCGCCTGCCATTAAGATGAAAACCATCGTCGGCGGTAAATTTGAATTCACGAATGCCGAAAGTTGTTGTGTCATTATCAATGATTTTATCACCCATACGCACAACTGTTTTAGCTGTGTAAAGTTTCGGGCTTGTGATGTCCCATCGCTGCGGATTTGGAATTACAAAAACCTGATTTATATCTTTTGAACCATTAGCGGGGATTTTTTCATTTGTTATTTGAGAGGCGATTACTTTTCCATCGGGATCAATCAAGGCAACGTCAATAGCCGTATTTGAATTTGATTTTTTATGATTTTCAACAGTGCTGCAAACATTAATTGTTGCCGAATCGTCGGCGACTTTTGGGGTCGTTATATAAGTTCCCCAGTGGGCGATATGAATCGGTTTAGCGATTGTCATCACGAGTTTTCGGTAAATACCGGCGCCGGGATACCATCGTGAGTAGTGTTTACGAGTATCGGCCTTTACGGCAATTGTATTTTTCTTGCCGAATTTAACATAAGGCGTGGCGTCAACGCGGAATGACATATAACCATAATCCCACTGGCCCGCTAACTGACCATTAACGTAAACCTTTGGAAACGCCATCACGCCGTCAAAATCGAAATAGACACGCTTGCCTTTATCGTTTTTATCGAGAGTAAAAGTTTTACGATACCAGCCGACGCCCGGCCAGGGCAGTTTGCCCGTGGAACCCTCAACTTTTTCATTAAATGGTCCCGTTATTGCCCAATCGTGCGGTAATCGTACCGGCTGCCAGTTCGAGTCATCAAAAGTTACAGCTTCTGCCCCATCCAGGTCGCCTCTTGAGAATTTCCAGTCCTTATTGAAATTTACAACCTGTCTGGCTGTTATATTTATGTCAACAGTGCGAATTTTTTGCTGACCTGTTTTGTTGCTTTGCCGGCAGGATAAATTGATTGATAAAAGGATGGTTGAAATTGATGTTAATAAAACTATTTGCCAGATTTTCATGTAATCTCTCTAAAATATTCCTGATTAAATCATATCTCAATCTACCCCGCTCAATAAATGACTTTAGAACCGGGAATTAATACCTGTATCTTATTGACTCTTGATTTTCTCATCATATATAGTATAATGCAAGTATGATTGCAGTATATGTCAATTGTTGTCCAATAGATGTCTATTATTGACTTCTTATAGCTTTGGTTTTTATGGTTTCAGTTGATAAAAGAGAGCCAAAATTTTTCTCCAACCAGGTTTTGGAAGCAAATCGTTTTTATCTGAATACCCAATCTCATAAAAATCAAAAACTTAAGGTTGTATGCGGCGGTTGCGAACATTGTCAGCCCGGTTATCGGATTGACCGCTCGGACTTCCCGTTTTATTCAATTGAATTTGTCGCTAAAGGTAAGGGAGAAGTAATTCTCGAAGGTAATAAACTCGCTCTTTTTGCCGGTAAAGCATTTTCCTATGGCCCGGGCATAGCCCATGTGATGACCACAGAAAACGAATTTCCCCTGGTTAAATATTTCGTCGATTTTACCGGGCCTGAAGCATTAAAAATGCTGAAGAAATTCGGTCCTGCCCCGGGATGTGCCGTCCAGGTATCTGCGCCTGACGTGATAATAAGAATTTTCGAGGATCTTATCAAAAATGGCCAAACAGGCAGTTCATACAGCCCGCTTATCTGCACAGCTATTTTGCAGCAGCTAATTTTCAAAATCGCTGAGATTTCGATTATTGAAAATACACGAAAAACAGCGGCCTTTTATACCTACCAGAAATCCAGGGAAATCATCCAAAAGAATTGCCTTACTCTTAGAAGCCTTGATAAGATTGCCGAGCAATGTAATATCGATAACGCCTATCTTTGCCGGCTCTTCAAGCGTTTCGACAACCAAAGCCCATATCAATATCTGATGCAAATGAAAATGAATCTCGCGGCACAGCGGCTTCAATCGCCAAATTCATCGGTAAAGGAAGTGGCTCAGGAATTCGGTTTCAGCGATCCTTTTCATTTTTCAAGGGTTTTTAAACGGATTTTCGGGATACCACCCGGCATCTTTAAATTCTTACGTTAAAAAAGAAGAAATAAGATAAACCGGCGGGGGGATTCAAGCATCAGCGAAGCACTTTTATAAGTCCTTGTTGATAAAAGTCAATAATAGACATCTATTGGGCAACAATTGGCATACATTATAGTCAAAAAAATGTTATAATGAAAATGAATATGATGATATGTTATAAGGAAAAGCATCACATGCGTAATTTGGGGAAAATATCGTGAAGCAGGTCATAATTTTCATCACACTGGGAGTTATGGCTTCTTTTGGCTTGCCAATCCAGGCAGATCCTATAAATGTAAATTATACCATTAAAACCGACACAGGCCAGACCCCTATCAGCAAATATGTTTACGGGTCCAACTGGGGTAACAGCACAATGTACACCGTTCAAAGAATCGGCGGAAACCGCTGCACCGCCTATAACTGGGAGAACAACTGGTCCAACGCAGGCAGCGACTACATTTTTGAAAACGACCAGATGTTCGATCCATGCGAGATACCAGGCAAAGGCGTAACTGACGACGTTAATATTTTTAATTCACAAAATCAGGAAACGATAGTAACTTTGCAGTTGGCAGGTTATGTTTCCGCTCCAATCTTTGGGCAATATTTGGATCAATATCCGCCCCCATCGCAGTATTTTACTCCTGTTCAATTCGCAAAAGGCGCACCATTCTGCAGTCCGCCGGACAATCCAAACACTTCTGATGGTGTTGTCTATATGGATGAATTTGTTAATTTTCTTGTCAATAAGTATGGCCCCGCAGGCAGTCCCCTGGGGATTAAATTCTACTGCTTGGATAATGAAGTTGACATTTGGCATGCAACTCATAAAGAAGTTCATCCGGCACATATCTTATGCCAGGAAATTAGAGACAAAAGCATTGCTTGTGCGACAGCAGTCAAAAATGTTGACCCCAATGCCCAGATAATGGGGCCCGTCCTTTGCACGTTTGATGGATTCAAATCACTGGCCGGAGCACCTGACTGGCCAAGCGTGGATACAAACATGCCATGGTTCACAAGTTATTATCTTAATGAAATGAAAAAGGCGTCTGACGCCAACGGAAGACGGCTCCTCGACATCTATGATGTTCACTGGTATCCCCCGGAGGATGACGGCAACGGCCATGGTATTTGTGATGACCGCGAGGATCCTCGAACATTTAACGCAAGAATGCAGGCGCCGAGAACTCTGTGGGACACAGATTATGTTTATCCTAATATGACTTATCCTAATGGCGGATCAAGCTGGGTAAACCAATGGTGGAACGCTTCATTTCTGCCGGTTCTTACAAGATTCAAGGCCGACATACAGAATTACTATCCGGATACCAATATCGCAATCACGGAATACGCTTACGGACCCGCACACCAGTGGGCAACCGGTATAACCACAGTGGATTTCCTCGGTATCTGCGGCAAATACGGCGTTTATATGACGAATTATTGGGGACAAGGCGGCTATATTGACACCGCGGTAAAAATTTTCAGAAATTATGACGGTTTCCATTCTACTTACGGAGATACTAATGTTCCTGCGACGATGTCAAACAAGGTAAACAGCTCGATTTACGCATCTATCAGTGACAGCAATAACTTCCCGCTTCATATGATAGTTTTAAACAAGAATCAGGATAACGCCATAAACGGGACATTTACTATAACAAGCTCGCATAGTTTCTCATCGGGAAGAGTTTTCGCGTTGGACCCAAACGGCTACAATATAAAGGAATATACGCCAATAAGTAATATTACAGGCAATTCATTTACTTACAGTATTCCCCAAAAGTCCGTTTGCCATATTGTGCTGGATGGGCCTCCCTGTCAGTTAAATTACGACCTTACCGGGGACTGCCTGGTTAATGCGTTGGACCTCGATATATTAGCAAATCAGTGGCTTGAAGGCGACTGTTCGGCTGATCCCAATTGTACTGATTTCAATGGCGATTTGAACGTTAATTTTGCTGATTTTTCATTATTAAGCCATGAATGGAAAATTAATGAATAATTAAGACACCTGATATAACCGAGTCACTGTGAGGCATGCAAAAATCGAATTTAATTATGAAAATAAAAATCATTCAAAAAATCATTCTATTAATAATTCTTTGTTCCCTCAATACACTCCATGCCGCAGATTTAACAATTAACGTTGATGCCGCATCGCCAATCCGCACCATTCCAATGACGTTGTACGGGGCGAATTTAGCGTCATGGGACTGGCATATGGACGGCACTCATCCAGAGTACACGAATCTGCTGAGGGCCTCGGGCTGCAAGTATTTGCGAGTACCCGGCGGCTCATGGGGAAATGGTGTTCTCTGGAGCGACATCGAAGGTCCAAACGGCAGCCAGGGGTGGAAAGTCAGCTATAACGAATATCTGTATTTGATGACTCTTATAAGTCAGCCCGGTGAAGAGGTTCCTCCCACGCTTCAGCCGATTGTTAATTTCCCCGGCTGGTGGTATGACCACTGCCAGGATAATAATCCCGCAGATGACGTCTGTGATTGGGCACAGGCCCATACCAGCGCCGTCAATGCGGCTGTTGGCTGGGTCCAGGACCAATCATCCAGACCCGTTTGCGCTCAATACTGGGAAATAGGCAACGAAATCGGCGGACCGTGGGAAGTCGGTTATTTTCCTGAAATCAGCGGCACCTACTATGGCGACTATCTTGCCGATTTTTCTCTCGGAATGAAGGCAGTTAATCCAAACATCAAAGTCGGTGCTGTCGCCGAACCGATACACAAGCTTCAGGAGTGGGGCTGGTATCAGGGCTACTGGACTTATGATACGCTTGTGGCTTCTGCCGCAAAAAATGCTATTCCTGACTTTCTGATGATTCACGCTTACCCCGGCTCTGGTTCAGGTGCATCGTACAATCCTACCCTGCTTAGCAGTAATATCAATGACATCGCCCAATGGACATCCAACCTCAACGGCATCGTTACCAACGCCCTCGGGTCGCAATATGTAGGCCAGATTGAATATTGTATGACGGAATGGAATCCCGGAGGCACCGACACCTATAATCGCCATTCCGCCTATATAAGCGCGATGTTTCGTGCTCAATATATCCTCGAAATGGCCAAGAATAAGTGGACCGCGTCAAATCCCTGGATATCGGACTACAATGACGGCTTCGTGCCTTATCCGGTTTGGTATATCAATCCGCTGTTGATTAATTATTTTGGCCGGGATATGGTAACGGCTTCCAGTTCCAATTCGCTGGTCCGGGCGTATGCCGCCGAAGATGCAACCGGCGATTTGACGCTATTTATCGTGAATAATTCGCCGACTGCGACTTTAACAGCGGATATCAGTATTGCCGGTTTTTTAGCCGGCTCGGCCGGCCAGCGATGGCTTCTTGAGCCGGCCGGTTCCATTATTTCCGGCGGCGTCAATATTCAGGACAAAAAAGATATCAGCATAAACGGTGTTGTGCATCCGGATCCGTTTACGGCGTCGTCTTCCCTGCCTTCACAGCCGGTTACCTCGGGCAATAATTTCACTGTAACACTGCCGGCAAGCTGCATGCTTCTGCTGAAAATCCCGTCCGGAACGGACGATACCACCCCGCCGGCGGCTCCGACGGAGCTGACGGCAGATCTGGATGGCCTCGACGTTGTTTTGGACTGGAACGACAACAACGAAGAAGACCTGCAGGGTTACAACGTCTTTCGTTCGACAACCTCCGGCAGCGGCTATGTGAAACTAAACACTGCGGTGGTAGTGGATTCAAACTATATTGACAACACGGCTGGCGGCAACGAAACCTACTATTATGTTGTCACGGCTGTCGATACCTCCTGGAATCAATCCGCTGATTCAGATGAAGTATCCATTAACACCCCTGTAACTGCCATGGGAGAGATTCTTTATGAACGCTGGACAGGTATCTCCGGTACGGCTGTTTCCGCGTTGACTTCGAATCCCGCTTATCCGGACAGTCCTTCCTTTACCGATTACCTCACCACCCTCGAAGGCCCGACCGATATTCTGAATTACTACGGAACCCGCATTCGCGGCTACCTGTATCCGCCTGCGACAGGCAGTTATACGTTCTGGATCGCCGGCGATGATAACTGCGAATTGTGGTTAAGTACGGACGGCACGCCTGCCCATATTACACGCATTGCCAATGTGCCTGACTGGACAAATTCACGTGAGTGGAACAGATTTTCCTCGCAGCAGTCCTCGCCGGTTGCTTTGACCGCCGGACAGAAATACTATATCGAAGTGCTGCATAAGGAAAACAGCGGCGGGGATAATATTGCCGTGGCCTGGTCCGGCCCGGGGATTTCGCAGCAGGTTATTGACGGGCAGTACCTGTCGCCGTGGCTCAAGGGGCTGTATGGTGATTTTACCGGCGGCGAAACAGTTGACATCGATGACCTGTCTGAGTTTGTGCAGCTCTGGCTGGCGGATAGCTGTGTGCTTACATCAGCGATAGATATGGATGGGGACTGTCATGTTGACTTTTATGAATTTTCTCATTTTGCACAGAACTGGATGAACTAAGTTCAATCCGGAATGGCAAATTAATGATAATTTAGTTTAATGGCAAAAATAAAAACGCCCGCTTTGATAATGAGGCGGACGCTTTTTTGTTACTTAATATTTCAAATTCGACATTTATTCATCCTGCTTAATCCTCATGCCATAAGACAACCAACGGCATTTTTGTCTTTACGGCGGACCAGAACATCAGTATCTTTGAGCGTCAACTCCAAACTAAGGTCTTTCTGAAAGGCAATACGATGAAAGCTGTCTCAATGGTTCTGGTTGTTGCGGTAATGTTAACTGCCGCTAATGCGGGCGTTGTTGCGCCGGATGTGAAAGTCGAGAAACTGGCCGCTACATTTGCCTTTACCGAAGGCCCGGCTTCGGACTCCAAAGGAAACGTCTATTTTACCGACCAGCCCAACGATAAAATCTACGTCTGGACAACCGATGGTAAATTATCCGTGTTTCTGGACGGCGCTGAACGCTCTAACGGCTTGTATTTCGACGCTGACGGGGTATCGCTGCTTGCCTGCGCCGATTTGCACCGCCGTATCGTTTCATTTGACCCCAACGGCAAAATCACGGTGCTGGCTGATAAATATAACGGTAAAGAGTTGAATTCCACAAACGACCTCTGGCGAGACCCCAAAGGGGGAATATATTTCACGGACCCCTTGTATCCGAGGAAATGGTGGTCTGATTCTAATCTGAAACAGGAGGGCCAGCACACCTATTACCTGACGCCCGACAGGAAAACCGTTATCCGCGTTTCCGAAGACCTCACTCAACCCAACGGCATCATCGGCACGCCCGACGGCAAGCTGCTTTACATAGCCGATATTGGAGCGAAAAAGACATACGCCTATACAATCAATCCCGATGGCACGCTGAGCAATAAAAAGCTGTTCTGCGAACTTGGCTCCGACGGAATGACAATCGATAACGAGGGCAACGTATATCTCACCGGCAAAGGCGTCAGCGTTTTCAATCCGGCAGGTGAAAAAATCGAGCAAATCGACATCAACGAACCCTGGACGGCCAACGTTACCTTCGGCGGCAAAGACCAGGATACGCTTTTCATCACCGCTTCAAAATCGCTTTATGCCGTTAAAATGCGAACAAAAGGCACTACCTGGCTTGTGACTGAGAAAAAATCAGTCATAGCACCTGACGCGAAAATCCAAAAGTTATCGGGAGGATTCAAATTCACGGAAGGCCCCATCGCCGATAAACAGGGCAATGTCTTTTTCACCGATATTCCCAATAACCAGATTAAAAAATGGTCCGTTGACGGGACTCTAACGACATTTCTCGAAAATTCAGGCGGCGCCAACGGCCTCGATATAGACGACAAAGGAAATTTATACACCTGCCAGGGAAGCGACCGGAAAATCGCCCGTATCAGCACCGACGGCAAAGTAGCAATCCTTTGCGATAACTATAAAGGTAAAAAACTCAACAGCCCAAACGACCTCTGGCGGGATAAAAAAGGCGGTATATATTTTACCGACCCCGGCTACGGCAACAGGAGAGAAATGGAGCAGGCAGGCGACTATGTTTTCTATCTGCCCCCCGACACCAACCAGCCCATCATCGTCATAGAGGATATGAATCGCCCCAACGGCATCGTCGGCTCTCCCGACGGCAAAACGCTATACGTCACCGATATGCAGGGCAGTAAAACCTGGGTTTTCAAAATCAATCCCGACGGCACGTTATCCGACAGGAAATTATTCGTCAAAATGGGTTCAGACGGTATGACGCTCGACGAGCAGGGCAATCTCTACCTGACCGGCAGAAGCGTTACCGTATTCGACCCCTCGGGCGAAAAAATCGATTATATTAATATGGGCAACACTACCACATCGAACGTCTGCTTCGGCGGTCCCGACGGCAAAACCCTCTTCATCACCGCCGGAAGCTCCCTTTTCTCAATAAAAATGGACGTCAAAGGGCAGTAAATGATTTATGATTGATTATTGATGATTGATAATTTGGTTAACGCCGGCAAATTGGATTAACCAAAACCGGTAAAAAGACAAAGCCGTTTGCGCCTGCATCAACAACAATACCTCCGGCTACGCCCTCGCCAACGCAAAAACCCTCAAATCACTGCTATAAACCCCATTTTCCTGAAATCAGCAGATTTCCTATATAGGAAAATGGCTAAAAACAGGAAAATAACTGTTGATACTTTCCTAAAAAGACGATATATCCTATATAGGAAAATAGCCCTTTTTAGGAAAGTACTATGCGACTCACAAAAAATGAAATAATGGAACAGTTTGAGAGGCAAATAGACAAATATTCCCCTTTGAAAATAAAAAGCATCGAACGTGAAATCCCATTATCGCAAGGTGTGAGGGCTGATGCAATTATTGAATTCTGTGTTGGTGAGGGCCAATGCTTCAAAGCATTGGTAGAACTTAAACCAATTGCATCACCCAAAGAAATTTATTATACGGTTATTCAACTTGCTTTTCTTGAAAAGAAATCTAATGAAAAAGAAACGGTTCCGCTTTTAATTGTTCCTTACATGGGAGCGGAGCAGGCACAGATTCTTAAGCGTGACGGCATTTCCTGGATAGACCTTTGCGGCAATATGGTTATTCGGGCGCCTGGCGGAATATACATCGAAAGAACCGGCAACAAGAATATGTTTCGCGATAACTCGCCAATCAAGAAGATTTTCGAAGGAACATCATCACTTGTCAGCAGGGCGTTGTTGCTGAAAAAAGAACCTTTTAAAACATTATACGAGATAGTCAATTTTATAAACCAGCGAGGCGGAAATATAACTCTTGCGACGGTCTCAAAAATTATAAGGTCTCTCGAAGAGGAACTACTCGTAACAAAAACCAATGAGGGCATATCTGTTACGAAGCGGGAACAACTTCTTGAGAAACTATTGGAGGGTTACAGAAATTATACAGAGCGAAACGAAAACAAGATTTATAGGTTTGCTGTTGAGAACATACGTGATTTGTTTGAATTGTTTTTTCAACGACAGGTGAAATATGCTTATTGTGGATTCTATGCGGCAAAGCTGAAAGAATTAGCAACTACGGACCGCATAACTGTATTTATTAAATCCATAGATGAAGCCAAAAAAGCGTTTGCATTTAATCCGTCAAATATCAAGGTTGATAGTGAATTCGGACAGTTAGAGCTTATTGAAACCAAGAATATTTGTGTATGGTTTGATTTGCAAGGCGACAGGTTCGATAAAGTTGTTGATGACATAGAGCTTTACCTGGAAATGATGATAGATACGCCGAGGGGGCCGAAGGTAGCGGAGATGCTGAAAGAACGAATATTAAAGGGTCAAGTGTAATGGATGATACTATCCTGGTACAATTAGCGGAATTAGCGAAGCCCTTCAATAAAATCGGGATTAAGCCGGTTATTTGCGGAGGTCTGGGTATCTATCTGTGCTTTCGTAATAGCCAAGGCGCTGCACGAAGTATGATAAGGGCAACAAATGATATAGATTTGATGATTACCAAAGAGATGGTCTTGGAACATTCCCGCCGTAACGCCATCGCCGAGATAATTACGCAAGAGCTTGAATATGTTGTTCGCGAAGACAGCAGGCATTTCCGTTTTGAGAAACCTCCTAATCAGCAATTAGACATCCTGGCGCAACCGATGAATGAGTTCGAAATGAGAGAGAATCGAGTCAAATTCGTCAAATCGAAGCTGCATGGCCATCTTACGGAGGAGGCGCGTTTTATTGATGAGGATTTGAGAACCATTATCCTTCCGACGGACAAGACCGACGATAATATCGAAGTCCAATTGCCGTCGCCTGCGAATCTTTTAATCCTGAAATTATGCGCATTTGAAGACCGGGACAATAATAATGAGCAAGAACGTTCTCAGGCACACGCTTACGATATTTATATAACCGCAATGCTGGCAAATTTAGAAGATTACAGGGAAGGACAACGGTTTCTGGCCCGTCACAAGGACTGGAATATAATCCAAAGAGTCGCGTCGATAGTTAATGATAAATTTCATTCTGTTGACCAGCCGGGTTGGCAGCGAGTCCTCGAAGCGAGCAATTTCTATCCAAATGTTAATACTCATTAGAAACGAAATGAGCTTGAACAGTCGAAAAACCGCCTGATTCGATGGTTCACGCTGCCGGATTCTGCTTTATAGCCGCTACTGGTTTGATTTGATTTTGATTTCGCCGTTGAGGTCGCCTAAAGACGTTATTTCCTTGGCGGTTTCTTTTAGCTTTTCGAGAAGCTGCTTTGGGTCCTGCTTCCAGATAGTGCCGTCTTTTAGCCGGACCGCACGCACGTACGCAATGGCGGTAAAGACCTCTTCGGTCGTCGAGCCGAACGAAAAGTCGCTTCCGGCGTATCCAGGCAGAATCGGCGTCCAGTTCTGGCTGTCGGTGCCGGTTATTGTCCAGCGGCATCCGTTTATACGGTCGTTGAAGGCGTCATATTTTAAAATCACAATCTCGAAGGCCACTATCGATTGCCCGCTGAGATTGGCCCAGGTTATGCCCTGAACGAACCGGTAGTTTGCCCTTTCGTATCTGTTTTCGAACCAGAAGCCGCTTAAACTGACGTGCGGGCAGTTATTGACGACAAGCGCCTTTCTGTCGGGATAATTCATCGTGCCTTCGGCCGCCAGGCATTGCGCAGCGGTAATAAACAATAGCGGAAGTATCATCGTGCTGACTTTGAAAATTTCGTATCGGGATACTCTGCGTGTCTTCATATTTTTGCGCCTCCACAAAAACTCATTAACCGGTCGCAACTTTTTGCTTTGTGTAAATTTTATTCTCCTTTTTTATCGGCGATAGTCAAGGAAAAAATCCATCGGCAGGGTGAGTTTTTTGCTTAAAAATTTATTCGATTATCCTTAGTCCTTTTTTGACTGCGTATTTGCGGACCTCCTCGACTTCTTCCCGCGTAGGTCTTCGATTTATTTCGGGATGCTCATCTGCCTTAAAGCAGGGCCTGTACTGGTCCATAACGTTAATCGCGGTCTTTGGACTGATTTGCTCGGCCAGAAAGTCAATTACCTTGAAACTGCCCGCTAATTCATTAGGCAGCACTAAATGCCGGACCAGAAGCCCGCGCGTCGCAAGACCTTTTTCAATTTTTAAATCACCGGCCTGCCTGTGCATTTCCTTTACCGCTGCAAAACTGATTTCAGGATAATCAGGCGCATTGGCAAACTCCCTGGCCGAGGCGTTATCGGAAAATTTCATATCGGGCATATAGATATCGAATAAACCATCGAGCAGTTTGAGCGTCTCGACCGAATCGTAACCGCCGCAGTTATAAACCGTCGGCAGATTCAATCCCTTTTCCCTCGCAACCTCTATCCCCGCGGCAATAGCCGCCGCCTGATGAGTCGGCGTTACAAAATTTATATTGCTGCATCCATAGCTTTGCAAATCGAGCATAAACTCGGCAAGCTCATTGATTGTTATCGGTTGGCCATGGCGAAAGTGACTGATATCGTAATTCTGGCAAAATACGCAATTGAGGTTGCAGCCGGCGAAAAATATCGCGCCTGACCCACCACCGCCTACTAAAACGCTTTCCTCCCCGAAATGAGGCCCCTGCGAGCTTACCACAGGCATATCACCTATGCCGCAAAAACCGATTTCACCTTTACTTCTATAAATCCTGCAATTACGAGGGCATATCACACAAGGATTCATAAGCTGCCATAAACGCTGGACTTGCGAGCTGAATGTGCCAATATTTTCAGGGGGTAATATCATATTATCCGCAATCTACACCTGAAAACCGGAAAAATCAATAATTATGAGCCAAACAATACCCCCTAAACGGCGTAAAATATTATCGTCTTACCTGTTTTTAGCTTGTTTTTAGGTTAATTTCGCACTTTGGCGGATAAAATTGTGTGCCGCTTGGGAATATAAGCCGAAATATACTTATATTTTATAAAATTGGTAATTTACGGGATTTGGATAATCCTTGATTTTGGGCTGATTTTGTGCTATGATAAATATTCGAACACTGGCTTTTGATAGAGGGTCTTCGGAGATACCGTTTATCGGCGTCTAAGTACGGGAAAATAGTGGCGCGATGTCCTATAAAATTTCGGTTCTCACGCCTGCTAACTGGGCTTATGCTTTTGTCGGCCCTGACGGGTATAGCATTAGCAGAAATCCCCTCAATCGAAACGCTTCAGCCGCAGGGGCTTAATTATTCCGGTCTCTATCAGCTTCGCCAGCTTGACCCCAATCTCACAGGCGCAGGCGTCAAATTCGCCGTAATCTGTCGAAGTATCACCTATATGGACGGCGTTCCCTTAAACGATTACCAGCCCGCCGCCGACCACAACTGTTTCCAAAGCACGCAATACGGTTTTCACGACCAGGCGATGCTGCCTGCCTCGGTCTCATCGCATTCGACTGCCGTCTGTTCGATATTACTTGGCCGCGACCCCAACGCCTACAACGAAAAACTCGGTTCATTCTATTATGAAGGCGCCGCTCCCGACGCCCAGGCCGACGTTTACGAATTCTGGCACTTCCTTATTAATAACGTATTTTCCAACTCCGCTCCCGACGCCAATATCATCACCGCTGACCTCGGCTATCAGTTCGAGGACTGGTGGACTCGCGGTATCGAGTCGATGGCGCAGAAATACGGCCTGACGGTTATCGTCGGCATAGGCAATGGCTCAAATGCCTCTGACCCGGTTTTGTATCCAGGCGCCGGCTCAAACGTCATAGGAGTAGGTGTCGTAAAATCAATCGATACTGCTGACCC
>Ga0105104_10001302_pt1 | contig 18686 bp, 14 predicted proteins | sample PPLLaktember2015_3_FD_87034 | JGI IMG/M metagenome (GOLD analysis project Ga0105104, IMG submission 87034) | Freshwater sediment microbial communities from Prairie Pothole Lake near Jamestown, North Dakota, USA - PPLs Lake P7 Core (6) Depth... | ecosystem: Environmental > Aquatic > Freshwater >... | reverse complement strand
GCGCGGATTTCGACCCGGAGACGGGCCAGTTCATCAAACTGAGCACGTACCAGGGTCTCAGCGCCGACTCGTGCTGGAGCCGCGGCCATTCCTGGTCCGTGTACGGGTTTACCGATTGCTACCGCGCCACAAGCGATCCGGTTTTCCTTGCCACTGCCCGCCGCCTGGCGGAACACGCTCTGGCCCGCCTGCCTGCAGATCTGATTCCCTACTGGGACTATGACAGCCCGCTGATCCCTGACGATGTCCGAGACAGTTCGGCGGCGGCGATTCTGGGTAGCGGACTGCTCCATTTGGCATCCATGGAATCAGATCCCTCGCTGGCGGAACACTGGACCCGTGCCGCGACGGACATTCTCCATTCACTCTGGGAGAACTACACCAGCCGCGAATCCCCGGAGCCGAGCCTGCTGATCCACGCCACGCGCTCGAAGCCCGAAGGCTATATGGATCATGGTCTGATCTATGGCGATTATTATTTCGTCGAAGGGCTGCTGCGGTTGATCGATCCCGACCTGGCGAGTCAATTGCATTGATGAATAGCGCAAGTGATCACTTGCGCTTCTGTGTCAGCCACTCTACACCGTAATCCACCAGTTGTGGTTGGGGGATTAAGAAGCTATCTGCTTTGCCTACCTTGCCCTGACAGAGGGTGCCATTGGCTTTCCTATAATCCTTCAGAATATCAGGGAAAATGGTGCAATCGTTTTCGATGTCCTCATAGTATGTCCAGGTGCGGGCGCCATTGATTTCCAGGCAGACATCCCATCGTATGGGTTTCTTCAAAGAGTCAGGGACTCGATATTCTGACAAATGCAGAGATGTATTTGAATCATGTGGGGCGCCCAGGAAAAGGATGTAACTCTTCAATTCATATAACCGGGCGATGGGCGAACCTTCTCCCAGCGCATAATGAAAGGAATGATCCCTGACGATTTCGTTCGCAAATTTTCCCCAGGCTGCAAATGATAAATGGGGATGAGAACTCCGCATCACGCCATTTTGCTTTCGAAATGTTTCGGGCACGATGCCAATGCTTTTGGTTGTGGGGGTGAGATCGGGTTCAAAGATTGGCAAATTGTCACGGACCTGCTGCCAATACTCCCTGGGATATCCATTCTCCTCCGTGGACGGATCACAAAGGTGCTCTGTGAATGTTGGCATCAATATTGTCCCCTCCCCGGTAATCACATTCTCAAGGGCCAGTAGCACAGCCGAGGGTCCGCCAATCACATGCCCCAGGGATTTATAGGAAGAGTGGATGATCACATGCATGCCAGTCTCCAGACCAAGCCTGCAGAGATCATCCATCAGCGATTGGATGGAAAATATTTCGCCGGTGATTTGTTCTTTCATGTAGTTGCCTCGTTGATTTCCCGTTATCAATACTCATTATACTTTGGCGAATAATTTCTAAAATCGAGTTCGAGGTGCAGGATATTCATAAAATGGCAATCTCCAGTCCGGGGATTCGGGGATCGACCTGAGCAACTGCCTCCAGACCATCCTCCCAGGACATCAGATAGATTTGGCTCGGGTAGGTAATGTGCAGGTAGCGTTTGGTTAACATTGGACGCAGGGGGTTGATCTCTGCCATGCCAAGCAGAAAGTAGTTGAATCCGCGGCGGTAGGTTGCGTTGTAGGCAGCGCGCAGCAGGGAGGCAAAGATGTGCGGGTCGTCATGATCCACGGCAAGATGACTGACGAAGCAATAAGAAAGTGGTGTACCAACCGGCGGCAGGCGCGGCACATCCATAAAGCGCGTCAGCAGGTTGATCAGCAGGCGTGCGCGCCTCATCCCACCGCTGTAGCCGCGCACTACGAGCTGTTTGAAGGGAGATTGATCCCATAGTGCGAGGCAGCCAACCACGCGGCTGCCTCTGATCGCCAGGAAAAAGTCCTCGGGGTGCAGGTTGGGCGTCTGGATCGGGGAAAACAGATTTGCGGATGTCCAGTGAGGAGAAAATTGCTGCCTTTGGGCGTTACGTTGAAGGCAGGCAACGATCTCATCCACGTGAGCGGACGTTCCGCTCTGCAATCGTATCCCGTTTGGAAGCGGGATCGCAGCTCGAGGCCGGCGCGGCGAAACGGCATAGGTATACATCTGTGTGTACGCGTGGGCATGGGGCAAGCCAGGGAGGTCCGAGGTCAACAGGCGGCGGGCGGGGAGGTTATCCGCGATGACGCTCATCAAGTAAAACGGGACACGTCCATCGGCGTGGAGTTCGCGGAACTTGCCAAAGGCGCGCGACAACTGGCGAGCCCCTGACAAACCCCAGGAATGGTTTAAGTTTGCTCGCAGGTGACTCATGTAACCGACATCCACAACCTCCCCGTTGAGAAACAGCGGACGAATGATGCGCGTGCCCATGCCGAGGATTTCGCCGCTGGTATCATCGACCTGGACGATGGTCTGCGAGAGCGTTCCCTCCATGGCGGCGGCGATAAAATAATCCGGTTCACGCTCGTACGTCAGCGCAATGGAACCCGGCATGGGATTTTCGCGCAGCAAACGGTGCAGAGCAGGGTTGTGAGCAGGGGTGGCGAGGCGGAGGGAGGAGGGTGACATCAAACCCAGGAAGTCGAATCCGGCTCAATGGAAGTGTGACCGATTGAAGTGGATTGTGTGGCAAGGGCTGGGATCGTCAGTGCCTGGCTCGCTTCTTCTTTCCATGAAGATAAAAATGTTTTTCGAAAACTCAAATTTGCCATCAAAGATAAGAGCGGGCTGTGAGGGGAAACCTTTGTACGGTGAAAAACATGCTGATAACTGAAACTTTGTTTGATAGTGTCGAAGAAGATTTGTTGCAATTGGACAGGTGACATATGGTTTGGCTTAAAAACGACGTGCTGGCTGTCATATAACGACCAGTCTTCCGTTAAGAGTCTCCCCTCGCTTTTGAAATGGGTGAACAAGCGCGAACCCGGGAAAGGCGTCAGTAGGGCATAACGAGGTAGGTCAACGTTGATATCGTAGACCATTTCCGCCGTGCGCGCCAGAATCTCAGGGGTATCATCGTCAAACCCAAGGACGAAACAACCTAAAACGACAATTCCATGGGTATGTAGTTTATTGACAACTTCTTTATATTGATTGACCCGATTGAATTTTTTGCCGCTCCGATTCAAGCTGGCCTGGGAGAAGGACTCGAAACCGACCAGGACGCCCTCGCAGCCACTGCGTACGACAAGTTCGAATAGTTCGCGGTCATAAACAATGTCGCTGGGAACAGATGCCATCCACTTTCGATGCAGTGGGATCATTGCCTGGAGTAGATTTTTAGTATATTCCCTGTCAGACGCCATGTTTGGGTCCAGAAACATAAGGCGACGGGTGTTCAAACTTTTGATTTCGTCGATAACCTCGGGAATAGGACGAACAACGCAGCGGGAGTAGTGGGATTGATTGACCACGCAATAGTGGCAATGGTTTTTGCAGCCGCTATTTGCGATGATGGTCGGTATTGGCAAATAGCCCAGACGCGGATATAAATCCCGCCGGGGAACAGGACTGGGCAACTCGCCGATATATTTATTCTGATAGCGCTTTTGGACAACACCTTTTTTGAAATCGTGTAAAAGCTGAGGCCAGGTTTCTTCCGCCAGCCCCACAACGACAGCGTCGGCGTATTGTTGGGCTTCATCCGGCATCAGTGTGGGATGTGCGCCGCCCAAAACGACAAAAGCACCGCGAGCACGCCAATATGCCGAGAGTTCATAGGCGCGCTTGGCAGAGGATGTGACGCACGTAATCCCGACGAGATCATAATTTTTATTTTCATAGTTTGGTTTCTGAATGCCTTCGTCCAAAATATCAATCTGGGCTTCAAGTTCCTCGGGGACCAAAGCGGCTAGAGTAACCAGGGTCAAAGGCGCATAAGGAATGAGATTGCTGGCAATACCACGATAACGATAGAAGCGATCACCAGGCAGGATGAGTAAAATTTTCATTCAGATTCCAGGGGGAAGCAGGGAACCATCGTTCAAAGGTTCCTGTCAAATGTTCCAACCAGCTGTGGAACCTCCATCATGTCCACCCGTTCCCTAACCTTCAACAACTGTCCCTGCCAGCCTTCGTCTCCCAGTGGAAACAAGTTACGCTGACCGACTTCCTTGTGGAACAGGCTGTTGATCCCAAAGAAAGCCGGCCATAGGTGGAAGGGTGCGCTGTTTACCGGGTCGAAACTGCGTTGCAGCACGTTGCCAAACTGGAAAAATCTGCGGCGCGACTCCAGGCAAAGTCCCTGCAGGTGTTCGGGCGAGAGATGTTTGGGCTGGAAGGGAATCATATTGAATTTGTAGGCATCGTCCAGCCACCATTTTTCATAACGCAGGCGGTTTTCCTGCTCCAGGCGCTGGTAGAGTGGTGTACCCGGGAAAGGCATCAGGTGGTTGAAGGCTGCCAGATAGAATTTCTGCTGCATGGCAAACTGGAAAGTCGTTTCGAAACTCGACTCGTCATCCTCATCGTAACCGAAAATGAACGTGGCGTAGACGCGAATTTTATGTTTGCGCAAGTTTGCCAGCCCGGTTTCATAGACTCCGTCCAGCAGGTTCGAGCCTTTTCTCATTGTCTTGAGGTTGTTGTGATTAAGCGACTCGAAGCCGATCAGGATCCCGTAACAACCACTGGCTGCCAAAAGCCGGACGAACTCCTCGTCACAGGTGGCGTTGATGCTGCACTGACTTACCCAGCGGACCTTGAGCGGAATCAACGCTCGCAGTAATTCCTTGGCGCGTTCCATATCTGCGGAAAGGTTATCATCCACGAAAAAGTATAGCGGGCGGCGCTGCAGTTTGATCTCTGCGAGCACATCCTCAACGGTGTGACAGGCGTATGTGTGCTGATAGGCGCTCTGCACCGAGCAAAAATCACAGCGGAAATGGCAGCCGCGTCCGGTTTCGACCAGTCCTAAAGGCAGGTAATTCTTGTCCCCAAAGATAGACCGGTCAGGATGGGCGTGCAGATGGGCGGGACGCGCTGGGGCGCGGTAAAAAGTTTTTAACGCACCGCGCCCTGCATCCGCCAGAACTGTTTGCCAAACCTCCTCTGCCTCGCCAATGACCACCGCATCCGCATACTCAGCGACATCCTGCGGACAGAGTGTGGCGTGGACTCCGCCCATGACAACCGGCACGCCGCGCTGGCGGTACTCGCTGGCGATCTGGTAGGCGCGCCTGGCGGTATAGGCTTCGACGTTCAGTGCAACCAGATCCGTGGGTTCATCGAAGGGGATGGGTTCCAGCCCATCATTGTAAAAAACACGCCGGATTTCGCGCGGGGTCAGAGCGGAAATGACCGCCGGGGCGAGCGGCTCCATCTGCCAGGAACGGATGTAGGGCTGGTTGGCACGCCGGCCAATGCAGGGGTGAATCAGAGTCAGTTTCATCAGTAAAAACCCTTTCCATCCGCCAATCCTCGCTAATCTACGCCAATCTTTTTAAATTCGCGAGGATTAGCGTAGATTAGCGGATTCCTAATTCGTTGCAGCTTTCACCGGCGATAACTGTCCCAACATCCAGTCGCAGTTGTAAAAATCCTTGAGATGATTGGCATAAAAGCGATAGCCAATATTTGTCACCCACCAGACCGGTACCTGGATGCGCGAACCGAGGAAACGCCGCGTCATGTTGGGGAGGGAATATGTGTATTTCCAGGCTTTTTCATGACCGGCATAAAGTTGTTCGGGGGTCATTTGTTTGGGTTGGAAAACCACATGCTGGGCATCGTAAAGTTCCCAGTTTTTGGTCAGGATGCGCCCCTCGGCGTCCAAGCGTTTGTAGAGATTCGTGCCCGGGAAGGGAGTCACGATGGCATAGCGCGGCAGATCGATGCTGGCTTCGACGGCGAAACGCGCCGTCTCCATGAAGACCTCGAGGGAGTCATTATCCAAGCCAAAGGTAAAACAGGCCATCAGTGTGATGTCCCGCGCGTGGAGCGCCTCGACGATGGCGCGATATTCGTCCGGGGTGTTGAAGCCCTTGCGAACCGACTTCTGGTTTTCCTTCGAGATGGACTCGAAACCGATCAACAGTCCCGAACAACCGCTGCGCGCCGCCAGGTCGAGTAATTTTTGGTCATGATAAATCAGCGTTGTTGTCAGCCCGAACCAATCCACGTTGAGCGGGATGAGCGCCTCGAACAGGCGCGCGGCATAGTCGGTATCGTTGATGAGATTCAGGTCGATGAACAGGATGCGCCGGTCATAGTGCTGCCTGATATCCGCGATGACGTCCTCGACCGGTTTATAAAACGGTTTATTGCCCCAGGCTGGGGGCGCAATACAAAAATCGCAATAATGGATGCAGGAACGCTGGCTCTCGAAGACATGCGTGGTGATGTAGCCATGCTTCCTGACCAGTTCGCGCTTTGGGAAAGGCCTTCCGGCAAGATTTAAATCCGGCGACATTACATAGCGCGGCTTCATCTGACCGGCACTGAAATCGCGCAGCAGTTCCGGCCAGGTATCCTCGGCATATCCCACCACCACACAATCCGCGTGCGGCTGGGCGTCGTCGGGGACCAGCGTGGCATGCGGGCCTCCCATGACAACCGGAAGCCCGCGTTCCCGCAGCCGGTCGGCAAGCTCATACGCCCGCACGGAATTGCCTGTCGTTGCAGTGATCCCCACCAGGTCCGCTTCGAGGCGCCCGATATCCACGTCTTCCACACCCTCATCCAGAATTTCGACCCGGGCGTTCAACTCCGGCGGGATGAGTGCCGCCAGCGTAGTCAGGGTCAGCGGGGCGTAGCGCAGGTTCTTCTTGAAGATCCCGCCACGGTGACGATAGAGCGGACCTTTCGGAGAGAGCAGAACGATTTTCATGACGCCTCCATTTTTCTCGATAATGCAACATGGTAGCATGTCGAAATCCCAAAAAACAGTGATGATTGTCCGTGATATGCTATGATTCAATATGCTTAAACCCCCGCGCACGTCAACCATCGCGATCATCGGTCTGGGCTTGTTCGCTGCCCAGTTTGCCTGGGTGATCTACAACACCTACGTACCGCTCTTCCTGCAAGCCGGGTCGGCGCAATTCCAGGTTGACCCGGCCCTGCGCGGGTTTGGTATGAACGCCTCCCAGACGGGAATGATCCTGACCATCGACAACCTCGCTGCCCTCCTTCTCCAGCCATTCACCGGTGCCTACTCAGACCGCCTGCGCACCCGCTTTGGCCGCCGCTTGCCGTTTTTATTGTTCGGCATGCCTCTCGCTGCCCTCGGCATGGCTTTCATTCCTCTCGCACTTTCCAAACCTTTTCCGGTTTTTCTGATGTGTCTGCTTGTGATGGTGATTGCCATGGCTTGCTGGCGCGCGCCACTCTTTGCCTTGATGGCTGACCTGACACCCTCCAACGGGCGCAGTCAGGCTAACGGCATTCTCAACCTGATGGCTGGGCTGGGCGGTGTGCTGGCTTTCATCATCGGCAGCCTGCTCTACGCCGTTTATCATCCTTTCCCGTTTTGGGCGGCGGCGTTGATCTTCCTGCTGGCTTGCGGCCTGATTTTGTGGAGGGTGCGCGAACCGGCAAATCTGGCCGCTGAATCTATCCATTCCACGGCTGGCTTTTTCTCCTACTTGCGGGGATGGCTGGATACGCTGCCGCCTGCTCGCCGCCAAAGTATAATTTTCCTCGCCCTGGCCGTGTTCTGCTACATGCTCGGCTTCCATCCTATGGAAGCCTTTTTCAGTTCCTATGGCGTGACCGTGCTGAAACTCTCTCCTGCCAACAGCGGGCTCGTCTTCAGCGCTGCCTACGTTGCCTTTATCCTGTTTGCTGTCCCGGCTGGCATACTCGCCGCCAGGATCGGTCGGAAACAGACTGTTCTCTTCGGCCTGCTTTTGTTCGCCCTGGTATTGTTAGTTGCGTTTTTCACACCCATCATCGCAGTCATGATCGTTTTGATGGCACTTGGCGGCCTGGCCTGGGCGTTGATTGATATCAATGCCTTTCCCATGGTGCTGGATGCCGCTCCCGGCGCGGATGGGACAACAACTGGCATTTACTTTATCGCGACTACCCTGGCTGCGGTTGCCGGACCCATTCTCAACGGCTGGCTCATCGATCTTTCCGGGCGCAATTACAGTATGATTTTCCTCATCGGTCCAGCTTTTTTTCTTTTGTCCTTCGTTTTCATGCTTAGGGTCCGGCATGGAGAAGCCCACAGGTAGAAATGAAAATCACCCTGATCGAACCTGCCATGATCAAAAAACCGCACGGGCTTTCCGAGAAGCCCATCTTTTGCTTCCAGCCGCTGGCGTTGGGCGTGCTGGCAGGCCTGACCCCGCCCGGGATCGAGGTGGAACTGCTCGATGACCGCTTCGAGAGCATCGACTACAGCGTGCCACGCGATCTGGTTGGCATCTCGGTCAGGACCTTCACCGCCCGGCGCGCCTACCAGATCGCCGATGAATTCCGCAGGCGCGGCATATCCGTCATCCTGGGCGGACATCACGTCAGCCTGCTGCCGGAGGAAGCCCGGGAACACGCCGACGCTATTTTTATTGGTGAAGCAGAAACAGCCTGGGAAACAGTTCTGGAGGATGCCAGCCGGGGTCACCTTCAACCGGTGTACCGGGGAGGGCGCGAGACACAATATCCGCCCATCCGCATTCAGCGCGCATTGCTCGAAAAGAAAAAATATCTGCCTGCCGCTGCCGTCGAGACAGCGCGCGGCTGTCCTTATAACTGTAATTTTTGCTCGGTGACAACTTTTTTCGGCCGTACCTTTCGCCGGCGCAGCGTTGGCCAGCTTGTGGACGAAATCCGTAGCCTGAGTCAGAAAACCATCCTGTTTGTAGACGATAACATTGTTGGAGATGTGGAAACTGCCAAAGAGTTATTCGCCGCCCTCATTCCGCTGCGTATCCGCTGGATGAGCCAGGCCAGCATCTCGATGACCCGCGACCCGGAACTGATGGACCTGATGCGCAGGAGCGGTTGTGCCGGCGTGCTGGTGGGCATCGAGTCATTGTTCAGCAGTAACCTCAAAGACATGCACAAAGGCTGGAACCTGGCCCAACAGGATTACAGCACCGCGCTGGGAATTGCCCGCGAACACGGCATCGCCATTGTTGGTTCGTTCATCGTCGGACTGGAGCATGATACTGCCGGATCATTGGATGCCACCCTGGGGTTTGCCATCCACGAAAAGTTGTTCGCGGTGTTATTCAACATGCTCATCCCGTTTCCTGGAACCGAACTCTACCGGCAATTCCAACAGGAGGACCGCCTGCGTTACGAAAAGTGGTGGCTGGATGCGGACTATCGCTATGGCCAGGCCGTTTTCCAACCCCAAAACTTTTCAGCTCGGTGGCTCGAGCAAAAGCGGATGCAGATGTACCGATCATTTTATGGAGCAGGATCCATTGGGTACCGCCTGCTGGAGCCGCTGGCAAACACACGCGATCCCTGGCATGCGATGGTGTATATGATGATCAACTTCCCGGGCTATTTCCAGGAACGTGCCCGAACGGGGAAACCACTGGGGCTGAGTAGTGCCTGATCCGTTCCCGCAAGGTTGCTTTATCATCCTGATATTAATTTCGAATCAGTTCCCCTTGCACGGTCGGAATGACCTGACCGCCCACACTCACCTCGTGGAAGCCGCCGACCGTTCGAGCGCGCAGCATCACCAGGGAAGGCCGACGCACCTCGTATCCTTGCTCGATCCGCAGTGACAGATCGGAGCCGGGAAAGAATTGATGTTCCAGGAGATATGCGCCGAGGAATGCCGCCCCATTCCCCGTGGCCGGATCTTCACGCACTCCATGAGCTTCGAAGAAGAACCTGGCGCACAGGTCGTTCTCGGAGTGATGGGTTTCGTGGCAGAAGAGGTAGACGAGGCGCGGAAAACCTTCATCGGCCAGAGCGGCGAACGCCTCCAAATCAAGCCGGCTCCGTCGAAGGGCATCGAGATTCCGCAGCGGGACGATCATAGCAGAAGTGCCAGCGGAGCACTGTTTAACAGGGATACTGGTTAGGATGTCTTCCGGCGATACTCCAAGTGCTGCCGCGATCTGCTCACGCGCACACATTCTCCCCAGCGACACCGGAGGTGCGAGGAACCACGCTACCTCTTTTCCACCCGTGGAAGACTCGAAAGTAACCGGCACCTGACCCACCGCGAGGTTGAGCCGTACTGGCCCTAAGACCTTCGGCGCAATGTGGTGGCGGACGACCCACGCCGTACCAAGGATTGGGTGCCCGGCAAAGGCAATCTCGCGCGCCGGGGTGAAGATTCGCACACGGTATCCACCATCATGCTCGGGCGCGGGCGTCACAAAAGTGGTTTCCGAGTAATTTATCTCCGCCGCGAGCTGTTGCATCGTCTCGTCGGATAGTTCATTTGTGCCGACGACCACCGCCAGCTGATTCCCGGTGTAAGGCCGTTCGGCGAAGACATCAACTATATATAAACGGTGTGCCATATTGACATTCATTATACTTTTTGGAATAAAACAGTGACCATCACCGCTGTTTGGACAAAAAAAGAGCCACCAATTATGATGACGCTTGTGTGCCCCCAAAAAGGGGAAGAGGGTTACTTAAGTTACCATCAGTGGAGAATAAATCTATCATAGGGTAAGTATAGAAAATTCTGGCTCGATTGTATCCTAATTCGACCCTGGCAATGAATTGCATAAGCCAGGATTAAGCACACTGGAAACGATTTTTTTCTGCATTGATTGCGCCGATCCGCCTTGACTTGCAACTCGTAATACCGTGGCGATCCTTTGCAGGCGTCTTGTCAATTCCACGAGCGCGGCCTTATCCAGCTCATTGAATCGAAGGGCTACATTTGGGCTGTTGGTAACATCTCCATCATTCAATTTTATGTCGATAGGTGACCCAGGAAAATCCCGCTCATTTGGAGCGGGATGTACGGTTTTTCACCAATATCCGTTTTTCTTGGTCATAAAGCTTGTCCTTAGCGCGCCAACCTCCTCAGAAAAATATGCTCTTCGCGTGTTTTGGGGCAGTTTTTTTGGCTCAAGCCAGTTCCGTCAAAGCGGCTGGATCGCATCCCGCCCCGCCGGATCGAGCCTGTCGAGATCACCAGTGAGTAACGCTCACCGTTGGATTCGTGCCTGCTGCCAATCCCTGCCGCGTCAAGCGCCATACTGAGCGCGATTTTTTCTGTGGCATGTGTTCCACGATGACCGCGCCGTTACGGCGTTGCAGATGCCTGGCTTGGCGTGTGTTGCTATAAAATGATCTTGAGCTGTTGTAAATGCGGGTGTCGAAATAGCATTGACGCCGACATCAGACTGTGCCGGGAGGCTGTTATCTGTCCCAAAGCGGAATTATTACGCAACAACAATTGAGAACCAGTCCAGCAGTTGCCCAGATGATTAGCTTGGCGATTCTATTTCTTGAGTTCCATAAATCGGAGATACGTTTTCCGATATCAATCCGTTCAGTGGGCTGTGGGGCTTGGTGTAGATCCATCAATTTATTTCATCCTTACTAATAATTGAGATAACAGAGATCTTACTGTGCCAATGCTATGTTAACAATAAGGAATAGCCCCCTGGATGGATAGGGTTTTCATCCTGTATCTACTATATAGGTGGAGCATTACATGACACGGTTTCCCACCCTGAAATAGCAAGAAATTTTTACAGTCTTCCCTAGCAACTGCTAGAACGCGTGAAGCAGTGGAAACCCGGGTAAGATCCATGATGATCACGATGCAAAGTACGGCTTCTTTTGAAGATTATCGTAAAATAGGCGATGTCATTCGAAAACAGCAAGCGAGTTTTCCATTCATCCAGCACCCGACACAGCCTGCACCCGATGGCGCCAAGGCGCCACGGGTAACGCAAACCGTTAGTCCACCACCAGCGTATTTTAGAAGTAAGGGGAACCAACAGATGGCAATCAATCAACCCAAACGGCAAGCCCCGGAACCAGAGAGCGGTCATACAGTGGCTGCTTGATTCTGACCCTTCGATCCGCTGGCAGGTATGCGAGACCTGACCGATGCCCCGATGAGGAGGTCGCAGCCGAGCGCGCGACGGTCGCGACAGAGGGCTGGGGTACGCGGTTGCTCGCCCGCCAGGAGTCCAATGGCCGCTGGGGCGGCGACCCGGACAACCCGGAATGGACCTGTCTCCTTTCGCTCCTGTGGCTGCGGGACCTGGGGCTTGACCCGTCCGGCACCGAGACCCGTCGCGCTGTCGCGTTGATCCGTGATAACGTGACGTGGCATTGGTGGGACAACAAGCCGTTCTTCGAGGGCGAGGTCGAGCCGTGCATTAATGGCAGGGTCGTCTCCGTCGGCTCATACTTTCAGCAGGACGTCCGGGGCCTCGTGGACCGACTGCTCGGCGAGCAGATGGATGACGGCGGGTGGAACTGCGAGCAGGAGCACGGATCGATGCGCGGCTCGTTCCACACGACGATCAACGTGCTCGAGGGCCTTGCCGAGCACGAGCGAGCGACGGGCGGCTCATCGGCAATGACGGCCGCTCGCAAGCGGGGGCAGAACTATCTCCTCGAGCGGCGCCTCCTCCGCCAGCTTTCGACCGGCGAGATCATCGATCCGATCTTTACCGAGTTCTCGTTCCCAGATTTCAAGACCCCTAAATCCTAGCCCACACCCTTATACGTCGAATCGCATCTCTAACAAAGATCAACTATCCTGAATCGCTGCAAACACGAATTACGAAGCTGTCATCAATTTGACGTAGATCTCCTCCAGCGCCGATTCGCGCATGGAGAGGTCCATCAGCGTCCAGCCGTTCGCCGAAACCGTTTCGAGCATCCTGGCAATCGCGTCCACTTCGCCGGTACGAAAGACGTAGTTGCCATTCACGGGCTCATAATCAAGCTTCTGATCGGTATGGAAGAGAACCTGATATTCGCGCTTTCCCAGCCTGGAGCGAATGATATCCATGCTGTCGAAGATCAACAGTTTCCCATTCTTGATAATGCCCACCCGGTCACAGATGGTTTCGACATGAAAGAGATTGTGCGCGCTGAGGATGATCGTTTTGCCTGCGCGCTTGAGGGTCTTGAGATAATTGATGATGAAAAACGAGGTCAGCGGATCCAGGCCCGAGTTGGGTTCGTCGAGGATGAGCAATTCGGGATCGTGAAGCAGCGTGCGTGCAATGGCGGTCTTGCGCTTCATCCCCTTGGAGAATTCGCCGGTGAGTTTGTTTTTATCGGCAAGCCCAAGCGAATCGAGAAGCTGGTCGATGCGCTGCAGGGCTTTGCGCCGCGGCATCCGGTACAGTTCCGAGAAAAATAACAGATACTGCTGGGCGGTCATGGCCTCGTACAGCGAACTCTCCTCTGGCAGATACCCGATCCGTTGTTTGACTTTGATGCTTTCCTTTTGCATGTCGTGCCCCATGACCCGGACATGCCCGGAGGTGGGTTCTACCAGGCCCGCGATCATTTTCAACGTGGTGCTTTTTCCCGCACCGTTGTGACCGATAATGCCAACGATTTCACCGGAATCGATCTTTAAGTTCAAACGCTCGACGACTATAGTATCATCGTAACTCTTGGTGACATCCACAAGTTGAATCATTTCAGTATTTTATCCCAAAGTATCGAGAAGGTGATTTTCCTTGAACCAGATCCTGATCATCGCCTGGCGTGAACTGACCCGCCTGCGCAAGCGCTTTGGCAGCGGCGCAAGCCCGCTTGCCGTCATCCTGCTCCTGGCTGCCGTGGGCCTGTCTGCTTTTGCCGTCCGGAACACGATCTCGCTCGGAAGCGGCCTGTACCAGATCGGCGTGACGGAAGACGTGCCGCCGATCCGTGACAGCCGTTTCACAGTGATCGCGGTGGAGGCCGGGCAGGGCCGGACCATGCTGGACCGGCGCGTCATCGATGTTTTGATCGACGGCACTCAGGTGTTTTCCCGAAATGATGATAAATCGCAATATGCGACCCATGCGCTCAAGCAGTACCTGGAAGAAGCTGAACTGGGGCGTATCCGGAACACGTACCCGGAGGCGCAGGCGTTCCCGCTGCGGGTGGGGATCAACTATCTCAGCGCCTCGCAGGCTGCGGGTCAGAACGAAGCGGGCGATCCGGCACCGGTGACCCGCCCGGAGGAGACCATCATCCCCTCCCTGAGCACGCCGCCGGTGCCCTTCGCGCAGGTGCTCGTGGCGATGATCTATATCCTGCCGATCACGTTCATCAGCATCTTTTTTACAAGCAGTTTCATGGATGAAAAGATCAACCGCCGCCTGACGGTCCTGCTCTCGGCGCCGGTCACTCCCTTCCAGATCATCCTGGGGAAGATGCTGCCCTATGCCATCTTTGCATTATCTGCCATTGTGTTGATCGCCGTCCTGACCAAGGGGAACGTGCTGCTGACAATTGCCATCTTTGTGCCTACGATCCTGTTCATCTTTGCGATCTACCTGATGGTGCCGTTGTTCTACCGCACCTTCAAAGATACAACCTTCATCGCCATGCTGGTCACAACGCTGACGACCGCCTATCTGGTCGCCCCGGCGATGTTCACCGATGTCAACGACATTTCCTACATCTCTCCCCTGACACTGGCGGTCAAGATGTACCGGAATGAACCCTTTGGCTGGCGGGAATACCTATTCCCCTCCCTGCCGATGGCTGCGATCTTTGGGTTTGCCATGTTTGCCGGGACGCGCCTGCTCAACGAGGAATTTTTGATGGGCTACAAGCCCCTCACCCGCAAACTTACGGATGCGGTCTATCTGCTGCTGGCACACGCCAAACCGTACCTGTCTGTGCCACTCTGGAGTGTACTGGTCATCCCGGTCGTGTACATGGCGCAAATCATCTTTCTGGCATTTGCTTCCAACCTGCCGCTTGGCATGATCCTGATGGTGACTTTGATGGCTTCGGCGGCGATGGAGGAGATGATGAAATCCATCGGCATCGTTGTGCTGACGGAACATGGCGTGGTGAGATCCTATCGTGAGCTCCTGGGGCTGTCTTTTCTTTCCGCACTGGGATTTTTTGTGGGCGAGAAACTTCTAGTGCTGCTTTCGATCAACATGGTTACACAGGCTTCGATCTCGAGCGTGTTATTTGGACAGGGTTTGTTCCTGTTTGCGCCGCTGATCGCTCATTCCATCTTTACCGCGCTCGTTACCCTGCTGCGAACAAAGGCAAAATTGCCCTATCCGGCCGCCCTGCTGGCTGGGACATTGGTACATTTTCTTTACAACTGGTATTTGCTGGGAGGCTTGCGGTGATCCCATTTCTGGCTGTGGTCAAAAGGGAACTGGGCTCGGTCCTGCGTGACCGGACGATCCTGATCGCCATCCTGCTCCAGTTGTTCATCGCCTCGTTTTCCTCGGGGCTGTTGCTGGGAATGCTCTCCCTGTATGATGCGGATATGATCCTGAGAGAGAGCGGTTCATGGATAAAGATTGGCGTGGTCGCGGCGGGGGATGATCCGCTGGAGGCCATCCTGGCAGAGCGCGGGGTGACCGTCGTCCCGTTTGGGACGCTGGCACAGGCGGAATCTGCCTTTTATGAGGGAGAGATCAGCGCGATCGTCGATAGCCCCCGCCCCGCAAAGAACAACGGGGCAGGTGATGCGAACGGCATTACGGAGATCAAGCTCTATCTGCCGGAGTCGAATACGGTCAGTTCACTGGTCCGAATGGTCCTCCAGGAGCCCCTCGAACAATATGAGAACTACCTGCGTTCGCAAAAAGGGGTCGCGATCCATTACACCGACCTGCAAGGGGAACCTTCGACATCCTTTGAGTTTGTTTACTCGGTCTTATTACCGATCCTGATGTTCTTCCCGGCTTTTGTGGGAGGCAGCCTGTCCATCGATTCGCTTACGGAGGAATTCGAAAACAACACGGTGCAGACGCTTTTATCCGCGCCTCTGACGGTTAACGGGATGGTCGGTGCAAAAATCGTATCGGTCCTGATCCTGTCCATTTTGCAGTCTGGTGCATGGCTGGTATTGCTGACATTGAATGGAATTGCCATACAGAATACAGGCTGGATTTTCCTGTTAGCCCTGATCGTTTCCGGGATCACCTCCACCTCTGCCGCGCTGGCGGCAATCCTGCTCAGGGACAGAGAGCGTTCCCAATTCATTTACGCGCTGATGCTGCTGGCTGCCGCGGCAATCAGCAGCCTTTTGAACCTTTCCCCCATCGTCACCCTGTCACGCCTGGCGGTGGGTGATCCTTTCCTCAGCGGCTGGAATGTCCTGTCGTTTGCCGTCGTTCTGACCGGGTTGTACCTGCTTTTATGGAAAGCGTCCCGCCGTATCATGGTTTAGGTCTGCAACCGGCAAGATTGTGCCTTGTTTTTCGAAACTAAACTGTGCAATTTCCCCTTTTTTCAATTTTAGAGCGGAATTTTTCAAGCCAATTCGTTGCCAAGTTCTGATTCCCGGCCATTGCCAGTCCGATTTATTATCATCGGCGTGCTGGGAACTTTGCCGTTTCTACAGAAACGGCCTGTTCGCAGCGCGCTGAACTACTTTTGGTGTGACGATCATGGTGCCAGTGGGTTCCCTGCAGCTGGTCCCACAATGATCTATTTTTCCGTTTCCAAGGCCCCACCCCCCTACCTAATTTCGCGGGTGCGCGTGCAAAATTACCCAAGCCGGTCTCTACCCTAAAGCCCCAGAGATTTGCCTCCCCCTACCCTCCAATAGATGGAAATGGCATTCAGTTTGTAAAACAGGCTTGACTTAATATCTTTGAAGAACTTTAGGAGTCGGTATTGCGGTTTTTTTCATATAGTTGCTTTTTTCGATTTGACGGCAAGGCACGACCGCGGATGCCCTCATCCAGTTCATATAGGATCTTGTCCAACCGACTGTTTCCCGCTTGACGAGCGGGCATCTGTAGCAAGACTTCGCGCACTTCAGAGGGAACGTGTTCGATTGCCCAGCGAACCTCGCCATTCCCGATGTTTGGATCGCCGGCGTGGTAGAGCTCAAGCGCCAGCGCGGCATAGGCTGCTGGACCGAGAATGTGCTTAGTTTGATGAACATCTGCCAGTGGATGTGTGTAGGCGCTCGACGCAGCAAGGCCGGCGGCACGGGCAGCTGCAGCAGGATCGCCGGCCTCATGTGCAGCGGAAAACGCCGACAAGGCAAGAGAGCGCAACTGAGCTGTTCGCTTTCCTCCACCGGCAAACACCCGAATGCCATCAATCGCGGCACGGGGCCGGGAATCTGAATCAGCATGCTTCTCATATATCGATAGCGCCCTTTCAGCGCAGTCCGCAGTCCAGCTTCCCAAGGACCTAAGTGACTCCAGGCTCAGCGTAAAATACTTGGACTTACGAACCATCAATTCACCTCCTTACGCCACGAAGATTGCAAAGCTACGAGTTCCAGTAAGTGTGCCGTAGGAACATCCTTTAGGTTTTCGACTAGGGATGATCCTGCAGATCTCTTCTATCACTGATTTGCGTCTATTCAGTTACCAATCACCTGCGTATTCGAGATTGTAAGGCTTTGTGATATTTTCTAGCCTCAGGCGCCTGAGTTCCACCAATTGGCGGATATGGAGATTGTCATGCGCGACCCAACAGGCGAACATCTCGCCCGCGCTGATGGTGCGGTACTCCGTGGTATAGGTTTTCTCCCAATCTGGATTCCATAATCCATTGAGCCATGCAAATGATTTTTCACGTTCGACAAAGAATTTTTCCTGCATCTCAACGAAGTTCTGCTCGTTATATTTTCGTTGTGTTACCCAACCTTCGGTGTCAATCTCATGCCATTCTTCCTTTTGGCGGTGAAGAATGAAATCGAGATGTTCTCGAAAATCTTCGCGCTCTTCATCGTATAAGTGACACACCACTTCTAGAATCGACCACGACTCCGCACTCGGTTTGAGGCGCGCTGCCTCTAGTGCGACTCCTGCCAATAAAGCACGGATCATCTCTGTGCTATTTTGAAGTTCCTGATAAAGAATGTTAAATTCCATATTACCTCTTTCTTTATTTGCATATGACGGCACTGGGTGTGCGGGGATGCAAGAGGAGTTCTTGACATTCGTGGCGTACATCAAACAGAAGCTTCGCCTTGATATGGATTCTGCTTCTGTGCATCAAATGGTGTACATTTGCCGCGGTGGGTGGGACGAGACTTGCCGTCGAAACGGGAAAACTCAAAACCAGAACAATGCGGCGCTACCTACCTCTGCACGCATTGTTAGTCACCGTTCTTATTTTTCAGACGTCCAGCCCTGCTGCTTGCTGCCTACAATGGAGAGTATAGATGTGGCCAGTCAAACTCCGCCCTAATGCTGGTTCCGTTGTAATAGAGGATCACCTGTGTGCTTCCTTTACTTATCATCACGCATTCTCGAGTAAATTCGCAATCATCCTGGTGAAGGCTAACATGTCCGACGTGCGTAACCTGCCAGCCGTCGGTCGTCGGCAGCTGCCGGTAGAAATCCAGGAATTCATCGACGCTTATTTTGTGGGTGGTGAAAAAGTAAAGGTCAACGCCAATTCCGTGCTTATAGCGGATCATTCGGGCTAAGGCGCTGTTCCCTGGCAGGGGCAGGCCCATCTCAGCAGGCAATTCCGCCGCGGCCACCATTTCCTTCATGTCGGCGGGTAATTGGATTTCCATCAACTGGTTGATCGAGGACAAGGACTCGGTGACCTCATAAACCTGTGTAAAATTCTCCTGGCTGCTGGTCTCCTTCCAGTGGGAATAGAGCACATAGTT
>Ga0105104_10001301_pt1 | contig 18705 bp, 11 predicted proteins | sample PPLLaktember2015_3_FD_87034 | JGI IMG/M metagenome (GOLD analysis project Ga0105104, IMG submission 87034) | Freshwater sediment microbial communities from Prairie Pothole Lake near Jamestown, North Dakota, USA - PPLs Lake P7 Core (6) Depth... | ecosystem: Environmental > Aquatic > Freshwater >... | reverse complement strand
TGGTCAACCAGAAGACCCTCCGCCGGCTCCATTATCACCCTGTGCATATATTCAATCCTCGTCTTCCCAGGCCCCTTCTTCACCATTCTAACCGCGTAAAATTTCGTCCCGTTTCCGCTTATCACCCATTTGAATTCGTTGAGCTTGTAATAATCCTTCGCATCCAGCATCGCCCACTCCCCTTCCCCAAGATAAATCCTCCTGAATGGCCACCCATATTTCCTCTTCCTGTATTCCATCACTGGCCACACGCAAATCATGTCTAACCATTCCGGTATCCTGATTTTTACACTCGCACTCATCTTTCACCATACCTTTCTATAATCAAAATTCTTCCCCTTGCCTCGATATCGTTTTTACTTTTCCCTTTTTACTTTTGCCTTTTTACTTCCCTCGTCCCTCGCGCCAGCCCCCAGCGTCTTGCGCAGCGTAGCGCAGTCCCTTTTGGGGATTCGCTTTCGAATCAGCAGGGGGTCCTTCGTCGTTCGTCCGTCAACCATCCTTTCTCAACTATCTCCTTTCACCTGCTCAAATCTCCCGCGAATCGGCCTTGCCGACTCGCGCGTCCCTCTATCCCATGGCGCAAACCTGCACGTTTTTGCGCAAAATGCCCGTTTTTAGAGTGTTTGAAAAGGGGCAAAAATGGACTTAAGTCCTTATGGCATAAGGAGTAGAAAATTTTTTACAAAATGGCCGGATTTATTTTTGACTACCCTCCCATTTTTGTCGAACGCTTGTATTAAACAAATGTATTAAACATTTGTACGAATTTCCTGTCGAATGCAATTTACTTTCAGTAAAAACAATTGCCTGAAAGGCATCTAAATAATATTTAGCCCCCAAACCCCTTGTGGTTTGGGGGTTCTTTGTCGTTATTTTGCCGGGGTTAATAAAAATAACTCTTCGCCTTATCTTGTGGTAAAATCCTTCTTATGCAAAATAAGCTCGACCTGAAACCCAATCAAACGATTCTTTTCATCGGCGACAGTATCACCGACGCCGACAGGAACTCTCGCGCCTATAAGCCCTTTGGCTCCGGCTACGTCCACTTCGTCGCCAATCTCCTCCTTGCGAAATATCCAACATACAATCTCAATATCATCAACCGGGGCATCTCAGGCAATACCATCCGCGACCTCCAAAACCGCTGGCAGCGGGACTGCATCGACCACAAACCCGACATCCTCAGCATCCTCATCGGCGTTAACGACGTCTGGCGGCAATTTGAAGCCGGCAAACTGTCTCGCGCCGTATTTATTGACGAATACGAAACGACTTACAGGCAGCTTCTCGATGAGGCAAAACAAAAATGCAACAGCCGGCTTGTGATTTGCGAGCCGTTTATGTTCTGCGACGATTCAAATAATCCCATATTCAGTCAGCTTCGCCATTATATTCAGATAGTTCGCAAAATCGCCGCGGATTTCGACGCCATTTTAGTCCCCTTCCAGGCCGCGATTGATGAGCTTATCGACAAAGTCCCCCCGCAAAAATGGTCCGATGACATGGTCCATCCCCATATATGGGCCCACGCCTGGCTCGCCCGAAAATGGCTGACAGCAACCGGCCTTTAATTTCCCTTTAGTTCGATATTCTACCTACTGTCCTCTGCCTTCTGCATCTGCTTTTTTATAGTTTGTAGCCATTGTCATTCCTGCGAAAGCCCTCAGAAATTTCAAAGAAATTTCGAGGACTCAGTCCCGGAAATCCTTCGGATTTCTCGGGGCAGGAATCCATTTTTATCTCTGTGTCCTCTGTGGCCTCTGTGGCTAAAAACTCTGTGGCAAAAATATTTTATTTTTTCCGGATTTTTCTCTTGACATTCCCCTTGCAGCCATTATCATATTATGCCGTAAAGAGAAGGGTTTTAAGGTTTGTTCCTGAGAGAGAAATAGAGCGCGGAATTTCTATTTCTTTTTAGGAGATTTGAATATGTACTTCTATTAGTTCACTCCTGTATTTAATTATATTCAATTGGACAGTCTCATCTGCTGGGGAGTAGGTGTGTCTGTAAATCGAATAATTTACTAATTCCGGCTTGGCACGGGAGAAAACTCAAATGAATAACTATTGGTCTAAACGCTTTTCGTTAAAAGCGGTATTTGCTGTTTGTATAATTCTTCTGACTTCATTTTCGTCGCCCTCACTGGCTGTCGCCTATAGTCCTTCTGATTGCTCGAAGATAACTGCGTTTACCGGGTTAGACATTGCGGCGACAGCGGACATTCGCGCGATTTTTAATAACGCCTCTCTTCTCGACAAAATGGCCGGCAGTTCGGATTCCGAATCGCTTGCCAATCAGCTTGTTGTCGCAAAAGCCCGAATTCTTGATTATGCGGCTGATAAGAGTCATCCTTTGCCAATAAAAAAGCAAAACTACGATGATACCATTCAAAAGGCCGCCATCGCCACTCCCGAACCCGCCACAATTCTGATCCTCGGCCTGGGCAGTCTCGTCCTAATAAGAAAATCCCGGACAGAAGCGTAGCTTAGCCCCCAGGCCTGCGTAGCGAAGCGCAGTCCCCGTAAGGGGGCATGGGGGTGCTGCCTGCCCTCCGTAGCTCCGCGAAGGAAGGTCATTCCCGCGAAAGCGTAACGAAGTGAAGTCCCATTTTCGGGGCGGGAATCCAGACCGTAGGATGGGCTTTAGCCCATCAAGGAAAAAGGAGGGACATTCTGCTTTTTAATGATTTGTAGGGCGGGGTTTTATCTGCCGTAGGCGGTTTACCCCACCGATGCTTAGCCCCCAGGCCCGCCTGGGGGTGTAGTCATTCCCGCGAACGCGGGAATCCAGTTCTTCCCTGAAATCCGAAAAGAATCGAAGGGCCTGTTGGACTCAAATTTCAAATCTTAAATTGATGCATTGTTTTTTACCCTCCGCCGGACAAATCTTTCCTTTTGGGGTCTCGAAACCCGGATGATGATTTTCCTTGCCTTTTTCGATAACCCTGAGGATAATATCAGTCAGTGAAATGGTCTCTTTAAGGAATTATTGGGAGTTTCCTATTATGGCCGTCAGACAGTTCTTTCTTTTCTCCTGCATACTGTTGGCTATTCCCTTTTATGCAAAAGCAGATGAGAATCTTGTCGAACTCGCTTCTCGGCCTCGGTGCGGGGGGCTGGGACGCTAACGACTTATGATTAACTTTGGAATTACAGAACAAAAAAAGAAGAGCTTGCACAACGTATGCAGAAATGCAGCTTGTTCGAAGGGCCCTTTCCGCTTTTAATACTCCCGGCAAAAGAGTATAATGAAAATCGCCTTTGCAGGGTGGGGCAAAAGGCAAGGAAAGAAGGAGAATAACGGCTATGCAGATTATCGGTATCATCCTTTGGGCGATTGGTGTACTCTATGCTATTGCTTGGGGCTTCATCATACGTCAGAAGGCCAAGAATGAGCAGGCTACAGAACATACGTTTGAACTCCATGCCCTACTTCTTGCGGTTTCAGTAATCATCATACCAGTTCTGTCTTTGTCGCCGTTCCATTTATTATGGATGTTACCCGCATCATTCGTGATTGGTTTAGCTAGCATGATGTTCCCACTCAATCTACTATGGTTACCTGCTTCATTATATGGTTCTTTATGGTATGTCGGGACTACGAATCCAGGCCGCACCTTTTATTTAGCTGGCGATTATGCTAAGGCAATAGAATGCTATAAAGAATCCGTCCGACTAAAACCTAATTACGCCGAGGCGCATTTTAATCTTGGACTTGCTTACGGGAAGATAGGGGACAAGGAAAACGAAAAAGAATGCTATAAAGAATCCGTCCGACTAAAACCTAATTGCGCCGAGGCGCATTTTAATCTTGGATTTAGCTATATAGATTTAGGGGATAACGAAAAGGCAATAGAATCATTCAAAGAAGCTATCCGTATCAGGCCTGATTACGCTAAAGCTCACTATAATCTTGGCGTTGCCTACGGCAACCTTGACCGCTATCAGGATGCGATAGAATCCTATAAGCAGGCCATCAGAATCAAGCCGGATTCAGCCGAGGCGCACAATAATCTTGGCACTGCCTACCGCGAACTTGGCCGCCATCAGGAAGCTATAGAAGTCTATAAGCAGGCCATCAAAATTGAGCCGGATGATGCCGATGTACACTGTGGTCTTGGCATTGCCTATGGCAAACTTGGCCGCTACCAGGAGGCTATAGAAGCCTATAAGCAGGCCATAATAATCGAACCAGACCAATACCTTTACTATAGACTTGCTGCTGTCTACGACAAACTTGGTCATCACCAAGAATCGTTAGAAGCTTATAAGCAGGCCACCAGAATCAAGCCGGATGATGTCGTGGCACACTTTTGTCTTGGCGCTGCTTATTTAGCAATTTGCGACAAAGGTTCAGCCCTCGAAGAATACAAAATCTTAAAAACCTTGGATGCCAAACAGGCAAACGAATTGTTTAACATGATTTATAAGTAGGCAACCCCGAACTATATTGAAATGAAGGAAAATGAAATAAATGCCATAACAGCTTTTATCGAGATTCTCCAAAAGATAAAAGGTGTAGAATACAAAATAGACAGCCTCCCGGAAGATGAAAATAGAAATACCCAAGATGTTGAGGCTATTTTAGCCCCAAAAGATAAAGATGTGCAATCTCCCAAAATTGCTGTCGAACATACTATTGTAGAAGCCCACGAAGACCAGATTGCCTACGTTAATCAATCATATGATCTCGTAATGAAAATCAATCACAAATGCCAAGGAAAATTGCCAACAAATTATCATTTTCAATTAGTTATCCCACCCGATCTTATTGTTGACACGAGTAATAAAAGCAGAGATCAATTTGTCGATGAAATATCAAGTTGGAATCTTGATATGGCAAAAACTCTAAAGACTGATCAATGGTCTTCACAATTATACAATGGACACAAAGTATCATTAGAGTGTTGCGGCTCAATTGAAGAATGGAACGGGAAAATTGGTAGGATGCCAACAAGGCCAAAAGAAGAGGACAAGGAAAGGCAAAGAAGATTCCGCAGGGCGATTGAAGAAAAATTGCCAAAACTTCTAAAATATAAGGAAAAAGAAGAAGAAAGATATTTAACAGCGCTTTTACTGGAAGATGTCAGCTTTAGCCACAGCAACCCGGGAAACAACTTGAAAGAACTGATACCTGAGAAATATCATTCTGAATTTCAATTGAAAATAGATTATGTTGTTATCTTTGTTTCCAATGAAAAGAAAATGATTGTCGGTAACGTTTGGAAAGAAGAATCTCAATTATATGAAGACATTCCAGACAACCGTAGGTTCAGTTTTCGTCAAAAGAAACCCATAGGCATGCGATAAGGGAAATCCGGGGACGCCATACGAAGCGTAGCCCGAAGGGCGAAGACCCACTTTGGGTGGGATTCGATATTTATCCTACTTCCCCTTTTTTAACAAAAAAATCTTAGTGCCTTTTTGCCTTGGTGGTAAAAATTTAAAGATATTTTTGCATCTTCGTAATAAAAATCAGTGAAATCTGAGTAATCTGTGGTTGCTTTGAATTTTTTTTTCGCCCATAGCTTACGCTCTCACAACGAGATATGAAAATCTTCAAAAAATTCTGTAAAAAATTGGTAAATTCGTTCTTTACACCTTCTCAAAATCCCGTTAATCTGCCGATACTGATTCTTGCGGGCAATACACTATATATGGTATAATTAAGTCCGCCTTAACAACCTGTGGTATATTTGAAATATATGTTGGGGGTGGGATATTCCCGCCTGAAATTGATATTTGATAATATTTTTTGGGGTATGCACGGAGGCGAATATGAGCGCTAAATTCAGTCCTGAGAACCCGTTTAAACCCGTCCAAACAAACCCCGCATCTGAAGGAAAGGCGGTATCCGCTTATTCTAACCACGCCGGCCTGAAGATTGAGCACCACTTCTCTTCGCCCGGCGTCCACCCGTTCGACGAGCTTCAATGGGAAAGCCGCTCCGCGAAAATCACAAATGACGCCGGCGAGGCCGTCTTCGAGCAGAACAATATCGAGGTGCCCGTCAACTGGTCGCAGTTGGCGACTAAAGTCGTCGCCAGCAAGTATTTTTACGGCGACGCCGAGGCCGGCCACCGCGAAAACTCCGTCAAACAGTTAGTTCACCGCGTCTGCCGGACAATCGCCGACCGCGGCCTTCGCGACGGCTACTTCGCCTCAGGAGCCGACGCCGATACTTACTATAACGAATTGACCTGGCTTTGCGTCAACCAGTGCGGCGCTTTCAACTCCCCCGTCTGGTTCAACGTCGGCCTCTTCGATGTTTACGGTATCGAAGGCAGCAAGCACAATTTCCACTGGGACCTCAAGAAAAACGAGGCCGTCCCCTGCAATAATTCTTATGAATACCCCCAGGCCTCCGCCTGCTTCATCCAGTCCGTCAAAGACTCCATGGAAGATATTATGCGTCTTGCCACCAGCGAGGCGATGCTCTTTAAGCACGGCTCAGGCACCGGCACAGACCTTTCAACCCTTCGCAGCAGCAAGGAAAAGCTCTCCGGCGGCGGAAAACCCTCCGGCCCACTCAGCTTTATGCGGGTTTACGACCAGATTGCCGCGGTTATCAAATCAGGCGGCAAAACCCGTCGCGCAGCCAAAATGCAGTCAATCAAAGTTACCCATCCTGACATCAGGGAATTCATCACCTGTAAGGCCGAAGAGGAGAAAAAGGCCTGGGCGCTCATCGAAGCCGGCTATAACGGCGACCACAACGCCGAGGCGTATAACAGCGTCATGTTCCAGAACTCAAATTTCTCCGTCCGCGTTACGGATGAATTCATGGAAGCCGTCGAAAAAGACGCCAAATGGGCAACCTACGCCGTTACCTCGGGCAAGAAACTCGAAGAGCATAACGCCCGCGAGCTTATGAACCTCATCGCCGAGGGCACCCGCCTTTGCGGCGACCCAGGCATCCAATACGACAGCACCATCAACCGCTGGCACACCTGCCCCAACTCGGGCCGGATTAATGCCTCGAACCCATGCTCCGAATATATGTTCGTAGATGACTCCGCCTGCAACCTCGCATCCCTCAACCTGATGAAATTCCTCAAGGAAGACGGCACATTCGACGTCGCCTCCTACAAAAAGGCCGCTCGCCTGTTCATTATCGCCCAGGAAATCCTCGTCGATAACGGCTCATACCCCGATAAGGCAATCGCAATCAACAGCCATCTTTTCAGACCGCTCGGCCTGGGCTATGCCAATCTCGGTTCAATGATTATGGCCGTCGCCCTTGCCTACGATTCCGACAATGCCCGCGCCCTCGCAGGCGCAATCAGCGCAATCCTCACTGGCGCAGCTTATGCCGTAAGTGCTGAAATGGCCTCAATTAAGGGCACATTCGACGAATTCGCCAAAAACGCCGAGCCGATGCTAAAAGTCATAAATATGCACCGACAGCACGCCTGCAACATCCCAGAAACATATTGCCCATCTTACCTCCGCAACGCCGCCAAGGATGCCTGGGACGAGGCCTTCACCGCCGGCTCCAAATTCGGCTTCCGAAACGCCCAGGTAACCGTCCTCGCCCCCACCGGCACAATCGGATTTTTGATGGATTGTGCGACTACTGGGGTTGAGCCGGATATTGCGCTGGTGAAGTATAAATTGCTGGCGGGCGGCGGGATGTTGAAATTGGTCAATAAAACGGTGCCGATGGCGCTTGAACGGCTGGGGTATTCGGCGGACGAAATCAAGGTCATTACCGACTATATAGATGAGCATGAGACCATCGAGGGGGCGCAAAATATTCAACTTGAGCATCTGCCCATATTCGACTGTGCTTTTCGGCCCCGGAATGGGAAACGTTCTATTCCGTATCTTGCCCATATTAACATGATGGCGGCGGTTCAGCCGTTTATCACGGGGGCGATAAGCAAGACCATAAATATGGCAAAAGAGGCCACGACCGAGGAAATCGCATCGGCCTATATGCAGGGCTGGAAATTAGGGCTTAAGGCGGTGGCGATTTACCGCGACGGGTCGAAAATGCTTCAGCCGGTCCAGACCAAAAAGCATAAAGACGGCGCAAAGGCCGAGGTTGCCCAGGCCGCCAAACCCTTCAGACGCCGGCTTCCCGATACAAGACACAGCATTACGCACAAATTCTCAGTTCAAGGTCACGAGGGCTACCTGACGGTGGGGCTATACGAAGATGGACAGCCCGGTGAGTTGTTTATCACTATGGCCAAGGAGGGCAGCACCGTCGGCGGCCTTATGGATGTAATCGGCACGTGCACTTCGATGGCGCTTCAGTATGGCGTGCCGTTAATAACATTGGTTGATAAGTTCCGCCATGCGCGGTTCGAGCCGGCGGGAATGACTTCCAACAGGGATATCCCGTTTGCCAAGAGCTTGATTGACTATATCTTCTGCTGGATGGGCTGCCAGTTCATGCCTGGCTACGCGGAAGCCAATACCCCAAACAGGGGCGGCTCGACAGGCGATAACAAAAACGTAACGACCGCCAAGCAGGTCGTCGAAAAGACGAGAGACCTCGCGATTAAAATCGCCGAAGTAAAGGCAAATCAAGACACCAGACACCAGACACCAGACGCAAGACCACAGACACAAGACGCCAGCTCCCAGACACCAGACACCAGACCTAAGACATCAGACAATGGAGGGAACGGTGATAAATCAGTTAAGGCACAGAGAATTGTTGATATTTTGGGCAAATCCCATAATCGGTTAGCGGCTTTGGCGGATTCGACCAACTCACCGCGGGCAAGGACAGTGCTGGCAAGCTCACCACAGACCGGAGATATCGACGGATTCGACACGGTCGATAAGCTCACCTCAGGCGTCCAGTTGCAGTTCGAGGCGGTCGCTATGCAGCAGTTCAATGCCCAGTTCGAGCATTTCCAGGACGATGCACCGGCCTGCGATATCTGCGGGTCTATCACCGTCCGTAACGGGACGTGCTATAAGTGCTTCAATTGCGGGAATTCGATGGGATGCTCTTAACCACAGATTTCACAGATTACACGGATTTTGTAGGGGCGGGGCTTGTCCCCGCCCGATGGTAGGATGGGCTTTAGCCCATCAATGTTTTGAGTTGGCGGAAAGGTTAACCACAGATTTCACGGATTAAACAGATTTGGCCACAAAAAGGCACAAAAGTCACAAGTTGATAAGTAAAAGAGAGGAGGAATAAGGGCCGGATTTTAATCAAAAAGACTGCCAGAATGGCGAAAGCTATGATTTGCAACTGCCAAAAGTGGTTAGAAACTAAAAGACTAAGTAGGCATATCGAATATACTACAGATAGTATAAATATTTCCATAATCACAACATATTGTAGTATAAGCAGTTACGATATAAGACACTGTATTTATTGAAATATTCATTAATTTGTTGACCTATAGGCGCGCTATTTGCACCTTTAGTTGACATTTTTATGAAATAACGGATTGTACGCTCGGCGAGGGATGCCGAGGACTTGTTAAAAACATTTCTTCGCTCATTCCTAATCGAGAAAAAACTATATGCTTAAATTATTTATGAAAAGGAGTGCTGTTTATGAGTAGCAAATCACATCATGTAGTCCATAACCCTGATGGTGGTTGGGATGTTAAAAAAGGTGGAGCTGAACGCGCTTCAGAACATTTTGACACTCAAAAAGAGGCCATCGATAAAGGAAGGGAAATCAGCCAGAATCAGGGATCTGAATTTGTTATTCATGATCGTCACGGCAGAATAAGAGAGAAGGACAGTCACGGCAACGATAAATACCCCCCAAGAGGTTAAAGAGGATTATATAAGGGTCGGTCGCCTATTTTTATAAGAAAATAAGTACGGCGTCCCCGTATTTGAGAATATAAAAAACAACGTATTCGCTTACAGGAGTTTTTATAATGCCAAAACAAACAGTACCTGATATTCAATTTGAGAAGTTTGTACTCGCTGAGATACCACAATTATTCCGTTCCGGAAAAATAAAGATCAATGACGCATATCAACGTGGTGATATTTGGAAACACAATCAGAAGGTCGAGCTGATCAACTCGATTATTAATAGGTATTCAATTGGAGTTCTTGTCCTTTTTATCAATGATGAAGGTCAGTTTGAAATATTGGACGGCCAACAAAGACTTCTGGCTATCAGGCAGTATGTTGAGGATAATATTGATCTTAGCGGAACAGAAATCACTAAATACAATGAATTAGATTTCGCAGAGAAGACCCTCTTAGATGCTTACTGCGTTTTTTATCTAAAGCTTAAAAGCCATGATCCCGAAAGCAAAGAAGAGGATATATTTCAGACCTTTTTAAGATTGCAGGAAGGCACTCCGCTTAATAAAGCAGAAAAAATAAATGCTTATCGAGGGAAATTCAAAGATACATTTAGAGAGATCAGAGAAAGCCACCGTTTTTTTGGATATCTCGGCAAAGAAAAAAGATTTAGGTGGCGACAACTTGCTGCCGAGATGTTGCTTATAGAATTAGATGGAGATTTTGACCGCATGGTTTTTCCAAACATTGATTTAACATCATTGATAAATGCCGCCAAAGATTACGAAAAGAGTATAAGCCCTAGCAAAGTCAGATTTTTTAAGGGTAATCTGGACTTTCTACACAATAACCTAAATTTTATTTTGACTGCATTCACGCCAAGAGAATCAATCGCATTTTATCTGTTAGTGTCCTATCTACGTAAAAAGAAGGCAGATAACTCCAATCTGCACAATGAGATTGCTGAATTCACCAAAGAATTTCTTAAAAATCTAAACAGTTTTTCAATCTATGATGATGAGCCTCCATCAGGAATGTCTAAAAGTATGTTCAATACCTATAAAAGCTATAAGCAAGAATCAAAAATCTTGACTACAGGGGATTCTTTACAAAAAAGACTTGATATACTTCTGAGCGAATTCAATAGAATACACCCTATTATTATGAAGGACCCCAAAAGGCTACATGATGCCGAGCAGAAAAGAATCCTCTACTTTCGTCAAGAGGGATTATGTGCTGAATGTGGAAAAGAGATGCATTTTGACTCCACTTCAGCACATCATGGTATTGCTCACTCTGCAGGGGGACAAACTGATGACCTAGAGACGGCATCTCTTTTGCATGAAAAATGCCACCAACTACTTGAAAAGAGAAAGGGCAAAAAAAACCGGGGACATCAACCGTTTTTTCCAACTATGCATGTTACAAAAACTAGCAGTAAGTAACCGTAAGTACGTTTTTTTTCGCTTTTTACTCGGGCGAAAACTGTGACAGCAACCGTTTTTGAAGTTCGGAATCTGCGGATATATCATCATTACACGCCGGAATATATATTGCAGATTTTATCGCCAAAAGGTATTCTGCATTGCTGAAGATTCGCAGGTAAGGCAAAAGTAAAAAATGGATCCCCGGTTGCAGGGTCAATGGAGCAGCACTCGGGGACCTTCGCTTCGCTCCGGGGAGAAAGATATGGCGGATTTCATTCCTGAGCAATCGCAAGAGCCCACACAAGCTATTGAAAAGCCCCCTTCTACGCTTCCTCCTTCGCTTCCGCTACGAAGGACAGGTCGCTCCGAAGGGCGGGCGGCAGTTTGGGTGTTTGGGGTTTTGAACTGCTTGTTCGGGGGGCTGGGGATGTTGTTCACTTTCGTAGAGGTTGGATTCTTATCAGCAGTTAAGTTTATAGAGGTAGAGACACCTGATGAAAATAAGATAAAGTTCTTGTTTGAATCAGCTATCTGGTTTTGCATGTCTGTCTGGCAGGTAGGGATGGGAATCGGATTGCTCAAGCTTAAGAAATGGGCAAGGCGCGGGTCGATTATTTATGCCTGTGTCGATATTGCGTGGACTTTACTGGTTATAGTGATTGATATTATTACAGAGCTGTTGCATTTGGTAAACCGAACAGGTGCAGATAATTGGTATAAATCAGTCGAAGGGATGTGTTTAAACTTGATTGGCCTGATATTCCCGACACTGCTCTTGATATTCATGCGGTCGGCTAAAGTAAAAGAGGCGTTTTCCGCCGTAGGCGGATAAATGATTTTCGATTGCCGATTGCTGATTCCCGATTGCGGATTTAAATGCAGAATACAGAACCCTCCTTCGCTGAAGCTACGAAGGGCAGGCATGGAATGCAGAATAACGAACGAAAGCAAAATCATAGGCCGACGGCAGTTTGGGTGTTCGGGGTTTTGAATATTGCGGTCGGAATATATGGGTTGATACGATTCTATCCAGGAATTTACAAAATGATCGAATATCTTGTGAAGGTTCGTGTGAATCCGGAACAGATATCAGGGCCGGGAACACTATTTTTATTTTTAATCGCTGTCAGCTTGGGTCTTGGGTTTTGGCTGATTGTGCTGGGAATCGGTTTATTGACAACGAAGAAATGGGCCAGACGCGGGTCGATTATTTTTGCCCGGATTATGATTGTATTTATGGTTATAACGCTTGGTTATATAGCTCTTATTATATTTTTGGCATGGCCTCACTGGTATTTCGCCTTAAATTTAAATATCTACAATGCATTGGCTGTAATTACCTGGATATACTATATCGCGCTATTGAAATATATGCAGAAACCTAAAGTAAAAGAGGCGTTTCGGGGGATAGGGGAATAGAGGACGGAGGACCCCCTGCTGATTCGAAATCGAATCCCCTAAAGGGACTGCGCTTCGCTTCGCAATACGCTGGGGGCTACGCCCTGAAGCAGGACTCCGCTACGCTACGCAGGGCTTCGCGGAGAACGGACGAAGGACGAGGGACGACAGGGGAACCACTTAGGTTTTCAAGCCAAAAGGCGCGGTTTGTCGCGGCAAATGGAAAGGGCGGCAAATAAATTGAAAAAAGCGAAGAAACCGGTATAATCGATATTTCAGCTTCGATAGACTCAGCGCGGCGCCCCGAGAAATCCCAAAGGAATTTCTCAGGGCGGGATAAACGGAATTGCCTTAAAATTAGTGGTAATTTGGCCACAGAGAACAAAAAGGTTTTTGCCACAGAGGACACAGAGAACACAGAGATAAATATTTTTAAAACGTTCGCATAATAAAATAAAGCAATTCTCTGTGACCTCTGTGCTCTCTGTGGCTAAATAATAAACCTTCTCTGAGGCAAAAAGCAAAGGGGCTGTAAATGAAAAAAGGGAAAACAGGGGCGGTTTCTGACCGTGACTCGTGACTCGTGGCTCGTAGAAGAAACATAGCGACGCTCTCGACAGCAAAAGGACGTGGAGATAAGAATGGCGAAAGATAGCGACAAAGCAGATAAATACAAAACGCTACGCGCGAAGGCGGAGAAGGCGCTTCGGAAGAAAATCGCCGTCCTGCATAAGGAATCAAAAGGCGACTTCAAAAAGGTGCTTCATGAGCTTCAGGTCCATCAGATTGAGCTTGAGATGCAAAACGAGGAGCTTCGCCGGACGCAAAAGGACCTTGAGGACAGCAGGAGCAAATACGCCGATTTGTATGATTTCGCACCGGTGGGATATTTCACCTTCGATAGAAACGGCCTTGTAATAGAAGCGAACCTCGCCGGCTGCGGGATGCTTGGCGTGCCGAGGGTGAATTTGCTTAAAAAGCCGTTTCATAACTTCGTGGAAAAGGGCAGCCATGACGCGTTTTATCTCCATCGCCAGCATGTCTCAAAAACGGAGTCCAGGCAGACCTGCGAAATCACCATTGTCAGGAAAGACAAATCCAGGTTCGAGGCCCTGCTTGAAAGCATTCCCGCGGAGGACGCTAACGGCAAGGTTTATTATTGCCGGACGGCCATAACCGATATCACCAAGCGCAAGAAGGCCGAAGAAGAGATAAAGATGCTTGCGAAGTTCCCGTCCGAAAACCCCAGCCCCATATTGCGGATTTCGGCGGAGGGCAAAATTCTTTATTCCAACAAGCCCGGAATGGTCGTGATGCAATCGTGGAATCGAATCATAGGCCAAAAGTCGCCCGATAAGTGGAATAAGCTCGTTAAAGATGCGCTTGGCTCGAAAAAGATTCTGGTCGAAGAAATGGATATACAGGGCCGGGCCTACGCGTTTGTGTTTACGCCGATAGCCGAACACCGTGAGACGTCACTTACGGAAGGTGGATACGTAAACGTTTACGGCATGGATATTACAGACCGCAAGCAATTAGAGCAGTTGAAAGAGGCCATAAAAGAGCAGGCGATAAACGAAAGAAACCGCCTCGAGGCCGTAATGGAGGCGTTGCCCGTAGGTGTTGCCCTTCTCGATGCCAAGGGCGCAAGAATCGAGGAAAACGAAGCATTTGAAAAGGTTTGGGGAAGCCCACTTCCTGAAGCAAACAGCGTCAAGGACTATGCGCAGTACAAGGCATGGTGGGCCGATACGGGAAAACTCGTAAAGCCCCGGGAATGGGCCTGCATCCAGGCGGTCTTGAAAGGCAAGACCGTTACTGGCCAGTTATTAGAGATTCAGCGATTCGACGGCCCGCGAGCGTTTGTTATCAATGGCGCCTCTCCCGTTCGAGACGCAAACGATAAAATAATCGGCAGCGCCGTCGCCATTCAGGACATAACCAAGCAGCATAAGGCCGAGGAGGCCATGCGTGAAAGCGAGACAAAGTACCGCAACCTGTTCGAGAGAATGACGGAAGGATTTGCCCTTCACGAGATAATTTGCGACAAGAAAGGCAATCCCTGCGATTACCGTTTTATTGAAGTAAATCCGGCCTTTGAGAAACTGGCGGGGCTAAAACAAAAAGAAATCATGGGAAGGACCGTCAAAGAGGTAATCCCCGGTATCGAGGAGTTCTGGATTAAGACATACGGCAAGGTAGCCCTGACGGGCAAGTCAACGCACTTCGAGCATTACTCGAAAACTCTCGGCAGAAATTACGAGGTTTTCGCGTACTGCCCGAAACCTATGCATTTTGCTGTTGTGTTCGTTGATATCACCGAGCGCACACGGGTCGAGGAGGAATTAAGAGAGAGCCGCGAGAACCTCATCCAGGCACAGATCGTGGGAAATATAGGAAGCTGGCGGCTGGATATTCGAAAGGATGAACTGACCTGGTCGGATGAGAACCACCGCATCTTCGGCATTGCCAAAGGGACGCCGCTGACTTATGAAACGTTTCTTTCGGTGGTGCACCCGGATGACCGGGAGTATGCTGATACGAGGTGGAAGGCGGCTCTGGCAGGCGAGCCATACGATATCGAGCACCGGCTCGTTGTGGACAGTAAAATAAAATGGGTCCGTGAAAAGGCGTATCTTGAATTTGACGACAAAGGGACGCTATCAGGCGGATTTGGCATTACGCAGGATATAACCGATCGCAAGCTGGCGGAATCCAACCAGGCGCTAACTGCGGATATTCTGCGATTGCTGAATCGAGAAGACGACCTGCATTCGACTATCGGTGAAATACTCCATTTAATCAGGGAATCAACCGGCTTCGACGCCGTGGGGCTTCGGATGCGTCAGGGAGACGACTGCCCATACTATGAACAGAATGGTTTCACGGAAGATTTTCTGCGAGAGGAGAACTTCTTATGCGCAAAGGGAGGAGATGGGGCGATTATCCGCAACGCGGAAGGCAAAGTCACACTCGAATGCACGTGCGGACTGGTGCTTTCCAGGCGGACTGACCCATCGATGCCCTGCTTTACAAAGGGCGGAAGCTTCTGGACAAACAAATCGACAGACCTGCTTGCGCTTACCCCCGAGACAGACCCGCGAACCAATCCCCGTAACCGCTGCATCCATATCGGCTTTCAATCGGTGGGGCTATTCCCGGTGCGGTCAGGCAATGAAATCATCGGTCTGCTGCAATTGAACGGCCGGCCGGAAGACCGGTTTACTTCTCAATCGATACGCTTCTTCGAAGGTCTGGCCGACAACATCGGCCTTGCACTCAAACGCAAGCAAGCCGAGGAGGAGCTTAAAAAGCTTAACGAAGAGCTTAATCGCTCAAACAGGGAATTCGATGAATTCTCGCATACCGCAAGCCACGATTTGCGTGCGCCATTGCGCGCGGTGTCGGGTTTTGCCGGGCTTTTAAACGAGCGTTATAAGGACAAGTTAGACGACAAGGCCCGAGAGTATATCAAATTCATGATAGACGGCTCGAAGACGATGGATGAATTGATAACCGGCCTGTTAGGGTGCGCGCGGGTGCAGACGCGTGGGGAAAACCCGAAGTTACTCCCGGCGGGGATGGCACTGCGGCTTGCGACTGAGAACCTTAAAAATATCATAGCAGCCAGGGGCGCTGTGATAACCAGCGATGAGCTGCCGGAAATTAACGCCGACGGCAACCAGTTTACACAGTTATTGCAGAACTTAATCGATAACGCGATTAAGTTCCGAAGCGAGGAAAAGCCCGAAATCCACGTCGGCTGTCAAAAAATAGAAGGCGGCTGGCAGTTTTCGGTCCGCGACAACGGTATCGGCATTGACAAGCAGTACCACGAGCGGATTTTCAAGATATTCCAGCGGCTTCACACGCAGGATAAGTATCCCGGCTACGGAGTGGGGCTTACTATCGCCAAAAAAATCGTCGAACGCCACGGCGGCAAAATCTGGGTCGATTCAGAGCAGGGCAAAGGCGCGACGTTCTATTTCACAATGCCGGAGTAGGAAATAAACCCTGTCCAATGGAATAAATCGGCCTGGTGGTCAAAAAATCGTCTTGACAAAGCAAACCATATAAATTATCTATTGCAGCTTTACATCGAGGCCCACGGGGGGCCGTGAAACAACGTTTTTTGGAGTGCTATTGAATGTTACCAACAAAGAAAACAAGTAAAAGCAGGACGCATAGCAGACGGTCGCATCACGCGATAAAGCCCATCAATTACGCCGTCTGCCCCAAATGCGGCCAGGCAAAGCTTCCTCACGCGGCCTGCGGCAAATGCGGCTACCTTAACTCAAAAATAACCCTCAAAGTCGCTGAGCAGACCGAAAAGAAAAAGGGCTAACGCAGGATGCGAATCGCTATTGACGCAATGGGCGGCGACAAGGCCCCCGATGCTATCATAGCCGGCGCGGTTGAGGCGCTGGAGTTCCTTGACCAGGGCGACGAGATTATCTTAGTCGGCCAAAAAGAGGTCATTGATCCGAAGATTCCCGCCCAAAACCCCCATCTGGCCCAGCTTACCATTGTTCACGCACCTGATGTAATTGGTATGGATGAGTCGCCGATTGATTCGCTCCGCAAGAAGCCCCGAAGCTCGATTTCGGTCATGGCCAAATTAGGCAAATTGAACCGGGCTGATGCGGTCATTTCGGCGGGCAATACCGGCGCCTGTGTTGCGGCCTTCCAGATGCGTATGCGAAACCTGCCGGGCGTAAACCGCCCCGGTATCGCCGTCGTATTTCCCACATTCGAGGGGCCTGTCGCTATTTGCGACGTCGGGGCAAATATCGCCTGCAAACCCGTCAATCTCTATCAATACGCGATTATGGCCTCGATATATATCAAGCAGTTATACGGGATAGAAAGACCGAGGGTAGGACTGATAAGCATCGGCGAAGAGGATGCCAAGGGAAACGAAAACGTCAAAAAGGCACGCCTGCTCATTAAAGAAGACCCGAAAATCAACTTCATAGGCAATATCGAAGGCCGGGACGTCTTCAAGGGTATCTGCGACGTAGTCATCTGCGACGGTTTCGTCGGAAATGTTATCCTCAAGCTCACAGAGGGCCTCATCGAAGGACTCGTCAAGGCCATCAAACAGGAAATTATGTCGCATAAGCTTCGCTTTCTGATTGGCCCCCTGTTCAAGAACGTTATGAAGAGGTTCTTCGCAAAGCACGACTACCACGAATACGGCGGCGCGCTTCTTATAGGAGTCAACGGCACCGCGTTAATCTGCCACGGGGCAAGCGAAAGCAGGACAATCAAAAACGCGATTTTAGCCTCGAAAAAATACCACGCGGGACAAATCAACAAAAAAATCGCCGAATATCTCGAGGCCAGCACCATCGGCAAAGACGGACAAGGCCATGAGACGGATGACGTATCTTTAAGGGCCATGGATGAGCAAGTCGAAGTTGATTAAGCGGCACCAGGCGTCGCACAAACCACCTTTCATCGCTTTTATCGCGGGTCACGGTTCATACGCGCCGCCTAAAATCCTCACAAATGAGGATTTATCCAAAATGGTCGATACCTCCGACGAATGGATAACCACCCGGACAGGAATCAAGAGCCGACACATCTGCTCCGACCACGAAAGCACAGCGCTTTTAGCGACCGAAGCGGCCAAAAAAGCCCTCGAAACCGCGAAACTCAAGCCCGAAAAGCTCGAGCTGATAATCGTCGCGACCATCACCCCCGAAATGGTTTTTCCGTCAACGGCCTGCTTTGTGCAGTCGAATCTGGGGGCCAAACACGCATGGGCATTCGATTTGGCGGCGGCGTGCAGCGGCTTTATTTACAGCGTTTCAATCGCCCAGCAGTTTATCGAAAACGGCAGGGTCAAAAACGCCCTCGTCATAGGCGCTGAAACCCTGACCAAAATCACAAACTACAAGGACCGCACAAGCTGTATCCTTTTCGGAGACGGCGCAGGAGCTATCGTCCTCAAGGCAAAGCCCAGAAAAGAAGCGAACAAACAAAGCGGCATTATTTACAGCACGATGTACACTGACGGAAGCTCATGGCAGGCGCTTAACTGCCAGGCCTACGGCTCGCGGAACCCCGTCAGCAGGCCCCTCGATAATCCTAATAAGGTCTTTATGGAAATCAGGGGCAGGGAGGTCTATCA
>Ga0105104_10001300_pt1 | contig 18707 bp, 9 predicted proteins | sample PPLLaktember2015_3_FD_87034 | JGI IMG/M metagenome (GOLD analysis project Ga0105104, IMG submission 87034) | Freshwater sediment microbial communities from Prairie Pothole Lake near Jamestown, North Dakota, USA - PPLs Lake P7 Core (6) Depth... | ecosystem: Environmental > Aquatic > Freshwater >... | reverse complement strand
TACCTGGTCTTCTTTACAGACACGGACTGCGACCACCATGTCGCTATACTCGTTGGCCAGACTGATACACGCCGTTATCTGTTTGGCATTATTCGCTTCATTACCCGGTTCCGCAGCGAGCCATGCTCCCAGCATAACCTTGAGATTGATTTTTTCCCGGCGAATGACTTCCAGGATGTCCCGGCTATGCTGATCAGAACCGTATGTACGGATCAGCGTCCAATGCTTTTCCAATATCCTGAAATCTTCAAGAATTTGTGTCTGGGATGGGAATTTATTGTGATCGGGATTCTGACCTTCCCGGTAGCCGGAGTAGCAGATTGCATTGCCGAACCAGAGTGGTTGTGTCAGGTCAATTTTTGCCTCTCCATCCTTCTGACCGACGAGAATCGCCGGGATCCCCATGAGCATTGCCAGACAAAAGTTGACCAGTTTCATGTTCACGATCCGCTGTTACGCCGCTTTTTTTCTTCTGGAAGAAAGATCAACTTCAATTTTTTCCATCATCTGCTCATCTAACACATAGAACCATACCGCCCCAGCTGCCAGGAGACCGGCAAGAGCTGGAATAATGCTCATCATCAGGCGAATTCCATCCTGTGCCCCCTGCGTTTGAACAACATTCGCGATAAAACCAAAATATGCCAACAACCATCCGGTAAAAGCGCCACCAATTGCCCAGCCTAATTTTTGGGCGAACGTTGCAGCCGAAAAAACCAGGCCTGTCGCACGTCTGCCCGAGATCCATTCCGAATAATCTGCGGTATCCGCGTACATCGCCCAGATCAATGGAGCGGTCGGCCCCAAAATAAACGAAATGAGAATATGGGAGGCGAAAATAAGTACTATGTTTTCCTTCGGTATGAAATAGAATGAGATGGTGAGCAGGCTGACCACCAGCCATAATACCATGTACAGGGTCCGTTTCCCCAGCAGCTTTGATAGATGCTTTGTGATCATCACGCCGGCGATCGCGGCAAGAGTACCGCTGACCATAAAAGCGGAAGTCAGGATTTCATTGCCGATATAGTACTTGAAATAATAGATGATCGATCCGGAGCGGATGGAATTGTAGGAGAGTGCAAATATTCCAATGAAGAAGAGGACCATCCACGGTTTGTTGTGGAGAAGGTCCCGCAAGTCGCTCTTGACCGAAGTCTTCTGGTCTTTTGGCGGATGCACTCTTTCCTGTGTGTTAAAAAAAGTAATAAGAAACAGAATGACAGCCGTTGCTGAAAATACGACCATGGTCCACTGGAATCCGATAGCTTGATTGCCATGGCCAAAGAACTGGACGAGCGGAAGCGTGGTGCCCTGAACGACGAAAATCGCAACAAATGCCAGAACAAATCGATACGACGAAACACTCGTCCGTTCGAGCGAGTTGGGTGTCAATACTCCCATCAATGCCGAATAGGGTGTATTGATTGCCGTATAAGCCGCCATCATAAGTGTGCTGGTGATATAGGCATAAATAATTTTTCCGTTTACACTCAGGTCGGGTGTCGTAAATGTCAGCACGCCGATAATGCCGATCGGTAATGCCATCCACATGAGATAGGGACGAAATTTTCCCCACTTGGTATTGGTTCTGTCGGCGATCACCCCCATGATCGGATCGATCCCGGTATCCCAGATTCTTGTTACCAGCAGCATCGTTCCCGCAACGGCAGCAGAAATGCCGAACACATCCGTATAGAAGAACAGGATAAAGCTCATGAACATCTGCCAATAGAAATTCGAGGCGGTGTCCCCGAGACCATAGCCAATCTTTTCTTTTACCGTCAGCTGCTGTGACTCATTACTCATTGTGTTCTCCACTCATGGAACGATGCGTTATTCGTATACCTGTTCTATTCAATAACTACTGTTTGAAGAGCATTGCCATCGATCATCGTTGTCACCATCCTGTTCCCGATGGCAATGTGATAGTGGACTGCTTCATTGTTCTGATTGAGAATGGCGAGCGCTATTGTACCGTCAGGATTCTTGCAGGACGTAATCATGAGATTGTCCAAGTCTGTCGTAACTCCAATTCGGTATGCGCCCGGCCGGAAATATTTGCTGAAGTGTTCCATCACATAAAACAACGGTGTAAAATAGATCTCGTTCGTTTCCGGTTTCACAATGACCGGTGCAATGCACCAGTTGTCTGCGTGGTTCGGTCCTCCCTGCGTATCCAGTACGATATTCCAATCGATCCAGCCGACCAGCCAGCTGTTCAAACAACCGATGATATCACGGGCATACCGGTGGACCGGGACATAGGGAGGGTGAAGCGGCTTATCCGCTTCCGATGCCCAGACATATCCCCAGTCCTTTGCTTCTTTCTTCCAGTACCACCCGTCATCCTGCCAGCGCGGGATTTCCGAATCAATACATCCTTCCGTATGCAGGAGTTGTTTGTCCGGATATTGTTCATGGAGAGAGTTCAGAACATCCGGATACCAGTCTATCGTACTGCTGTACCAGTGCACCGCGGTTCCCCAGACATGGGTTGCAAGCACAGGGTCGCTGAGAAGTGTATCGGCCCACGGCTTCACATTGTCGCGATTGTGATCGTACACCAGGATCTTCGTCTCCAGTTTATCTTTTTGAAACCGTGGAATAAGATGATTCCTGATAAAGTTTCTCATGCTCGCCGGTGTGAAGATCATCGTTTCCCACTTCCCGCTGTTATTCTCCGGCTCATTTTCTACGGTAATCCCCCAGATGCGTATTCCCTGCCGGGCATATTCATGCAAATATTTGCTGAAGTACAATGCCCATGTCCCATAATACTCCGGAAGTAAGGACCCGTTATTCCAGGCATGATTATCTTTCATCCACGGAGGAGCAGTCCATGGCGATGCAAGTATCTTGAACGCCGCTCCATTACATTTCATTGCATCGGTGATCAATGGAATAATGTCCTCTGTATCTCTCGCAATACTGAATTTCTTCAATTCGGTGTCGCCGTCTGTCGTGTCGTACGCATAATTCGATACGGAGAAGTCACAACTGTTGATATGAGTTCTCATAAGCGAGTATGCCGCTTTATCCGATCGGAAATACGCATCGATCACTTCTTTTCTTTTTCCGGGGCTGAGTTTCTTTAACACGAATGCCGACGATTGTGTGAATGCCCCTCCAAAACCGACAAGTTCCTGGTACGTCGTATCGGGAAAAAGACGGATCAATGACCCATGCGGGTTTGTTGAAAGAGAAAACGACAGGGATGTTTTCAGGGCTAATTTATCTCCACCCTGAGAGGTTTGAAACACTTTCGCGGTGTTATTTTTTTTCACCTCTGCATGCTGGCTATACACAGAGATCGAAACTGCGTGGCAAAGAAAGAGAACCCATACTGTCTTCATCGAGTACTTTCACTTGAGAAAATGAAATCCTTTCATCGGCGAACCAATCCATCCGTTCCTGCTCAAGGAATTCATCATCGTTGAGAGAACCAGGGTCGTCCCCGCAAGGAAGATGCCCTAAAAATTTATTCCAAATGAAAACTTTTGCGCATTCTTTAATCGATTAAATTCCTGCCAAGCATAATCAACGGAAAACTGCAGATTACCGATCAGAAACTGTTTGATCCCGAACCCAAACGTATAGGTCTCCTCGGAATCTTTTTGAAACAATGATTTCATCCCGCCTCTCAGATATATGAAATCATCAAATACATACTCTCCTCCGATGTTGACGCTTTCATAATTATCACTCGGATGCATGGCGTCAAGAGCAAGCACCATCTTCCCCAAACCTCCCAGAGGAATATTGTACCCAATCCCGACGCGGAAGTTGAGGGGCAGCTCCCATTCATCGGTCGAAAGATTTGCCGGGATCCGTCCGTTATTCCCGCTCCCTTCCGGATCCGGATCATAACTCACGATGGCATTATTCCCTTCCATCTGCATTTTCGTGCCGAAATTTGAAATGGACATGCCAAGCGTTACACCTTCAAAGGGTGTTCGATATTTGATCCCCATATCCAGTGCAAATGCATTTGCGCTCATTTTCCAGATTCTTTGGTATACGAATTTCGGATTAAAACCAATCGCGAACGCATCAGTTAATTTCAACCCGTAAGATAGTCCGACCGCCATATCGGTCACACCAAAAATCTCGCCAGTTCCTTCCTGTTGATCGACGGTGGTTACTTTCATTTCACCGATATTTGAAGCAGTAATATTCACGCCAAGGGCGCCGTAGTTGCCCAGCGCAACTGTCGCGCCAATAAATTCATAATTGATGTCGGCAATCCAGGTCGTATGATCCACTATAAATCCGATACCCTCGATGTCGGTGATTCCGGCAGGGTTCCAGTACATCGCACTGGGATCATTGGCAACAGCAACAAACGCTCCTCCCATACCGAGTGCACGAGCACCCTGGGCGATAGAGAGAAATGGTGCTGCGGTTGTTCCGCGCTTCGAGACTTCACGATTTTGATCCTGGGCAAGTACTGTTATAACGGATAAGAGCATTGCGACACAAAGTATTTCTATCTTCTTTCTCATTCTTGCCCTCACTTTACCACTGCAAATTTGCCGATAGATTCACCAATGCCTGGCGCATCGACGTGATAGATATAAAGCCCGTAGGCGATATCCATACCATCCTCCGAAACTAAATTCCATGGGAGAGAACCATCCATCGGAGATGAATCTTTGTAGAGTGTTTTGACCAATGCACCCGTGATGGTATAAATGCGAACGGTACACTTGGCAGGAAGTTTTTTGAATTCAATTTTCCTGTCGCCGCGGCCCGTGGGATACAGCGACCGCCGTTCCCATTTTGCTGCGGAGATGTAGGGATTGGGTACGACGGTGATATTCGCCAGCTGCTCTTTTGCCCTGGTGTTGTCAGTACTGGAAGGACGCATGGAAAATGTGAAGTAATCGCCCGTTAAGAACGGCCGCTTTGTTTTGATGACAAATCGATCGCCCGCCTGCGGCTCCACGACAGTTCCCCATGGCTGACCATATGAAATCTTGTATGCATATTTAAAACTTGTCGGACTGAGGTATGATTCAAGGATACGGATGGTGTCGCCAAACGTGAGCGTCCCGGATCCATCACGATCCTGAACAATAAACTTGGAGCGCGATCCGTCCGTGGTTCGTGTAATGGTGATGTTGACAGGCATCTTCGGATATCCCGCGGTCGGTGCATTAATTGCAGTCGTATCCATCGGTGAGCTGTAAAATTGAATTTCATAATCACCCGGCCAGCTGATAAACCGGGACGGAAAGGTATTATCAAACGCAGCCCGCATGTTCACCGTACTTTTCCCTACCAGCCATCCGGTGGCCGCTTCATTGATCGTGATCAGGGTATCATTCAAAACCGCGAGAATCATCCCGTCTATCGGCGGAGTAAATTTATCCTTGCCGAAATTGACCGACGTAAAGCCGGATAACACGGTATCCGTGACCCCATGGAAGGTTCGATAGACATCGCATGAGATGGTTCTGTAAGACGGCACCGTTGTATCAGATTTGAATTTAACATTGTATTCTGCTCCGTCTTTTACTTCCGCCGGATTAAGCATGATCATTTCAAGAGCGCCTGTCCCTAGCCCCTGTACGATATGGCCCAGATCGCCAACCATTTCCGGAGGTTTATATCCCGCAGCTGCTGCATTGGGCGTGACGACTGCACAGTTAATATCAACGAACTTGAGTGTACCGGCAAAGTCTTCCGTGATAATCTTGGCGCATTCCGTCGGTTGTAATCCGTTGGTGCCCCGTTTGGGATCACCCATGTCGTAAGAGACAACGGCATAATAATAGCGTACACCATTGAGCGCGGTCGAGTCAATGAAAGAATGCTGCAGCCCGGTATTATTGCCGCGCCAAAAATGGGCACCGTTAATACCCACCGGATCAGGCCCGGAGATGCTGTCGATAAGATCGAATTGTGCCAAAGGTTTGTAGTACTTGGTCGATCCCTTCGAATCGGTAATGATCTTAATATCGTTAAACTCGGCTTCTGTGCTCCGATACACAAGATATCCCTCAAAATCTTTTTTATACCCTTTACTTGCATCTGCGGTATCCTGGAGGCCCATAAACCGATCGATGGAACGTTCTGCAATATCATCCCAGTACAGAAATACGCGCCCGTTTCCCGGCACCGCGGTCATATGAGGAGTATACGGCGGCTTGGAGAAGTTGTAGTTTGCATTATAGATTTCCTGGACCGTCTCTTTATTAAAAATGAGATCATCCAGATCTTCACCCATCGCGAGCGCCATGGAGAACCGTTCACGCTTCCCTTGTTTGAGGGTAAACGGTCCCGATGAAAATGTCATACTGATATTGGTATTGGCAATTGCGGTATCAGCAAATCCGCTGTTCATTTTCCTCCACATCACATCATCGTTTTTCGGCCACCCCCCCGATGTCGTTTTATCGGCCAATCCCCAAATGGCCGCCGAAGACAAACCGATCTGGTCGGATTCATCTTTATCCGTTTCATCAAAATTCGGTTCGCCATGCGTCGGCAGTCCATCGCCTTCGCCTGCATCCGGACCAGTATACTGCAGGTCTGTCGGGCCCACGCCATCACGACCAAGATCGTCGTTTAATGGTTCACCGGGGTCCCATTTCCCGTTGTGGTTCAAATCACCAAACGGCACCCAATCATGGTCATTATCAATATTATCGTCACGACGTTCATCAACCATGCCGTCTTCATCATTGTCAATACCGTCATAAGGATTCCCGGGGCTTTCAAGATAGGCGTAACCGACATAACCGGTCTTCCAGTTGTCGGGGATTCCTTTTCCCGTTGTGTTCCAAGCATAAGCAAGGTCAAGCGTTGAATTAAATCGCGCACTGTTTCCAGGAACATCTATACCACCCACCCCAGGGTCTGTATAGAAACCGAAACATGTGGAATCATATGTCCAATCTGAAATATTGACAATATCATAATGCCAGAAGATGATGTCCTCCGCCAGTACGTGCGACCACTGAAATCCACGCACCTCCACCCGCAGTCCAAGGCCGCCGCGCAGTGAATCTGCAGCGACCGGGAAATAACTATACGGTGCTCGCGTAAATTCTTTGTCCTTGGAATCATCCATAACAAAAAAGGTCTCAAAGTCGGCATTGGTGACGCCGCGTCCGAAATAACCGTACCAGTAGCCGTTCCAATCGGGACTCAACCCAAGTGCCAATGGCCATGAACTTGGAAATGTTGAAGTATCACGATTAATTGCCGGGCGCGTCGAGGATGGATTGAAATATCCGGGCAGGGGCTGCATCACCCATTCCTCACCTGTCAACGGATCGGCATCGACTTCTTCACGGTACGCTGATTCGATAGGGGTAATGGGTTTTCCATTTCCCGGAGCCGTTGTTTTTGCACCGATGAGAACAGCAACGCCATCGAGATACGAGTGATTTGTTCCCTTGGGCCAAACGACCGACGGTTGAAATTTGTATCGCGCAACTTCGCCTTCGTTGTAGAAGAGCGTAGAGATTTGATTCCCATCCATGATCCCTTCTCTTCGATATTGCGCATCACCCCTCACATCATTTCGATACGGAATGATGTTCGGATCGATGATCACTTCGCCGTAGGCTGTTGCAGTCATGGGAGTGGTAAATCCCGGATCGTTGCAGGTGATCACGAAAGAGGCGGTATCGTCAAACGCTTTTCTCGGCCGGAAATTCAGTGTATCCGCAAGCGAATCACCGGGAGAAATGAGAATATTGCTTGCTCGCTGGATGGTGAACGCAAAATTGCTCGAGCTCATAGAGTTGATGATCAGGACACTGGTCCCGGTGTTCTTAATCAAAAATGGAATACTTTTCGTCGTGCTTAACGGTACCCTGCCAACATCTACTGAATTGGTGCCAAGGACCAGCCGCGGTTGTGCCATCATACTGCCGGTGACCAGCACAAGAAACCATAATTGTATTCTTATTCTATTCCACATTCTTACCCACTCCTGAGATCGTATGTTCTCGCCGACTAAAAATCCAATGTTATTCCAAGCCGAAGTTGACGTGGAGGAGAAAAGCTCGAAGGATTATTTACGTACTGTTCAATGGTATTCAGTCCCACGAGCCGCCCTGCTTCCGAGGTAAACAGATCGATATTCGCTCTTCCGCTTGCTGAATTCACGCTCCACTCATTTTTTGCATCAAGTAAATTGTAGACCAGGGCAAAGACCGTAAAATTCAACTGGTTAAATGAAAAAGTTTTTTCAGCGCGCATATCCACATTAAATGTGGATGGCTTGATGCCGCCATTTTCAAACCGGACTCCATTGGAAACACGAACATCTTCCGAATACGGCCACCCGGACCCGTACTGCATGATCAGCCCCACATTCCAGCTTCCCGGATTCCCCACCGTCACAGAGAGGTTCAGCGTGGAACGCTGATCCCAATCCAGCGGCACGGTTTTTTTGTTCGTTTCGACGGGAGGATCAGATTGATTATTATAGTATGCGGAAAGAGGATCGGAAGCATTTCCTCGCGCAAGCTGGAACGTGTAATCGAGTCGGATCCCGTAATAATCAGCAAACCGTTTATCCAGAGAGAGAATAAATCCTTTCACATTGGCATAGTCGCGGTTGATAAACCGTGCATATTTGATTCCCTGATAGGTGTTTATAATTTCCACACCCAGGAGGTTGCGGATGTCACGGTAATACACTGTAAATTCCGTACCGATATTCGTGAAGAGTACCTGCTGTAATCCGAGTTCGTACATCACCGTTCTTTGCGGCTCGAGATCAGGATTTCCGACTCTTTGAGAAAGTGAACTGCTTTGTGTAATGAGATAGTCCGCATTGTAATAGAGGTTCTCAAAACTTGGAATCTGGAAGAAATGTCCGTACGAGAAGTGAATAATACCCTGATCGGTAATGGGGAACGAAATACCAAGCCGCGGACTAATTTGAATCTTATCCACCGCTTTTTTCATGACTCCATGATTGACAAAATTTGTATCCCTCGATGGATTACGCAAATCCAACGGGTAAGAGGCATTGGGTGCAAAATGATCCACCCGCACTCCGGCGTTAATTATCATAATATCATATTCAATCTTATCCTGAATATAAGCGGATGATTCAAACGGGCGTTTCAGGTATGACTGATTATTCGGCGCACCGGGATTCGGGTAACCGAGAACGAAGAGCAGCGCACCGGTGAACGGGTCGCTGTCAACGGTATTCTGGTTCAGGATGCCCATACTATGATTATAGATTTCGTGCTGCTTCGCATCCACACCGACGCTGATCTTATGTCTCCGTGATATCTGCGATGAGAGCGACCATTGGGCAATCATGCTGTTGGAATACCGGTCATAACGATCTCCCTGATTACCGCCGGAGCGGAACGTATAGTTTGAGATCGGCGCACCCTGATCCGGATCGACGTAATTCGTGTCGTATGGATTTTCGTAGAGATACCCTTTATAATCGAATTTATTATAAGAAAATTTGAATGTCTGATAGGTATTTGCAGACGGTGCATGTGTTATCTGAAATGACTGCACCAGGTTCGTGCGGTAATGATTCATAATGCCGTCGGGAGTCCATGCATATGAATGGTCATAATACTTATTCCAATTGTCATCCCAGAAGAGACTGTAACTAAATTTAAGATCGCCGACCGAATACGTCAGTTTTCCGTTTGCCGAATATCTTTTTGAAGGATTCATCGGTACATAGGCGCTGTCCCCGCTGGCGAACATGATATAAAAGGAATTTCCTGCCGGATCCTTGACCTCCACGGGCTTACGATCAGTCACTCGATAGACCCGTGTTCCATACAAATACCCGTTATCGTAGAAATACCGTCCGGTGGCGTAAAATGTCAATCCGTTGATAAACGGGACGGGCCCGCTCAGATTCCCTTGTACGTTCTTTGTGCGGAGACTGGATAAGCGGTCGACATTCGGGAATACATTAGAATGACTGGTCAGATAATCGCCGGTGTACATCGAGATCGACCCATGATATTGCGGTGAACCTTCTTGTGTGACTACATTCACCACACCGGACATCGCCTGACCGTACTCCGCATTGAACGTCCCGCTGATCACTTCCATTTCACGGATGGAAGAATTATCGATCTCAACACTCAATTGTCCATTGAACGGATCAACGACGGAAACGCCGTCAATTAAATAAGAGACTTCATTGGTTCGTCCACCGCGAAAATGTCCGGAGACCACACCCGCCTGGAGGTTCACCACTTGTCCGATGTTTTCTGTCGGAATGCGTTTTAAATCGTCGGAAGAAATGGTGACCGAAGATGAAGTCAGGTCTTTCTGCACAATGGGGCGTTCCGCACGGATAACGACCTCTTCACCCAAAATTGCTTCCGATTGCAGCTTTGTATCGACATTGGTGGTAAGGTCAATTTTCACAACAACACCAGTCACCGTCACTTTTCGGTATCCCAGGAAGCTTATGACAACGGAATACCGGCCCGGCATGATATTGTTAATCGAATAATACCCATCAATATCCGTCACCGAACCCAGCGTCGTATTTTGCACAACCACATTCGCGCCAATCAATGGTTCGTTCGTCGCCGCATCGAGTATTCGACCGGCGATTTTGCCTGTGGTACCGGCAAGCGCAATCCAGGGCATTAAGAGGATGGCGAACAGAACGGGTTTCAACCAACCTCTCTGCACACTCTTTATTTTGACCATAAGGGCATTTCTCTCGGTACTGATATCACGTTCATTGTATTGGTGAAGAGAAACCAAGTGCACATCGCAAGATGTGCACTTGGCAGACACCATTATTTCAGGAGGACCATTTTGTGCATTGCAACAAAGGGACCAGTCTGCAGGCGGTAAAAATAGATGCCGCTGGCAAGATTGAAATCCGAAGTATTAAATGTCACCGTATAGGTGCCGGTTTGTTGATATGCATTGACCAATGAAGTTACCTCACGGCCAAGCATATCGTACACGTTCAAGGAAACCATGCCGGACTTCTGTAAGCTGTAATTGATTTGAGTCGAAGGATTGAACGGATTCGGATAGTTCTGCGACAACTCATAGGAGCGTGCGATTTCACCGGTTTGTTTTATACCCGTCCATTTATTGCCGATCCAGGTATACGTCCAGTAGAACATATCGCTATACGAGTTATCATTGGTGAGGATCGAATAACACATGATCCCGTTGCGAGTACCTTTGACATCCTGATCGTTGACGGCAAAATCTATGGGAATCCGCTTTCCTTCAACCGGTACGAAGAGTTGATCATTTCTGCTTGCTAATGCCGTTGCAAGCTGCGTCAATGGAATTCTTGCTTCTACGATATACCCGGATTCAAGAACTTTTTCCGTCCAGGAGTAATTTGGATTTCCTGCCGTTGCATAGGCGAGTATGGCACCGCCGTTATCGAGTCTGAGACGGTTTTTCGAGAAGCGGAAGTGATACTCAGGTTTTGCGCCGCCCGTCAATCCGCTGTGGTACTTCCCGCGCCAATCATACAGCCCGATGAAAAGATCCGGACAATCCTGTTCATAATCATTCACTGCGGCTGCGGTATCCACCAGCACCACATCATCCGTCACATCAAAGGCAACATACAGATACTGCGCATTGATAGCGACGTAGGCTTTTGCCGAGAGATCCATGGAGTCGGTGATCGGGAAATTCGGAACCGCATGAGCCGTTCCTCTTTGTGTATTGAGAACAAACGGCTTGACTGATCCCCATTCAGAAAGATCGCCGTCGGCAGCGAAATTTGTCGGAGGGGTGAGGGATATTGTCGGTACCCCCTTCGCTTTCGTAGTGACGACCGGAGCCAGACCTGGAAGGCTCTCGTTGCCGGCAGCATCTTTTGCAACGATACCGTAGTAGAGGGAAACATTCTGGTCCGTATTAGGTGCGCGAAGATAATGAGTCGCGAGCTGGGCTCCCGTACCAAGATTGTACGGGGGCACATCCTCCACGCTCAGGTCTGCGGGATCCGTCCATGCTTTATCACTGACATACACGTTGTACCGTGCGCCTGTTTCGTTCGGGACATCATTCCATGTGATCAGATTTAAAAATCCGCCGCCAGCCGCTTGCACACCCGTCGGGGCATCGGGAGCAATGACATCGAACACGGGATTTCCCGTCCAGATATCCGAGAAGTAGACTACTTTTCCCGCAGTTGCAGAGGCTTCCGCCATGATACCGAAGACATACGCATTCGATGAATCGAAGTGGCTCGTTCCGTCTTCAGGGACGAAATCGCGCAACGCGAGCGAAACGCTGTGCCATTGATTATCAGCAATGGGAGTAATCACTTTTCCAACCTTGGAATTTGCAGTTGCCGGCGGTACGATCGGTGATTCAAACTGGAATCGAATTGCACCAACACCGGCCTCCGCTTTATATTTCGCCTTTAAACTATCAGTCGGCCAACCGCCTGCAATATTAAATCCAGGTTTGACATCGTATCCAAACCCGGTCCATCCATTATTCCATTCATTGCCCTGAACCCATTTAATAGCATTTTTCTTCGGACCCGGACCGGCTCCTATTTCAACAGAAGCGGCAGATTGACCCCACACAAATTGGGTCATTGATGGTGCAACGTCTTTTCCGTTGAAAATCATAACCGGTACTGCACGCGTACCGAATCTGGTAAAATTATCGAATAAGACATGGAGCGAATCGGCGGGAAGATTCACACCGGCGGTATAGCCGGAAGTCACAAGAGAAATGGTCCATTGAAAGATTTTGTCGCGGTCAAGCTTGCGATTGTTATAGGTAAATCCTCCCCAGGAAGTCGGAGCCAGAATAAATCCCTGATCGTTGGGGATCTCTGTCCCCGGCTGCACCCGCTCAAGAATCGGAACTCTCAAATTAACCCAATTGGTAGTTGTATCAACAATCACCCCGTTCTCATAGATATATGATTCTCTCGCATCGCCTGCGGTGGGACGATCATCAATCGAAATGCGCATGACCATGTATTCAGGATGGAGCGGTTTCCGCAGCACCTTAATCCAAATGCTGAGTGAATCGCTGAGACTCCAATCCAGTGTCTCTCCGGCAACATTCTTATATCCGACATTTGAATAAGATCCCCACGGATGATACGCACCGATCACGACATTCACATCCATTGAACTCGTCCCTTCGTGTTTGTCCGTCGTATTCTGTGTTATTGTTATCCTGCTTAAATCCCCTTCTACCGAAGACGTTAATGCTGTGTCAGGTCTTGGTGATTCAAAATTATCGATCACCTTTTGCCCCCATGCCATCGTCGAAACGGCAAAAAGAACAAGAACGAAAGAAAGTAACATTCGCATAATGGGATCTCCTTAATGAATTGTTTGAGAAAAGATGAACGTCTGTGATTCGCTCATTTATGCAGCTATTATTTTATATAATTCCTTTGCCGGTCCAGAACCATTACCGTCATCATCCGGGTCACATTGTTGTTTCCAACCACTTTTCCTGTGTCCAAATAATTGGCTTTTTTCGTGGGATCAGTACAAACGAATACGTCAGATAACTATCACTATCAAATTATGTACCGTGGTCATTCTTACCGTTAGTTCAAAATAAGACCTCTTCGTTTTAAGAGTCTTATCATTTATAAGAGGAAACGTTATCCTGCAGGACAATACGGGGAACCATACTGGAGTGTTGTAATTTTAAACAACCGGTGGCGCAGACAATCAAGACCGGAACCGCTATTTCAGACCCAATTCCTTACACAACCTGTGATAATTGGGCGGCGCGAGACCAAGTTTTCTTGCTGTTTCCGCGTCCGAGGAGGAGTTTTTTCGCATATATTCGAAATATTTCTTGCGGAAATATTTTTCCATATCCCACAAGTTCTTCTCACCGTCGGGATGTGGAAACAAGACTCCATCGATCGAACTGAACGACTGCAGTTGTGATTGCAGATGAAAGATTTCCTTCACCACATCAACAGAAATGATGGTATCGTTGTTCAAGAGAACCCGATGTGCGACATTTTTTAATTCGCGGACATTTCCCGGCCATGAATACTTTTTAAGAATATCAAAAGCGCCTTCTTCGGTAACGGGCGGCGTTTTTCCCATATCGATGCTTATCTGCCGGATATAATGATCCCAAAGGACAAGAATATCTTCCGGACGGTCTTTGAGGAGTGAGACGTAGATCGGGACGACGTTCAGTCTATAAAACAAATCCTCACGGAATCTTCCCGCCTGTACCTCCTGCTGAAGAATTTTATTCGTTGCGGCAATAATTCGAACGTCCACTTTTATTTTGTCCGTTCTCCCAATTTTTGCAATCTCTCCTCCTTCAATCACCCGGAGTAACTTGGATTGCGCTTCTAACGGAAGGTCGCCGATTTCATCAAGAAACAATGTGCCGTGATGCGCTACTTCGAACAACCCCGGCTTGCTCGTCGTGGCATTGGTAAATGCACCTTTCTCATATCCGAACAGTTCGCTTTCGATCAGTTCGTGCGGAATACTGCTGCAGTTGATGGGAACAAAGCTTTCAAATTTTCGCTTGCTCTCATAGTGGATATTGGTTGCGACCAGCTCCTTCCCTGTCCCGGTGGGTCCGGTAATCAGGACGGTTGCATCGGAGGTTGAAAGCTGTTTTATTTGGCTTCGTATTCTCTGGGTGTGTTCGGAAATACCGAGAATCCGGACACTTGCGAGTTTATCTTCAACATTGTGCAGAAGTTTTTTCTGGGCACGCAATTGTTCGCGCTCAAGGATCTTCCGTTGATAGGCATTAACGATGCTGATAATAAAATCTGTCGGTTGATAGATAAAATCTTTAATATCGGTCGGGTATTTCGTGCAGTACCAAAAGGCACCGGCGTTCAGTAATTTATTGGCGAACTCAAAATCGGTAATGTTGACCGTCATTTTGGTGATCACAATGATCTGCAACGATGATGATATTTTTTTTATCGCATGGATCAGTGAATCGCCCATGATCCGCCCGGCAATTTGCATATCCATAATCACCACGTCGAACTGATCTTTTCCTCTTCCGAGCAATTTCAACGCAGCATCCCCGTTCGAAACGACTTCCAGGATTTGGATCTGGTCGCTGAACGGGCGTATCGTATTACGCACACGACGCACGTCAAAGTCTTCATCTTCGATTAACAGGACTCTTATTATTCCATGAAATAACATCATCGCTCTGCCATCCTTAATGATTCATGGTAAATGTAAATTTGCATCCGCCGGCCGGTTTGTTTTCTACATCGATGCTCCAGCCGAAACGCTGTGTTGCAATTTCATAGGCGATGTAGCACCCATAACCGGAATGCTGTTTCCCCATGGGTTCGCCGGACGTGACGTGATCAAGAAATATCTTTTTCACGCCGCTCGCATCAAGTTCCAACAGGGCGGAATCAACCCCTTTTCCATTATCCTCAATGCAAATAACGGATCGGCGCACCGCCGCGTTATAGGTGGTCGTAATGATCACCCGTGTATTATCATTCCCTGAATGGTCCAATGCATTTTGAATAATGGGCTCAAACACCTCCCAGATCACATATTCATTAATAGCAACATCGGGCATTGCCGGATCGAGATGCAATTCAAATGTCGCATATTCCTTTGAAACACGCTTAAAGATATTCTCAACGATGAATTGGAGAGCGACATTGACGTTCGTTTTGAACATGGGCCCCCGTATCGTGTGTATGGGCGGATTATACCACTTCATATCGTAGATGACACGGGCTATAAAGCTTGAATATTTATCAATTCGGTACTTAATCTGATCAATGTTTTCTGCCGTCAGGATCCGGAGATCTTCGCTGATAAACCCGCCGATTTTTTCCGCTTTATGGTGCGTATGATAGATCCGTTTGGTAAAGAGCATTTCATTCTGGTGGTTGATTTGTTCCGTCAGGAATTTTTTTTGTTCTTCGAAATACATTCTCTGAATTTTATTGCGTTCATGGAGCGTGCGCGTCGAGATATAGAACATGGCAAAGAGACCGATGATAATTAATCCCGAGTACAGAAACGCCGTTTTATCATAATTGGACGACATTGCCTGGGTGAGGAATGAAAGATTGGGAGTAATTTTCATGTAGACGACGCCAATAAATTCCCCCCGCGGGACAAACGGCATAAACACATGAAAGATCTGCTGCCCTTCCAGTACCGTGATCGTTTGTTCGCATTGGATCAGTGAATCTTTCAACTGGCTGAACAGGCGAATCGCTTCCGCATGGGAATCTTCGCTCGCAATTGCCGCCGCACCGCCGCCGAATAAATAATCGAACAGCTGCTGGCCATCATCAATGGCAATGATGCTCTTGGGCTGCGGTATCAGGATACAAATGCTTTTCACGTTTTTATTCAACAGCTGCTGGCTGAATATAATATTATAGTCCTGAACGATCTGGCGGCCTTCACTTTCCGTAAACTTCTCCTTCGGACTTTTGGATGCCAGCAATAACTCCAACGACGTGGCGGTCAGGTTCGCAATCCGTTCCGCTTCGTCCTGTTGATACCACTGCTGCGATTGAACAAACACCTGCTGCAGCGAGTTCTGGTTCAAATAGAGAACGACAAATTGAAACGTAATGAGAACGAGCGCCAGAACAATCAAGTGACGAATTTCGAATTGATACTTGCGGTATCCTTCGATAATCTGGAACAGCCGTTTATTCAAGTGCAATTTCATTTGATCAAGACCGCATTCGATTGAATCATCGTATTTGCCCTCTGAAGGGCGTCGTTGACCGTGAACTCCTGCTTAATGGCTCCATGGAGAAAATGAGAAATAATATTGGAGGTTTTCGTGTATTCCACAAGCGCCGGGCGATGGAATCCATTCTGCATTATTTTTCTATAGAACGTGAGCTCAGGGTGGGAAACGAGAAATGTGGAATCCTGGTACACGGAATTAATCACCGGAATATATCCTGCTCGTTCAAGCAGGACGCGCTGAATATGATCGCTTTGCAGAAAACGGATGAACTCGACCGCTGCTTCCTTTTTGGTCGAGGATTTCGAAACCATGAGATTCCATCCTCCTAATACCGAAGTAGGCTTTTGTCCGCTGAAGTGCGGAAGCGGCGCCCGCCCGATATTGGAAAGTTTTACCGTATCGGGATAGAATCGTCTGAAGTTTTCAATGAAGTTTGGCCATCCCCTCACAAAGACTGCATCATGATCAAGCATATAGCGATAGCTCAAGTTTTCCTCAAAGTCGAGTACCGTCATGGGCGATACCTTTGTTTTGACGAACCCGACCATAAATGAGAGCGCTTCTTCAGCAGCCGAAGAGGTTAATGGAATCGAATTATTCTTAAAAAAATCCGACCTGCGGCTTACCGCCACTTCAAAATAATTACAGACGAGGCCCTCATAATCCTTTGCCTGGAAAATATAGAACGGTTTATTTTCATAGTTGAGCTGTCCACGTAGTTGCAGCATTTCATCCCAGGTGATTGAAGACTGCAGCCGCTGCTCGATCTCTTCCGCATGAGGCAGTCGGCGAATAATATCTTTCCGATAATACATCAGTCCAATATCAAGATACATCGGCATCGCGACAAGGACCTGGTCATAAGTACATGATTCCACGGCTTGAGAAAGCAATCGTTTTCTTTCTTCCTGCGAAAAATACTTATCCAGCGGTTCACACCAGCGGGTAAACCGCGGCACCCAGATGACGTCCACCGCGAAGAGATCAATATCACTTTTCGTTCGCAGAGATCGTATCAGGAGTTCTTTGCGCTCGTTTGTACTGAACTTCTCAAACGGCAAGTTGACAGGAATGACTTCAATTTTTCCTTGATACAACCGATTGAATTCGTCGATTACGAACTTGTGATTCAGGGAGATATTATCCGCAAAATAGACCTGCACCGGTTCCGAGGATCCGGTGCGCTTGAACACACCGGTGAACAATGAAAACCAGCCAACGAGGATGATGGACAAGGTGAGTGCTAAAATAACGATAACGAGTTGTTTTTTATTCATACGGTACCAAATCAACTTTGCACACCAATCTATACCACATTTATTTGAGTTACAAGCGACTTGAGTAAAGTATCATTCAACGGTGTGATATTGGAGGACGAGAAATCTTTAAGTGCATTGTTTTTCCGATTCCAATGGCAGGATTCATTTCATGATGAAATTACCGAGTAAAACGGACAATAAGAGGAATTGTAACTGCTCACCGTGATCTTTTGGATTAATACTTCCTCAATAAAGTTCGAACTGATTGATCCCCCCCTTTAGTCCCCCTTTCATTTGATGGGGGATATGGGGGGTCAATACTTGGTTTACAAGAAAGATAAGTCGCTTCATCTTATTTTTCATTGCTGAGCAGTTACGGGGTATTATTGAATTCAAAAATAGACTGTGATGAATGACGATATCATTGCGATTGCTTTACGGTATCAAATGGAAGGCTGATATACATCTGCCCCAGCTCGGATAACTGCCCGGCGGTGCTGGTATACAACCAGCTATAGTGACTATCGGTGCCGCTTCCTCTTCCTATAAACCATGCATACCGGAAAACATCTTCACGGCGCTCACAGGTATCCACCATCGACTGCATCTGCGCTTCCTGCTTTGCATAGGAATTAATCTGGGCATTCCAGTTTGCCATTTCGGTGATCCAAATTTTCTTATCCGCGTCGCCATTTCTGGACATAATCTTATAGGCAAGCTTAGGGTATGCAGCCACTGCTTTAATCCTCTCCGGATTAAGCGGATTATCAAAATAAT
>Ga0105104_10001299_pt1 | contig 18708 bp, 18 predicted proteins | sample PPLLaktember2015_3_FD_87034 | JGI IMG/M metagenome (GOLD analysis project Ga0105104, IMG submission 87034) | Freshwater sediment microbial communities from Prairie Pothole Lake near Jamestown, North Dakota, USA - PPLs Lake P7 Core (6) Depth... | ecosystem: Environmental > Aquatic > Freshwater >... | reverse complement strand
TTGGGGAATGCGGACGAGCAAAAGCCGGCCGCCGAAGGCAGCGTCGAAGCCTGGGCGCGCTCGCCGGACAACCCGGTCGGCGGCTGGTATGGGCTCAAGAAAGGCCTGCGTGGCCGCTTTGCCAACTACGTCCCCCCGGTGCTCGAAGCCCTCGGGCTGGCCGAAGTCGAGCACAACCCGCGCAACAACCGCATGCGGGCTTTGTAGGCGCAAAAAGCTTCAGGAGGCAGACAGCCTGCCTCCTGAAATGTGTGAGAACCGGAACTATATATTTGCTGGCTGCTTACACCCGGTTACGCTGGCCGCGCACAAAATTGTACAGCATAACAATGATGGCGATCACCAGGAGGATATGGATGAAGGCGCCGCCTACGTTGACTAACAGCCCAATCAGCCACAGAACCAATAAAATCCCAACGATTGTCCAAAGCATATTTTTCTCCCCTTCGGAACAGAACCAATAAGATACGACCTGCACCAACATTATATAGGAGACGGAAAATAATACCAAGGAGTATAACAATGATTGTTCTGGCAACCCATAACGGCGTGGTGATCGCCGAGCGCAGTGAGGATTGGCGCGAGGTCCGGCGCGGACTGGAGGGACGCCATGTCACCAGCGTCATCGCCCGCGAAGGAACGATCCTGGCCGGGACGCGGGACGGCATCTTCCGGTCCGACGATGACGGTCAGACCTGGCACGAAACGAGCGCCGGTTTGACCATCCGGCATGTCCGCTGGCTGGCCTTCCATCCGGACATTTCCGATTTCGAAGCTGCCGGGACCGAGCCGGCCGGTATTTTTATTTCCAGGGATGGCGGGGGAACCTGGCGAGCTGCCCCCGAAGTAGCCCAACTGCGCGACCGCTACCACTGGTTCTTACCTTATTCGCCCGAAGCGGGCTGCGTGCGCGGTTTTGCTTTCCATGGCCCGCGCGCCTACGCCGCTGTGGAAGTGGGGGGCGTCCTGCGCTCCGATGATCACGGAGCCACCTGGCGCCTGGCTGAGGGCAGCGACGGCAGCCCCGATCTCAAAGGCCCGCCCGAGCCGCTGATTTATCCCGATGTGCACTCGCTTGAAGTCCACCCTTCCTCGGCAGACCTGGTCACCGCACCCACCGGGGGCGGTTTTTACCGCTCTTTCGATGGCGGTAAAAACTGGCGTTTGCTCTACAACTGCTACTGCCGCGCCGTGTGGGTCGATCCACAGGACCCGCTCCATATGATACTCAGCCCGGCAGATGGCGTGGACACCAACGGGCGCATCGAAGAGACGCGCGATGGCGGCAAAACCTGGAAGCTGGCCTCCACCGGCCTGGCGGCCCCCTGGCCCAGGCGCATGGTCGAGCGCTTCGCGCAGGTGGGTGACGAGCTCTTCGGGGTGCTCTCCAATGGCCAGCTCATTTCTGCACCTTTAGCCACGCTGGAATGGCGGGCCATCCTGCCGGACCTGCGGGATGTCAACGCCGTGACTGCCGCAGGCTGACGAACGGATTCTCCAGGACAGGCAAGTATTTACCGCGGAGACGAGGGTGTCCGGAGGATCTCTACATGGAGAATATCATCGCAGGGCATTATCCCAGAAATTTCAGGATATGCTCGTCCACCAGCCTGGCCTGGCTGAATGACATATCGTGGCTGGCATTCGGGATCAGCGCCGCCTCGACCCGCGGGATCAACCTCACAGCCCGTTCGATCGAAGCAGAAGGATCGTAGATCACTTCTTGCTTCCCGATCAGCAGCAGCACCGGGACTTGCAGCCCTTGCAGCTCCTCGTCCGAATAAACCTCGGGCCGGACGCCCGCCTGCATGCGGTAATGCCGCAGTCCCAGGTACATTTGGTCGACCATGTTGTTATAGGTTTTCAACAAGTGTGGATTTTTTAGATTCTCTTTATAGGTCATCCAGCCCATGAAGCGGTTGACTACGAAGCGCGAGGATAAAAGTATCATCGCCATGGCGCCCAGGTTAAACTGCTGTACCAGGGGCAGGAAACTGGCCGCCGGGGACAGCAGCACGATCTTGTTCAGCCGTTCAGGCGCGGCGATGGCATAATTGAGGGTCAGCCAACCCCCGTACGACATCCCCACCAGGGTAACCCGGTCGATTTTCAGGGCGTCCAGAATGGACGTCAACCACTCGACGAAATCTTCCCGGCTGCGGATCGGCTGGTCGGGGATACTTTTACCGGGCTGGCCCATCACATCCAGTGCGTAGACGCGGTAATCCCGGCTGAAGTCGGCGATGTTTTCGGCCCACATCGTCGAAGTGGCGAAGTAGCCGTGCAGAAGCACCATGGGCGGCGCGTTTTTGGGGCCGCTGGCTACCAGGTGCGTGCAGCCGAACCGGCCGGGGATGTCCATGGTCTCATAGGCTAACGGCCAGAGCTGCGTGCCGGCTTCGTAAGCCGCCATATATTTGGCCAGGCCTTTTGGGCTTTTGAAAGAGGAGGGTAAGTTGTTCATGATGGTTTCCTTAAAACTGATTGATACGGCGATCTTACGGACTTCATCCGATCAGTGTGGATAAAATTTCTGCGACATGATTTGCGCCTAACGAGAAGTGGCCCTCGCCCGGAAAAAACTTCGCCCGGCAGTTCGGGATGGATTGCGCCACATAATATCCCATACCAACCGGTGCGTTGGCGTCCTCTTCCCCATGCCAAAGATAGATGGGCATGCAAATATCTTCGAGGCGGGATCCCCAGGGGCGCGCCAGGAGGGTGGCATCCCAGGCCGCTCCGCGTGTTCCTTGAATACAGGCTTCCCGAAATGTATTCAAAAAAGCCTCGCCAACACCCGGCCGTCGCATGGCTTCCAGGTCCGTGGCCGGCATTCCCGGCAGGCTCATTTCTCGCCCGCCCTTCATCCCCGCTTTCATCCCGGATCCCATCAGCTTGAGGAAAACCTCTGCCAGCCGGGGATGGGTGGCTGCACCCCGGAAATAGTACCGGCCGGGTCCCATTCCCCGGGTAGCCCCTGGGATATTCAGCGGCGCGGACCCGCTGGCGATACCAGCTGCGCTCAGGCGCTGGGGGATCTTGTAGGCGCATACCGCTGCGTATGGCCCGCCTCCCGAATAACCCAGAACCGCGAAGCGCTCCAGCCCGAGGATATCCGCCAGGGCGCAAACATCATCCGGCCAATCGACCAGTCTTCGCCCGGGTTGAAAATCCGAGCCGCCTATCCCAGGCCGGTCGGGAGAGATTAACCGCACGCCCAGCCGGGCAATCACCTCGGCATCGAACAAAAAGCAGTCCAGCCGCGAACCCGGGTTCCCATGGCAGTAAAGGACCGGCTTCCCATCCGGGACGCCGCACTCCACATAGGACAGCCTCCGGCCGTCAGGCAAGCGCACAATTTGCAGGGTGTTTTCATTCATGTTATTCACTCCACGGGTTCCATCCCCGGGTCGATGCGGTTTACGGCGACCAGAACGAGACCCAGATCGCGGATTTTCATCAATACACCGTGCAGAGCGGCCTGGTCTGCCAGTTTCCCACGCAGAATCGTTCTTCCCGCCGGTTCAGAACGGATCGATAATCCGGCGAACCACTCCGACCAGCTGCTGCCCAGGGCGCCTTCTACGCAGATTTCGTAATCAGCGGGTTCGTGCATACGGTTGTTCCTTTTCTGGTCGAATCTTTGATCTTCCCTATTATCCCGCTTCGAGGACCGTGGGTCAGCAGTCAAAAGTATAAATTTTTTAGTTTCAGCAGGGAAATTGATACCTCTTTAGAGTAAGTTCAATCGGCGCGCTCGCGCGGCCGCCTGGGTGCGGCTGCTCACCCCCATTTTAGCCAGGATGTTGCTGGTATGTTTCTTTACCGTGTGCAGGCTGACCACCAGTTTCTCGGCGATCTGCTGGTTGGAATAACCATCGCAGATCAGCTGTAAGATCTCGAGCTCGCGCTGGCTGAGCGGTTCGATCGGCTCGTCCGGCTCTTCCCCGTGCGGAGCAGCATCCGGGCCCGGAACACCGCTGCGCTCACGGTCCGCTGCCCGGCTGTCTCCACCGGAGAATGCCTCCAGCAGGCGACAGGCATATTTTTGCAGCCGCACAGGTGTGGAGGGGTCCCGGATGACCGCATTCAATAGGGGGAGCACAGCTCCGCCCTTCTCTAAATACAACCTTACGTATCCTTCTGGCTCGGCCAGGTCGAGGGATCGTTTAAATTCTACGAGGGCTGTTGTTGGATGCGCCTGCGTTTGTAAAACCAGCGCCCTGAGCAAATGTGTCTCGATCAACCGCCCAAACCACCCGCTGGACCCCGCGGATCGCTCCAGCCTGTCCAACCACTCTAAGGCTTTCTTGAATTCTCTTTGGACAATATAGAGATAGATGATTGTGGTACATACCATCTCTACGATCGGCACTGGGAGTTTTTGAGATGGATCGTCCTGCCCAACCAGATCCAGCAGGAACAAGTGGGCGCTTTCTTTCAGATCGCCGCTCAGGATCCCTAGTTGGACCTTCCGGACCCCGATCTGTGCTGAACTAATCGAGATCCCCTTGGGTTGGAACGTTTGCACCAGAGTCTCCAGTTCTGCCAGGGCGCCCTGGACGTTTCCCTTTGCCTGGTGCAGCCGCGATTTCGTCATGTACCCCATAAACAGGTCGACGGCCAGCCCGCCTTGCCGGCATAGCTCCATCCCGCGTTCCAGGTATTTTTCGGCAGTTTCCAGATCGTTCCATTCCAGATAGATCCCTGCCAGACCGATGTAGCCCTCGCCTGCCGGGTAGAAAAGCTCCTGTCCCGATTTTGCCCCCAGGTCTAGGATGGATTGGTAAAAGCGGGCTGCTTCGTGTAACTGCCCGCTGTAGGTCAGTCCCAGGGCCATGACAGAGGTGGTATGGGCTGCCAGGAAGTAGTTCCCGATTTCCAGGGTCAGGCGCAGGGATTCCCGGTAATACTGCATGGCCTTCTCGACCTGGCCCTCCAGCCCATAGGCGATCCCGAGTGCGGAAAAGACGCGCGCCCGCGAAGCCCGGTCTCCCTCCGGCAGTTTCCTCAAGGCCTCTTCAGCCAGCCGGATGGCCCGGGCGGTGTCGCCCAACATGGCTACATTGCGGCACAGGATCGTGATCAGCTCTAGCCGCAGCCTGTCGTTTTCGGCGGAAGGGGGCAGCTCTTGAAACTCGTTTTCCAGTTCCCCCATAATATTATCGGATAAGGAGAGCTTTCCCTGCAGGAAATAGACCCACCCCCGGTACATCCTCAGGCGCGGGCGAGTTTGAACTATATCTTCAGGCAGAACTTCCAACCAGCTTTTTATGGTCTTCACCCCACCCGTGAACATCCTGGATAGAATGATCCTCTCGATGATAGCAGCGGCTTTATCGAAATCTTTTCCCGCCAGGGCATGCTGGATGGCCTCGTCGAAAAGTTCATTTTGGGCATACCATGCGCTGGCCTGGCGGTGCAGTCGTTGGATCTCTACGGCCGGCACACTCTGCCGCAGCCGGTTGGCCAACAAATCGGCGAACAGGCGGTGATAGCGGTACCAGGTGTGGCTTTCATCGAGCGGGATGAGGAAAATATTGGAGCGCGCGAGGAAGTCAAGGATGAAGGATGAATCCAAGGATGAAGGATGAAGGATGAAGGATGAAGAACCCGTCTGGATGAGAGGGTTTACTTCTGCCCCGTAGGTCCTTCCGCCCCGAAGGTCCTGGCTGCTCTCTCCAGGATCACCCTTGGTTATTTCGTCGCACAGCTCCGCGCACAGGCGGTCCAGGATCGATGTGCGCACCAAAAATTCTTGAACCTCTTCCGATTGGCGGGATAAAACTTCCTCGACCAGGTATTCAAGAATATAATGGTGGCTCCCGGTGAATGAAGCAATAAATTGGTTGGGCTCTATCAGGGTTGGGTTGGCAGAGGGCATTTTCATGGCCAGCCCGGCCAGGTGCAGCCCGGCGATCCAGCCTTCCGTGCGTGTCTCGAGGGCGGCGACATCCTCCATCGAGAGGGATAATCCGATCGAATCGCGTAAGTATACGGCTGCTTCATCCAGAGAAAAGCGCAGATCGGCCTGACGGATTTCGGTCAGCTGGCTGCGCGCCCGCAGCCGGTGGATCGGCAGCGGAGGATCGGCGCGCGTGGCGATGACCACCTGCATCTGTGCGGGCAGGTGCTCCAGCAGATAAGCCATCCCGCTGTGGATGTCACCCTCGGAGATGACGTGATAATCATCCAAAACCAGGATGGCCGGATCCGCCAGGCCAGCCAGTTCGTTGAGCAAAGGGATCAGGATCGATTGAGCCGGCGGCGGTTGGGGGGATTCAAGCAGCTGCAGGGCAGACGGGTTCAGGTGGGGATGCACGCTCTGAAGGGTCGCGAACAGATAGGTCCAAAAACGCGCCGGGTCGTTGTCATCTTCGTCGAGCGAAAGCCAACAAAAGGATAAGGGATAAGGGACTTGCGGGAATAAATCTTTGCTTCTTTTACCCCTTCTCCTTTCTCCTTTATCCTTTGAAGAGATCCATTCCGCAAGCAAGCTGGTCTTCCCCGATCCGGCCGGGGCAGAGATGAGCATGAGACGGTGACCGGCCGCATGTCCCTGTTCCAGTCTTTGAACCAGGTGGGGCCTGAGAACCAGTCCCCCGGGTAGAGTGGGAACAAACAGCTTCGTCTGCAGCAAAGGAATAGGCATTTGAGCATCTGAAGGATGGGTTTGTAATCTTAATGATCTTATCATAAAATGGAACAAATCACCTTTCTGAAAAAAGAGTGGATATGGACAGCTACGCACGGATGTTGGTTGTATCAAACCCATTGCGGGAACCGGTCATCCAAAAGGCAATCGCCGCCTTGCGCCTGCCGGCTGGCAGCCGGGGTTTGGATGTGGGCTGCGGGATCGGGCTGCAGGCTCTGCGGCTGGCGCAAGCAGTCTGGCCCGCCGGGCATGTCACCGGGCTGGATGCATCCGCGGGGTTTCTGCAACAAGCCCAGGAGGCGGCTCGCCAATCCGGGCTGACAGGGCGCATCTCGTTCCGGCAGGGTATGTGGGACGCGCTGCCTTTCGAAGATGCCGCCTTTGATTGGCTCTGGAGTGCGGACGGGGCGGGATATGCCGCGCGCGAGCCGCTGCGTGAAGTTCGCGAATTGGCCCGGGTGATCAAACCAGGCGGGACCCTGGCGCTCCTGTTCTGGTCCTCCCAGGTGCTCCTACCCGGCTACCCGCGGCTGGAAGCGCGCTTGAACGCGACCCGCGCCGGGATCGCGCCCTTTACAGAGGGTGCTGCGCCCGGGTCGCATTATCTGCGCGCCTTGGGCTGCCTGCGCGCAGCGGGGCTGGAGAACGCCTGTGCGGAAACGTTTGTGCACACCGTTTTTGCCCCGTTGGAGCCGGAACTTCGCGAGGCTCTGGCGGCTCTGTTTGAGATGCGCTGGGGCGGCGCGCAGAACGAGGTCTCGCCGGAAGATTGGACTGCCTATGAACGCCTCTGCCAGCCAACCTCAGCCGATTTTATTTTGAACTGCCCGGACTACTCTGCTTTCTTTACGTACTCTTTGTTCCATGCGCATGCGCCTTTTTAGCGTGACCTCCCTCGCCAAACAGCCTGCGTCCTTTGGGCGTGATCCCCGTCTATAGGTAGTACGTCATTGTCAAACCAGTTTACGGGCGTGGAGCCCATCATCGCAGCACAGAAAGGGTGGGGATGATCATGTTTACCCGAGAGCTCGGACGGAGCGGCATTAAAGTCAGCGCTGTGGGGCTGGGCGGCGCGGCGATTGGCGGCCAGTTTTATGACGCGAACGGAGTACCTCTCAGTTGGGAGGACGTGGATGACAACCGGTCCATCGAGGCCATCCACCGCGCACTGGATTGGGGGGTCAACTTCTTCGATACCGCTGACATGTACGGAGCCGGCCACAGTGAAGAAGTCCTGGGGCAGGCGCTGAAAGGGCGGCGCGACCAGGTGGTGATTGCCACCAAGTTTGGCGACGTGATGGATCCGGTTACGCGCCGGGCGATCGGTGTGGATACCAGCCCCGAATTTATCCGCCGGTCGCTCGAAGCCAGCCTGAAGCGGCTGGGCAGCGACTACGTCGACCTGTACCAGTTCCACATCTGGGGCCACCCGGCAGCCGAAGCGGTTCCGGTCCGCGAGACGTTGGAGGCCCTGGTAGAGGAGGGTAAGATCCGCGGCTATGCCTGGAGCACCGACGTTTTGGAGAGCGTCGAGGTGTTTGCCAGAGGTCCGCATTGTATCGCCGTCCAGCACGAGCTGAACCTGTTCCGCTGTGACGAGGCTATGCTGGCCCTGTGCGAGCGTGAAAACCTGGCCAGCATCAACCGCAGCCCCCTGGCAATGGGGATGCTGACCGGTAAATATGGCGCGGGCGCCCGGTTTGCCGATAATGACGTGCGCGCTCATACGCCCTGGTACGTCTGGTTCAAGGACGGCCGGCCCTCTGAAGAGCACCTGCGGAAATTGGCTGCCGTTCGCGACATCCTCTCCAGCGGCGGGCGTACCCTGGCCCAGGGCGCGCTGGCCTGGATCTGGGGACGCAGCCCGCGGACGATCCCGATTCCGGGGTTCAAGACCGTCCAGCAGGCGGAAGAAAACGCGCGCGCCATGCAGTTCGGCCCGCTGGCGCCCGACCAGATGGTCGAGATCGACGCCCTGCTCAGAGACGCGTAAAATGAACTATCCCAAAGCCATCCACTACACCGATCTCGAAACCATTTATCGCGAGTGCAGCGGGCCGGGCGGGCTCAAGCTAACCGAATTTCTGGCGGAAAAGCTGGCTCTCCGGCCCGGTATGCTGCTCCTGGACGTGGGGTTCAACCGCGGATACCAGACCTGCTTCCTGGCGAAAGAATACCGGGTCTTCAGCGTGGGGATTGACCCCTGGACGGACCGGGTGGACGGCAGGCCGCACGTCGAGCATCTGATGGACAACGCCCGCGCCTGGGGTGTGGAATCTCTGGTACTGGGCGTGCAGGTCGGGCTGCCCGATACGAAATTTGCCGGCAGTTCATTCGACGCGGTGTATACGACCACCACCATGGAGATGATCCGCGGGTTGGAAGGCGAGGCAGTGTACCGGGCCTGCCTGGACGAGCTCTACCGGGTGCTGCGCCCCGGCGGGGTGCTGGCCCTGGGCGAGCCGGTGCACTATGACGTCCCGCTTCCCGAAGATCTCGCCGCCGTTATGCCGCCCGGAGAGGCTTCCTGGGCAGGCTGTTTTTCTACCCTGGATGCTGCCCGCGAAGCCGTCCAATCCCAGGGGTTCGAAATCCTGGAAGCAGGGCACTGCCCGGATGCCCGGGTGTGGTGGGAGGAGTTTGGCCGGTACGATCCGTTCTGCAAAGCCGACCCGGACGGAGAGCCGCGCGCCATCCGGGTGGACGGGGGCCGCTGGTTGAGCTTTGGCTACGTGATCGCCAGGAAGCCGGCCGGGGCAGCGTAGGATTGGTCTAACAGAATTATTTGGGTGGTGTTTCTCGGGCGAAAAGCCTCGGGTAACACCACTTTTTTGATTCTTAATCCCCGATCTCTATCGAAGGGTAGAGGAAGTTTAGCCGGTTTAGCCCTAAGATGGTTATAAATCAAACAGTACCACATCCTGGAGGAAAAAATGAAAATCATCGTGATTGCTCTTCTGCTCCTTGGCGCACAGTTCAGCCTGACCGCTTTTGCCCCTGCCGAAAAAGGCAAGGCCTGGATCCTATGGCCTTTCAGCGCGGATTCGCATCCCTGGTTGAGTTTCATTGGCGGGCTGCCTGCCCAATCCGGCAGCATCCTGACCCCCCTGCTGGCCGGTCTGGCCGGGCTCGGCTTCCTGGCGGCGGTAGGCAGCCTGTTGGGGATTGTCATCCCGGCCAAATGGCTGCTGACCCTGGTCCTGGTCTCCAGCGCGGCATCCCTGCTTCTCTTTGTCTTGTACTTCAACGCCCTGGCGCTCGCTCCCATCGTCGTCGACGTGGCGCTCCTGTGCGGGGTCATGTCCCAGGGTTGGCTGACCCGCTTTGTTCACTGATCAGGTTACAACCAGGGTGTTGTCCCGCCGCTGCGAGCCGGGGCAACACCCTGGATTTTTGGATAAAGGCAAGCAACCATGAAAAAATACCCAATTTTCTTTCGTGTTTCAGCCGCCCTGGCCCTGATCGGTCTGGTGTTGGCCGTCTACCTGCTGTGGGCGCGTCCCGCCCAGCTGCATTGGGGCGCAACGGAAGAGGAGATCCAACGCCCGATGCCCGGGGATGAGCTGGATCCTACCCCGACCTTCCTGGCCACCCGCGCCATCACCATTGCCGGGACGCCGGAAGAGATCTGGCCCTGGCTGGTGCAGATGGGGTACGGCCGGGCCGGGTTCTACGGTTACGATATCCTGGAAAACCTGGGCAGCCCGCGCGGCCTGCGCAGCGCGGATACCATCCTGCCCGAATTCCAGGATTTCGAAGTGGGCGATATCGTCCCGATCAGCCCGGTATCCGAGGAACTTTTCTACGCCATCCAACCGCAGCGCTACCTGATCTGGAAGGGCCAGTTCGCCGGTCACCCGGGTGGCTTCATCTGGGCATTGTACCCGCTGGACAAAACCCACACCCGCCTGGTCAGCCGCATCCGCTGGAGCCACCATTGGACGATGCCTGCCACAGCCTTTCTCGACGTGTTTACCGATTTCGCCGATCACCTGGCCGTCCGCAAGGTGCTGATGGGTGTGAGAGACCGGGTAGAAGGCCGCGTCGAACCGATGGCGCAAGCCAACGCGGAGTTTGCGGTTTACGTGGCGGCGTTCCTGGTCTTCCTGGTTTCGCTCGTCCTGCTCCTGGTCCGCGCGCTGACCTGGCGGAGATGGCTGGCAGGCCTGGCAGCCGGAGCGGCATGGCTCATCACCTGGTACGCGCCCATCCCGTTCTGGGCCGGCGCCGCGCTGGAGCTCCTGGTTATCTGGGGCCTTTTCCAATCATTCCGCGGCTTGTCAGAACAAAAATTACCCCGTACGGCTCCACCCGAAAATGAGCTGGCTCTGAGGTAATAGCTGTATATCTCATCCAATGAAAGCTGGAGGCTTATCCCATGATCTTTCTCATCCGCCTGGTTCACGGCCTGATTTCGTTGTTCTTTCTCGGCTGCATTGCCGGTATCTACTACAGCGGCATCACCAATTCCCCGAGCGTCTGGGCCTATCTGGCAGTGACCGCCCTTCTGGTTGAGGGGCTGGTCGTGTTTGCCAACCATGGCACCTGCCCGCTGGGAAAGGTGCATCACAAATACGGGGATGATAAAACCTTCTTCGAGCTGTTCCTCCCAAAGCGCCTGGCCAAACGCGCTATCCCCTTCTTTTCAGTTGTGACCTTGGTGGGGGTTGTATTGCTCCTGATATAAGGTGAAAAGCTTCGTATTTCCGTAGGTTCCCGGATGGGGATTTGTTTCTTCGTATCTTTGCGCACTTCGCGTCTTGGCGGTTCAGGCTCTTTCCCCTCCTTCTCCCCTGCACCTTTATCCATCCAACAAAGGCTGATAAAATTGAAGCGGATATATCGGTGAAGTGGTGTAAAAACACTATGGTCCCCGGTCAAAATCAGCGGCACGCAAAGCCCAAACAATAAACTAAAAATCAAGGGAGTTCGAACATGACCCATCGCATCGCCCTGATCACCGACAGCACCAGCGACATTCCCCGTGAGTGGATCGAGCAGTACGACATTACCATTGTCCCCCTGACGATCATCTTTGGCGAGCGCCTCTACCTGGATGGGATAGACCTGACTGCCGAGCAGTTCTACGAACGCCTGCCCGGGGAAGCCCATCACCCCACCACATCTCAGCCCTCCCCCCAGGTTTTTCTGGATACTTACCGCCAGGCCGCCGCCCGGGGAGCGCAGGAGATCGTGGTGGTTACCATCAGCAGCGCGATGAGTGGGACGATCCTGTCTGCCCGGCAGGCCGCCGAGGAAGCCGCCATCCCGGTGTGCGTGATCGACAGCAAGAGCACCGCCATGGGATTGGGCTGGCAGGTGATCGCCGCCGCGCGGGCGCGCGAGGCCGGAGGTGGGCTGGAGGCCATGCAGGCAGCCGTCGAGCAGGCGCGCCAAAACCTGGCGTTTTATGTGACCCTGGATACCATTGAATACTTGAGCCGGGGCGGGCGAAGCATGGAAGCCGCCAGGCTCCTGGATTCGTTTTTGCGGATCAAACCGCTGGTCTACGTCCGTCCGGACACCGGGCGGGTTACACCCTCCGTTCCTGCGCGATCGCGTAAAGGCGCCATCGATGGGTTGTATAAAGAATTCTTCCGCCACATCGATACCAGCCGGCCGCTGCACATCACGGTGCAGCACTCCGGCGCTCCGGATGAAGCCCAGGCCTTGGCCGACCGCGTCCGGCGCGAGTATTCCCCTAAAGAACTGTTCGTCGCCATCGCCTCGCCCGTCCTGGGCGTCCACGCCGGCCCGTGCGCTCTGGCGTTAGCCGGGTATGCGGAGAAGGCGGGTGAGGATCTCTACGCAAGTTAATTTGTGTGTCTTTGTGCCCTTCATTTCTTCGTGGTGAAGCTTTTTTATCCAAATAGGAAGGATAATCTCTTTGGACGGACATGAACAACTGCTTAGCGAACTGGTAGCGATCAATTCGATCAACCCGGACCTGGTGCCCGGGGCGCCGGGTGAGGCGGAGATCGCCGCCTATATTGCCGGTTGGCTGGAGCGCGCCGGGTTGGAGGTCCATCTCGAAGAGCCACTGCCCGGCCGGCCCAACGTGATCGGGATCGCCCGCGGCACGGGCGGTGGTAAAACCCTGCTGCTCAACGGCCACGTCGATACCGTCAGTGTCGGCGGGATGCCCAACCCCCACCGGCCCGAGATCCGCGACGGCCGCCTGTACGGTCGCGGGGCCTACGATATGAAGGGCGGGTTGACCGCCTGCCTGCTGGCGGCCGCCGCTGCCCGCCGGGAGCCGCTGCGTGGGGATGTCATCGTCAGCGCGGTGATGGATGAGGAATACGCCGGGCTGGGGACCCTGGCGGTGGCCGGGCGGTACCAGGCCGATGCTGCCATCGTCGCCGAACCAACCGAGCTGCAGCTCATTTTGGCGCACCGCGGGTTTGTTTGGCTGGAAATCGAGACCCTGGGCGTCGCAGCGCATGGCTCGCGGCCCGAGCTGGGTGTGGATGCGATTGCCAGGATGGGGCGGCTGATCGTGGAGCTGGAGCAGTTGGATAAAAACCTGCGCGCAAACCCCACCCATCCACTGCTGCACAGCGGCTCGCTGCATGCCTCGCTGATTGATGGCGGGCAGGAGCTCTCCACCTACCCGGCGCGCTGCGTCCTCTCCATCGAACGCCGTACCATCCCCGGCGAAACCCCCGAAAGCGTCGAAGCTGAAGTCCGCCAGATCACCCAGCGCTTGCAGCGCGCCGACCCGACCTTCAAGGCCGAGTTCCGGCGCATCCTCGACCGCTCGCCGCTGGAGACCTCCGCCGACGCGCCCATCGCGCAGATCGTCGAACGCTCGGCGCGCATGGTTCTGAAGCAGGCGCCGCCCGTCCGGGGCGTGCCCTATTGGACCGATGCGGCCAGTCTGCAGGCTGCCGGGATCCCGACCATCCTGTTTGGCCCCATCGGCGCCGGTGCGCATGCCGTTGAAGAATGGGTGGACCTGGAGAGTGTCAAAGCCTGCGCCGAAATCTACCTGGCCACCGCGCTCGAGTTCTGCCGCTGATGAAAGGATGCGCACGATGAGCTTTTCGGATAGTCTCTTACCCTCTGTAATCGAGACGATTGGGGATACCCCGCTGGTGGAGCTTTCGCGCCTGACCGCCGGGCTGGACGGCCGCATCCTGGCCAAGCTCGAATTCCTCAACCCCGGCTATTCCAAGAAGGACCGCATCGCGCGCCAGATCATCGAAGACGCTGAGGCGGAAGGCAAGCTGCGCCCTGGCCAAACCGTGGTCGAGCTGACCAGCGGCAATACCGGCACCGGGCTGGCGATCGTCTGCGGGGTCAAGGGCTATCCCTTCGTGGCGGTCATGTCGCGCGGGAATTCCATGGAGCGGGCGCGCATGATGTCGGCCCTGGGCGCCGAGGTAGTCCTGGTGGACCAGCTTCCCGGATCTACCTCGGGGCACGTCTCGGGCGGGGACCTGGCCCTGGTGGACCAGGCTGCCCAGCGCATCGTCGCCGAGCGCGGGGCTTTCCGCGCCGACCAGTTCCATCTGGCCGGCAACTTCCGCGCCCACTACCTGCACACCGGGCCTGAGTTCCTGCGCCAATCGGGTGGGAAGATCGACGCTTTTTGCGATTTTGCCGGCACGGGCGGTTCGTTCGCGGGGTGCGCGGCCGCCTTCAAGGAATTCAACCCGGCTATCCGCTGCTACCTGATCGAACCTGAAGGCGCCGCTGCGCTGGCCGGCGAAGCCGTGACCAACCCCAACCACCGCATCCAGGGCGGCGGTTATTCGATGGCCGATCTCCCGCTGCTCCGCCCAGAACACATCGATGGGTATCTGAAGGTCGGCGATGACGAAGCGGTCCAGGTCACCCGCCGCCTGGCGTTGGAAGAGGGCATCTTCGCCGGGTTTTCCTCGGGCGCCAACGCCGCCGCCGCCCTGCGCCTGCTGCGGACCGAGCTGCGCGGGAAGACCATTGCGGTGATGATGTGCGATTCGGGATTGAAATATTTGAGCACAGATTTATGGGAATAGAATGATACATCAGAAGAGGCCTTTTTATGAAACCATCCCTTGGCGTCATTTTTCACCCTAAATTTCCCCCTGAGACCCTCGCAGATTACGCCCGCCAGGCAGAAACCGCCGGGTTTGACGAGCTCTGGCTGTGGGAAGATAGTTTCTACGCCGGCGCCTTCACCTCGGCCGCCACAGCGCTTGCCGCTACGAGCCGGCTCAAAGTCGGCATCGGTCTCGTCCCGGCATCGGTGCGCAACCCGCTGTTTGCTGCCATGGAGATTACCACCCTGGCCTGCCTGTACCCCGGGCGCTTTATGCCCGGTTTTGGGCACGGCGTCGGGCCGTGGATGGAACAGATCGGCGTCTCTCCAAAATCCAGCCTGGGTACCCTGCGGGATACGGTGCTCGCCGTGCGCGGCCTGCTGCGCGGGGAAACCGTGACGATCGCGGGCGACGATGTCCGCATAACCGGCGTGAAGATGGAGCTGCTGCCCAAGGATGTTCCCGGGCTGTATATCGGGGGGATCCGTGAAAAGACACTGCGGCTGGCCGGCGAGTATGGCGACGGCGCCATATTGACCGGGATGTCTTCCCCGGCCTACGTGCGCTGGGCCGCCGAGCACATCGCGGCCGGGATGCAAGCTGCCGGGCGCGCCGAATACCGGCGGGTCGTGTATGTGCTGTCCAAGGTGGGTCCGGATGGCGCGGCCACTCGCGACCTGGCGCGCCGCGAGATCGCCCGGGAGATGGTATGGGCAGACCCGTACCTGCGCCCCCTGGGGATCGCCGCAGAAGCGGCCGAGATGCTGGGCCAGCATGGCGTGGAAGGGCTGGCTCAGCGGATGCCGGAAGCCTGGCTGGACGAACTTTCCGCTTCGGGTACTCCTGCGCAGGCTGCCGCGTCGGTCATGCGCCTGGCCGAAGCCGGGGCTGCTTCGGTGGTTTTACAGCCCCTGGACGGGGATTCCGCCTGCCTCCAGGAATATATCCGCTACCTGCTGCCCGAGTTGAAAGCCGGCTGACACGCGGTCCGCATGCGAATATCCCAGCTCATCCGCAGCCTCCACCCGAACCGTAAAATCGAAGTCGTCTCCGCCGTTCTGCTCCCCTTCCACGCGGAGGTTTATTAAGAATTTCTCTGCGTCTCTGCGCGAGAATTCTTAATAATATCCATTAAACCCGGCCCTACCCCAGGAACAGCAGATCGCGCTGACCCTGCCGGTTGAGCGTGTTGGAGCCGCTCGGTGAGGAGCTGGAAGGGTTTGCCCCCTTTCACCTGGCGATGCAAGCCTACCAGGCCGCCTGCCATCTCACTCAAAACCGGGTCGAGCGCGACTTTATCCTCGGGGAGATCGAGGCTCTGAAAGCCGGCCGCGGCGCGTGACCTCCTCCCATACCATTTCCACATCCAACGGCTGGAAATCCGCGCGCGAGAAATTTTCTTTACACAGGCGGTAAATGGTGCGGTTGTAAGGCGCGTCACGGTGGAAGCGCTCTGCCAGCCCAAGCAGGTAGCCGTTGAGGTATTCCAGCTCGGTTTCGGCGCTCTTGCGCTGCAAAACATCCTGCCCCATGCTGCTCACCACCATTTTCTTCAAGTTGCGCCGGAAGGTCCCGCGGGTCAAAAACTGGGGCAGCCTGGCTGCCGCCCACAAGGTGGTCCAGGAAGGGATCCCGCCCAGGCGCTCTTCGCGGTAGCCGGCCGCCCGGATGACCTGGACGCCTTCGTAGATCGTCCCGGCCAGCACCTTCTGTAAGAGGTCCAGGTTGCTGATCTCTCGGAAATTGAGCCCCAGCAGGGTGGTAACCGAATTGCTCAGGTTGATCGCCAGCTTGCAGTGGGCTGCATCCCCCAGGCGGCGGGTGATCGCCGTCTCGACAGCCGGGTTGAAGATTTCTGCCAGGGCCCCCATTTCCGCTTGCAGGCGGTTATCCGGGGTTCCAAGGATGAGCGGCCCGCGGGTCTGGTAGCCAATGGTCCCCGGTTCATCGATCCAGGCATTGTATGCCGCCAGGCAGTAGATCACGCGAGAAAAGTACCGCGGCAAAATGGTCTGGTTCTCCACCCCGTTCTGCATGCCAACGATCAGCGCGCGGTCGCCCAGTATTCCCTGGACGGTCTGCGCGGCATTTTCCAGGTCGTACAGTTTGACGCCAACCACCACCACATCCGCATCCGGGACTTCGTTCAGATCGGTGATGACATTTACTTTCGCATGCTCTTTCCGGCCGGGAGAGTCCAGCGCATAGGTGGTCAGCCCATGTGTGCGGATCGCCTCGGCCATTTTGCCCCGGCTCAAAAGATAGGTCCTGGCGTGATGCGCAGCCACCCAGGCGCCCACCGATCCGCCAATCGCCCCGGTTCCGAAAAAGACAATCTTAAGATCCTTACTATCGCCCATCTTTTTCCCTGATCCGTATCCTATTCAGTAATCTTTTGGACTTTGTATCATCCTTCGTGATCTTCGCGTCTTTGCGGTTCAGTTTTTTTCTGTGCAATCCCTTATCAGGCAATGGAACCAAACCTCCACGACCGGTTTATAATGGATAGAATATATCCGATAATTGTCTGGAGGTTAAGATGACTCGTGCGATGCGATCCTGGATCTTACTGGCTGGCTTATCCGTCCTGATCATCAGCCTGGTTTTCCCCACCGTCGCCCGAGCCGGCGGGTGGACGGTCGTAACTCTCGACAAACTGCCGGAGAATATCGTCGTCGGTCAATCCTACCCGCTGGATTTCATGGTCCGCCAGCACGGCAGGACGCCCTTCAGCGTCGACGTGATCGCGATCCGTGCGACCCATCGTGAAAGCGCTGAGAAGCTGACATTTGCCGCGCTGCCCGCCGGAAGCGCCGGCCATTACCACGCTGAGCTGGTCTTCACGCGGCCCGGCGCGTGGGAATGGGGTGTCGAGACGGGTCTTTACCCGCAGGTGCAGCCCATGCCGGACCTGGTTGTGAGCGCGGATCAGGCCGGATTGCAGGGAGCAGCGCAGCCAGCCGGTTTACTAAGCAGTCCTATGGTTTCAACCGGTCTATTGGGTTTGTTCGCTCTGGCCGGTCTGTTGGCTGTCGTCTTCCTGATCGTTCGCAAGCGCCCGGCGCGGGTCTATCCTCTGGCCATATTGGGTCTCCTGGCGATCGCGGGTGGGTTGGCCTTTGTCCTGCTCTCATCAGCCAACGCCGAGACATTGGACGTTCCAAAAGCGGCCGGTCCGGCTGAAACCGGTCAGCGGCTGTTTTTGGCCAAGGGCTGTGTGGTTTGCCACGTCAATAACCGGGCTCTCGATCAGTCCCAAAGTGTCAGCGTCGAGATGGGCCCGAATTTGACCCGGTATGCCAATGACCCGGCCTATCTGCGCGCCTTCCTTGCATCTCCCGGGACCGTAAAAAGCGCATCCGAAATGCCAACCCTTGGCCTGACCTCCGGCGAAATCGACGCCCTGGTTCTGTTCCTGAACGAAGGCGATTCTAAATAAAATTAAGAGGGAATATCTGCGCACCCGATATTCCCTCGCCCAACCCCATCTCGCTTAATAGTAATACAATCCAGTAGACGCGAACCCCCCGTTGGCGCGCCCCCGCGTTAGGCCGCCCCTGTTGGGGCGGACCTGCGTGTCCATCCGTTCCAACGAAATCGGTGGATTGGGCTGACCACCGGTACGGTTACGAAGCCAACCTGATCCGGTTCAGCCGAATTCCCCCGGGCATTTTTAGCCGCAGGTAGGACTGTTCGCCCCCTGGCCCATCCTTCGGGCAGACCCCTACGGCTGGGCAAACGGGGGAGGACCCTGACTCCCTCGCCCTTTGGGAGAGGGTTGGGGTGAGGGGTTGGCGCCAACAGCAAACGGACAATGGCCAAGCATATGATCCTCCTGGCCAACGCTAACCCACACCTGACCTCCCAGCTGGACCAGAACATTCCCTGGATAAACCACTCCCTGGATAGAACACTCCCTGGACAGTACACCAGGGACTAACGCCAGCCCCACAGGCCGCCCTGGGCCCATCCCATCCGCGGGGGAATAAAGCTGCCCTCGACCCCTCGGATTCTATATGGGTCGCC
>Ga0105104_10001298_pt1 | contig 18711 bp, 12 predicted proteins | sample PPLLaktember2015_3_FD_87034 | JGI IMG/M metagenome (GOLD analysis project Ga0105104, IMG submission 87034) | Freshwater sediment microbial communities from Prairie Pothole Lake near Jamestown, North Dakota, USA - PPLs Lake P7 Core (6) Depth... | ecosystem: Environmental > Aquatic > Freshwater >... | reverse complement strand
TCTCAACACGCTACTGGTGACCTTGTTCCTCTTCATCGAGGCGCGCCGCTATCGCTACTATGAATTGTGGAGTTATCGCGTGCGCCTGATGGAAACAGATTTCTATGCAGCAATGCTGGTTCCACCATTTCATCCCTCGCCGGAGTGGGCGGAGAGCCTCGCAGAAAACCTGCTTTCGCCCAAGTTTCCCATCTCGATGCTGGAAGCATTCGGCCGTCGCCTGCGCCGCAATTATTTTTGGATTTTTCTTATCCTCGGTATTGCCTGGTGTGCAAAGAGCTGGCTCTTTCCTGTTCCTGCTGCCGGCCTGAGTGAATTCATCAGCCGCAGTGCAATCGGTCCTGTATCAGGTGAGGTTACGATTGTCCTTGGTCTGTTATACTATTTTTCCCTTGCGCTTATTGCCATCGTCACCATCAGCATGACGCGTGCCTCGGGTGAAGTACTGCCGCGCTTTGGGGAAGACACCATCACATCCATGTTCTCGACAAATGGCAAGCCAACGAAGACGCGTCCTTTTTTTGCCCCGCGCCATCAGAGACGACAGCTTGTCGCATTGATCATTACAGGGAAAGCAGACGCAGTATCCCAACGTATCATGACCGATCTTGGACGCGGTGTGACAGCTTTATCTGGCAGGGGCATGTACACAGGTCAGGACCGTTCGGTTCTGATTTGTGCATTAACAGTCACTGAAGTTCATAATCTGAAGCATGCAGTTGCCAAAGAAGATCCTACAGCTTTCGTGGTTGTTTCCGCCGCTCAGGAAATTTTGGGACGCGGCTTCAACCCACTGGCCGAGGCGTAGGTGCAATTGATCGGGGTTGTCTGTCAATAGCGTTGATTCAAAAACCCGTCACCTGATTCGCAGAGTGACGGGCTTAACGACTGAAGGATTGATCAGTTATTTGACGGAGACCGCTGTATGCATGCCTGCTTCAAAATGACCAGATGTCATGCAGACGAATTCAATATTCCCCTCAGGCACACTCGCAAACGTGTAAGCGGTTGTTGCGGCCGCGCCTACCGACGGTTGCTCGGCTGGAATGAATGTCCACCTTTATCACTTGTGAGGCTTTTCCAACGGAACAAAAATTACATCGGGAGGGACATAATCAGGGTTGATCGAACAGCTTCAACGCAGGCAGGGCGCGGTTTTCATAATCGAACAGCGCCTGGTTTTCCCAGTTATTCCCGAAGGATGGATTGAACGGATCCCAGCCATTGCCTGGGACGGCGGTCCAGGTGGCATCCCACCACATCACGCCCAAGCCGCATCCATTGGGGATGGCGCGGACGATCGTCATGATGTCCGCCAGCATTCGCCTCTGACCTTCGGGCGTGAACGGATAGCCCGGGCGTTCCTCGGAGCGGACGATGTTTTCGCAGTTGTCATGATCCTGCGCGGTGAATGGATAGGCGGTTTCCACCAGGAGGATGTCCTTGCCATAACGAAGAGCGATATCGTTCAAATTGTTCTGCAGGTCGGCGAACGTGCCGTGCCAGTAGGGATAGTAGGAAACGCCGATCAGATCGAAGGGTACCTCGCGTTCGAGGGCGTGATCGAACCACCAGCGGAACAGTTTGTTATCCCCGCCTTCCGCCAGGTGCAGCATGACGCGTGTCTCTGAGGAACAATCCTTCACAGCGCGATAGCCCTCCTTGAGCAGCGCCGCAAGATCGTCCCAGTCTTCGATACTGCCGTCGGGCCACAGCAGGCCGTGATTGATCTCATTGCCCACCTGCACCATATCGGCTGGCGTACCCTGTTCCTTCAGACTGTTGCAGATATCGAACGTGTGATCGTACAGGGCTCTCTTGAGCCTCTTGAAATCCAGGTCCTCCCAGGCGGCGGGTTTGGGCTGTTTGCCGGGGTCGGCCCAGCTATCGGCGTAATGGAAGTCTACCAGCAGTTTGATCCCGTACTTCCTGAGGCGCTTTGCCATCTCCAACAGTTGGAACTTGCCATGATAGCCGTCCGGAGATTTCACCCAGACACGCAGACGCGCGTAGTTCAGGCCGTGCTCGTGCAAAATCTTGAGCGCGTCGGCCTGGGTCCCGTCTTCATACGCGTAGATGCCGCCTTTGTCTTCTGACTTTTTCAAACTCGAAATATCCGCGCCTCTCACTGTCAAGGCGGCGCGCCCGGGTACCATTTCCACCTTGTCAAAGCTGACCCACTCGCCTTCCTCTGCATCCGAATACAGAGAGATCGTGCATCGATGGTTTGTCACTTGGGCGGAAACGACGATTTGCAGCCATTTGTCCGAAGCTACAATGGGGACTGCGGCGCGCGCCCTATCGGTGCCGCAATCCTTCAAGGCAATGTAGGCTTCCTTTTGCCTGCCGCTCGAGCGCACCCGCGCCCGCAACGTGTACCAGCCGTTGGAGATACCGCTCAACGTCCGGGTGGATTCCATGGGACCCTGCCCGCCCGGATGCGTTAATCGCAGCTCCTCCGGGTAGGAGCCTGGTTCCAGGGTGCCGGTCGTTGACCAGCCCGGCGCTGGGTTTCTGTCTTCAAATGGCTCAGAGCCAGGATCGATCAGATCAGGGGGCATGGTTGGATGCAGTCAGTCAGAGGGCGAATGATGCGTTCTCTCATTCGCCCTCCTTTGCGTGGGGATCGGCTTATGGCTTGAACTCATTCAGCGCCGGGACGGGCCGGTCATCGAAGTCGAACAGAGCCTGGTTCTCCCAGGCGTTGCCCGAACTGGGATCGGTCGGGTCCCAGCCATTGCCGGGCACTCCGGTCCAGGTGGCATCCCAGTAGAACACGCCCAGGCCGCGCCCATTTGGCACGGCGCGCACGATGGACATGACGTCGCGCAGCATGGCAGTCTGGCCTTCCGGGGTGGCGGGATAACCGGCGGTCAGTTCACCCTCGAGATCGATGATATTTTCCCAGCCATCGTCATCCGCAAGCGTGAACGGGTAGGCGGTCTCCATTACCACCACGTCCTTGTCATAGGTTGCCGAGATGTCGTTTAGGTTGTATTGCAGGTCTGCCAGAGAACCGTGCCAGTAGGAATAATAGGAAAGACCGATCAGATCGAACGGCACGCCGCGTAAGGTGATGTTATCGAACCACCAGCGATACAGCCCATTGTCGCCGCCGTTGGCGAGGTGCAGCATCACCCGGGTCTTCGGCGAGCAGTCTTTGACCGCATCGTAGCCGGCTGTCAGGAGCTGTGCCAGGTTGTCCCAGTTCGGCGGGTTCCAGGTATGCCCGTCGGGCCAGAGCATGCCGGAATTCAGTTCGTTGCCAAGCTGGATGATCGCGGGTGGGGTGTGCTGCTTCTTCAGGCTGATGCAGACATCGTACGTGTGATCGTAGACCGCCTGCTTCAGTTCCTCAAACGGCAGGCTCTCCCAGGCGGCGGGTTTTTCCTGATGACCCGGGTCCGCCCAGGTATCTGAATAATGCAGGTCCACCAGCAACTGCATGTCGTTCTGCCGGATGCGCTTCGCCATCTCCAACAGTTCTTCTTTGTCGTGATAGCCATCCGCCGGGTCGACCCAGACCCGCAGGCGCGCCCAATTCATGCCATATGATTCAAGAATCCGCAGGGCATCGCGCTTTTTGCCACTCTCGGTGCGATAGATGCCGCCAAAATCTTCGGACTTCTTCAGGCTGGAGATGTCTGCGCCGAGGATGGAGAGTTCCGCCTGCCCCGGGACGAACTCGATATCATCGAAGTTCGCCCAGTTGCCGGCGTTGGCATCCGAATACAGGCTGATCGTGCACCGTCCGCGGTTAACGCGGGTAGAGACCACGATCTGGAGCCAGCGGTCGGCTGGCGCGACGGGCAGGTACGTGCGGGCTTCGTGGCTGCCGCAGTTCTTCAACGCGATGTACGCCTCGTTCTGCCCGCCGCCTGACTTGACCCAGGCGCGCAGGGTATACCAGCCTCTCGGCAGACCCGTCAGCGTTTGTGAGGTTTCCACCACGTACGGCTCGGCACTCCAGTTGGAGAGACGCCAGTCTCCGGAATGCCCGCCCCATTCTGTGTAGCTGGCACCTTCCGTGCCTGTAACAATCCAACCCGCCGGGGAGGTTGTGACATCATTGTCTGCTTCAAAGCCCGGGTTTGCCACCTCGGCAACTGCATGAGCCGCGGCGCTGGATGGAACAAGAAGCGTAACCGTGAGCATGAGAACACAAGCAAATGAGAGTAACTTTTGTTTGAACATGTTTTTCTCCTCGAGTTGGTTAATAAGACTTCCCGTCATTGCGAGCGAACGGTAGTGAGCGAAGCAATCTCACATGAAATGTGTTGTTTAAAATTGCGAATGAGATTGCTGCGCCGCCGCTTCGACTGCGTGCTGCGCACTCCGCTCAGCGCGAGCGGCTCGCAATGACGGAAATTACGATCTAAAACTCAGTAATCCGTTTCATCCGGTCGAGATACTTTTCACGGAACTGGGCGTTCAGACGCTGCACCTCCTTTTCATCGCCTACGAACGAACAACGCAGGCAGTAATATTCATCCTGGTCCTTGTCGTAGAGCATATCCATATCGATCTCGCGCATCAGACAGCGCGGACAACGGTAGTTCAACTTGCCTTTGCGACCTTGAGCCATGTACGCAGCTCTCCTTTCGCTTTGATGGTCTTGCGGATGCCGAGGGTGTACATGGGTGAGAAGGAAAATCCTTCGCGGAAGTATCCGACAGCCGAGACGTTTGTGTGCATGGAAAGACGCGTATCCACCTGTGGGATCGTCGCTTCGACGCATTGCACATTTTCCATTTCAGCCTCGCGGCATTGATAGGCATATTCAATGGATTCCATTTTGTCTGCGCCGGTCAGGCTCAGGCGAATGCCGGTCAGGTCTTCGGGGTATTCGGTGGTGCCGTAACAGGCGGTGATGTATTCGTCGATGGAAAGCTCCGCCTCCGGGTCGGATGAAGCGAGGATCCTGCGGATGATCTCCACCTCGCCGCTGCCCTCCCTCAAACGGAAGATGCTCTGCACCTGCACCTCGAATCCGTTGAACTCGATCGTGACCGGGTCAAGCGTGACGATCCGCGTATCGCCCTCCTCCGAGAAGGATGCCAGCGTGCGGCAGGTACATAGATCCACCTGCTCGCCGCCATGCCCGATCTTGCAACTCTTGACGGCCCCTTCGCCGGCATAGTGGGTGAAGTAGCCTGCCCGGTAGAGTGATTGCACCAGGAAGGGATAGGAGGCGTCCTGATTGGCTTTTGTGCCAACCCCGCAGGGGCGGATCAATTTGGCGGCGTAGGGACGCAGGTCCACCAGCGCGCCGCCCTGGTTCATGTCGAGGCAGAAGCGCATGAACGGATCGGCGTACCAGAACATCTGGCGCTTCGAGCCGTAAAGGATATCCTTCCAGAGGGTACATTCGGGACGGGTGTAGGGGCGGTCGGCGCGATACACATCCGCGAATTCGCTCATGGTCAGGTCTTGTAGTTCCCCGCGTTTCTTGAGTTCGCCGTAATATGCCATGCCATCCATGTAACTCTTGAGCAGGAAGGCATAGTCCGATTCCCAGCGTCCGCTCTTGCTCATCCAGCCCGGACCGACAAACATCATGTTGTAGGAATAGCCGCGATTATATTTGGTCATGGAACGGTACTGGTCCACGATGTTTTTGAAGTAGGGTAATTCGCGGTCTTCGTAGACCATGCCGCGCAGGATGTTCTGCGGATGCGTGCCATAGTACGAGCCGGGACCATCGAAGACAGCCATCAGGTCACGCGAAAGATGCGGGATGGCGACAATGCCAATGTCGTCGGCTTCGTCCGATGCGATGCAATGAATGTTACGCTTCGATGGGATCCACGGATTCCAGGGACCGCCATCCATGAGGGTGTACCAGGAGTTGTTGGCATTCCAATAGGCTTTGGGTCCTTCCTCCCAACAGGTCGCCACAGCCGCCCTGACCATCGGATATTTTTCCTTGAGGTAGTTGACCAGTTCGGCGTCCATGTAATAGGAACCGGTGGAGGTGGGATAAAAACCAAAGACCTCCTGGAATTTGCCGAAGACTTCATCCACGATCCTGCGTTTGTCGTCCATCGAGAACAGCCAGATGGCGAGTTCCTTCGATTTGAACTTCTCACGGAATTCCTTGCACTGGATTCCCAGGAAGGTGTTGCCGATCTCATCGCCATACTGTTCGTGATGTTCTTTGGCGATTTCCACCGCCTCGGCGTTGAACAGGCTGGCATACGTCATCTGGATGGTGGTGCGCAGTCCGTTCTCGTGCGCGACCTGCTGCTGGGTGCGGAAGATGTCGAGCGATTCCTGCAGGACGGCGTTGCGACCCAGGTCCTCGACCTTGCCCTGCTCCGCTTCCTTTTGGATGTATTCCGGCACCATTTCGGGCCGATGGATGATCGTGACGTAGAAGTCAGCCATATGTGTGTTTCCTCAATACGGAAAGTGGCTACGTGTCCATGCACCACAGAGCGCACGGAGAACACAGAGAAAACCTTTTAAAAATCTCCGTGAACTCCCCTGGCACCGCCCGCCAGGGCAGGTGTGTGTTCTCCTGAGTGTGCTTGGCAAGTCAACACGATAATCCACTCCTTAATTTCCTTCTATGGATTTAAATATTCATCCAGCGCCGGCAGCACTTTGCCGTCGAAGTCAAACAAAGCCTGATTTTCCCAGGCGTTCCCGGTGGTGGGGTCCGTATTGTCCCAGCCATTCCCCTCCACCGCCGTCCAGGTCGCGTCCCAGTAGAAGATGCCCAGACCACGGCCGTCCGGTACAGCGCGCACGATGGACATTACAGCGCGCAACATGTCACGCTGACCTGCGGGCGTATATGAATAGTGCTGGACTGCCAGTGTCTGATCGGCAATATTGGGATAGTTATCGTTGTCCTGATCTGTAAAGGCATAGGCAGTTTCAACCACGATGACATCTTTGTCATAGCGGGCGGAAATATCATTCAGGTTGTACTGCAGCTCTCCCAGGCTCCCATGCCAGTACGCGTAATAGGAAATGCCGATCACGTCGAAGGGCACATCTCGGCGCGCGATATTGTCGAACCACCAGCGTGCCAGTTCATTATCGCCTCCCTCGGCGATGTGGAGCATGACCTGCGTTTCTGGCGAGCAAGCCTTGACCGCGTCATACCCTGCGCTGAGAAGCCCCGCCAGGTTATCCCAGTTCGGCGGATCATAGGTGTGCCCATCCGGCCAGAGCATACCGGCGTTGATCTCGTTGCCCACCTGAACCATATCCGGAGGAGTGCCCTGAGCGGCAAGGCTGTTGCACACGTCAAACGTGTGATCGTAGAGAGCTTGTTTGAGCTGCTCGAAATCGTAATCTTCCCAGGCTGCCGGTTTGATCTGCTTGCCCGGGTCCGCCCAATTGTCTGAGTAATGAAAGTCCACCAGGTATTTAATGCCGAGCTGCATCAACCTGACAGCCATCTCCAAAATTTCCGCTTTATCATGGTAGCCATCGGCGGGGTCCAGCCAGACGCGCAGGCGGGCGTAGTTGAGCCCCTGGTCTTTTAAGATTTGTAAGGCATCCAGCGGTGTGCCGCTGGCATCTTTGTATATTCCACCCAGGTCTTCAGACTTCTTCAGACTCGATATGTCTGCCCCAAGGATCGAAAGCGCTGCCTGCCCGGGCGCCAATTCGATATCATCGAAGCTGGCCCAGGTATCCGGGTCCCCAGCGGAGTACAGGCGGATCGTGCATTGGCCGTCTGTGGCCTGGTCTGAAACCGAGAGATGAAGCCAGCGATACCCGGGCGTGGTGGGCGGCACGTGGGCACGCTTCTCTTCGCTTCCGCACTTGAGAGCCAGGTAAACTGCATTTTGCTCCCCGCTGGAGCGGACCCAGCCGCGCAGGGTGTACCACCCGTTTGCCAGCCCGGATACGCTTTGCGAGGTTTCGACCTGATACGCCTCCGTTGCCTGGTGGGTCAGGCGCAAATTGCCGGAATGGCCGTTCTTGTCGAGTTTGACGGCTTCCACGGCTCCGGTATGGGTCCAGCCCACTGGCATTTCGCCCGGCTCCTGGTCTTCGAACCCGGGATTCGTCAGGCTGACAAGTTCTGCTGTCGAGGCAGCCATTGTAAGAGTTGGAATGGCAGTCTGCTCAACGGGCTGGAGTTCCGTTGCCTGGGAGGCGTCCGTGGGACTTCGCGAAGCACCCCCGAAGCGCAGCGGAGGTGGGCTGTCCCCGCCGCACCCGGCAAGAAGACTGAATACCACCAACAGAGCGGCAAGTGCGAGCGAGAGACGCTTTCTTATTATCAGCATGATTTTCTACCGCGGTTTTGTTATCCCTTCACCGCGCCCTGGGTCAGCCCCCCCACGATCTGATCCTGAAGGGCAAGATAAATGATCATGATCGGCAGCGCGCCTATCAACGCACCAGCTGCAAATACTCCCCATCTTTGCTGAAATTGCGCCTGAGTGAAGATCTGCAGACCCACCATCAGAGTGAATTGCTCGGTGGTCTTGAGCAGCACCCGCGCCAGGACGAACTCGCCGTAGGTTGTAATATAGTTGAGAATGCCAATGACGATTAAGATTGGGCGCAATAACGGCAGGATCAGTTGTACGAAGATTTGCCAGTCCGATGCCCCTTCCACCCTGGCTGCCTCATCAATCTCACGCGGGATCGTATCCAGAAAACCTTTCATCAGCCAGATGTTGATGCCCATGGCGGTGCCAAGATACACCAGGACCAAGCTCACATGGCTGTTCAGGCCGATGATAGGCGAAATATCACCGAACTGAGAGATCATCAGGAAGGTGGCGACCAGCGCCAACAGGGCGGGGAATGCATTGATCAGCAGGATGCCTTTCAGCATCGTTTGGCGGCCGCGGAAGCGAAAGCGCGAGAACGCATAAGCTGCTGCTGTGGTGATCGCGAGTGCAATCACGGACGTGATGGTGGAGATTTTGATCGAATTTCCAAACCATGTCCAGAAGGGGATCTCACCTGAATTCAGCAGCTCACGGTAGTTTCCCAACCCTGCGTTCTTTGGGATCAGTGTCTGGGTGGCAAGAGAACCCGTCGGATTGAAGGAAGCGGAGATGACCCAGAGAATAGGGAAAAGCGAAAAGACGATCAGGATGATCGCAATGATCAAACGCACGCCGATGCTGAATCGTCGCTGTGCGCTTGCAGAGCTGCGCAGCCTTTGAATGGAAGTTAGACTAGACATTTTCGCCGACCTCCTCCCACATGTTGGTAAAGCGGAACTGGAAGAGAGTAATGACACTTACGATCAAAAAGATGACGATGGTGATGGCTGAAGCGAAGCCGTAGTTGACGCCGCGGCTGCCTGTGAAAGCGAGGTTGTACACGTAGCTGATCAGGATGTCCGTATGCCCGGCCGGGGTGGGTGTACCGGCCATGGGAGGGTTACCCGCATTGAATAGAAAGATCAAATTGAAATTGTTAAAGTTGAATGTGAACGAGGCAACCAGCAACGGACCGACCGCGACCATCAGCAAGGGTAATGTGATATTTCGAAACTGCTGCCAGCGGCTGGCGCCATCCACCTGAGCTGCAGCATAGTAATCTTCAGAAATGGACTGTAGCGCTCCGCTGCAGACCAGCATGAAATAAGGATAGCTCAGCCAGAGATTGACGATCAGTATGGCAATTTTGGCCCACCACTGGTCGGTGAACCAGGGCGGAGCCCAACCAAACAGTGATTCGAACATGCGATCGAATACGCCAAGCTCAGGGTTTAACATTCCGCGCCAGATCAAAATGGTAATGAGCGCAGGTATGGTGTAGGGAATGATCAGCAGGGAGCGGATAAGCTTTTTGAAAGGGAAAAACTTATCATTGAACAGGATGGCAATCGCCAGCCCCAGTGAGAAATTAAACAGCAGGCTGAAAAAGGCGAAAGCGAAGTTCCAAAGAATAATCCGGACCAGGGGACCGCGCAGGGCCGGGCTGATGAAAAAATCCCGGAAATTGGTAAAACTGACTGACTCGATAAAACCCGGTCGAAGCTGTGTACCGTTTGGTGAGGTAAACACGCCCCGAATATTCTGATAGACGATCCCTGTTTCCTGGCTGATCATGGCATCCCGGTCGGGATCATAAATATACAGGGACAATAACTCAGCGGCTTCCGATGGGGATCGAACCTGGACGGTTCTGCCTGCCTCGCCAAACTGTATTTCTGTGAGGTTTTTATCCCTCGCGGCCAGGATCGCATTCAATTTCTGATAGCCCTGGATCGTTTCAGGGATACCTTTATTATCGAGCTCCCCGATCCCTGCCTCTCCGGGCTGGGGTTGGGTGAGCGGTTCACCCGGCAGCGCCAGGTATCCATTTCCATCCGCGTCCACGAGCCAGAGAGCATAATCACCGTCCGGAGACTTAAAGGCCGTCCAGGAGTATGCCCTTCCGGCCTCCGGGAGATATTTCAGTCTTAAGATTTGAGCTGTGGCCTGTTCTTTGGTGATGAGATGACCCTCGCCGTAGTTCGTCGAGGAGACCCAGACGGTAAAAAAGATCGGGTAGATTACAAACAGCCCCATCAGCGCCAACCCAACGACCATCCAGCGGATAGGGCGCGCGGGCCGGAGCAGAAGCACAACATTTACGAAAATCACAATAATGAGGATCGCCGCTGCCAGGGGATAGTAGCCCAGAGATACCAATCTGCCGAGGAACCAAATCACACAGGCATCGATAGCGATCAAAATCAAAAGATTTATGAGTCGAGGCAAAACCGGTAGCGAGGCGGGTGCCTCTACTTTGCGGCTTTCCTGGGATGTAGCGGAAGTCATTTTTCACCGCCTTCTATTCATTTCATTCGGTGATCTTGGGATGGAATAGAAGGCCGGGAAAACTCCCGGCCTTCTGATTGAAGTAATCTGACTATTCGGTTTTGGCTTCCACCAGATGCGTTTCTGGATCGTAGGTGAAGGTTACCGTGCTGTCAGCAGGCAGACTGAGAGTGTAATTCGGCCCGCCTGCAGCGCCATCTGAGCCATACTCCACAGTCCAGCTGCCATCCAGGGCAACTTTGTATTCATAGTCTCCCGCTGGGAGTTCAACGGTGAGTGTATAGAGGCCATCGTCGCCCTTCTGCATGGCGCTCGCCTGGCAGGCGGGGTCCCACTCCGCCCCACACCCAACAACATCCTGGAAGGTGCCGGGCAGGTTGACCATGCCGGTCAGCGCGCCTGCGATCAAATCCCGGATCTGTTTTGCAGCATCCGTCATGGCTGCCTCAGACGTCTGCTCACCGGTTACTGCCAGGGTGATGCCATTATCTGCTGCGGTCCACACGGATCCCATTTCGGGGATGTTCGGCATCGGCATTGCGTTCGCGCCCGCTTCGCCCATTGCTTTCAAGTCAGGATCGTCTGTCTTCTCAAGCACGGATTTGAACGATGAAGGACGCAGCCCGGTTTCGTAGAGCTGCTGCATCACTTCTTCCGTTGCAACGTACTCGGTCAGGAATGCCTGTGCCAGTAGTTGGTTTTCGCTGAAGGCGCTGACAAAGAAGCCCTGTACGCCAAGGAACGGAACACCCTCGTCAGGGAAGAATGGAGCTACAGCGTACGGCACACCCGAAGCGCGTATGCGGTCAAGTGCCCAGGGACCCGCCATGAGGAATGGGATTTTGCCGGTCTCAAACAAGGAATGAGCGGTTTCGTAGTCGAAGGTGTTCGGCATCAGGCCCTCTTTGACGGCCTCACTCATCCAGGTGACCGCGGCGATCTCGCCTTCACTGTCGAGTCCCACATCGTTGGGATTCCAGGCACCGTTCGCATCCTGGCCAAAGACATAACCGCCAAAGGCTGTCTGAATTGGCAAGGCATTGTACAGCGGCCCTGTGGCAACAGCGGTCGCGTACTCAACTTTGCCTTCCGCCTTCAGGGTCCGGCCAATTTCGAGCACCTCGTCCCAGGTGGCAGGCGGCTCAGGGACCAGGTCGGTGTTGTAGAAGAACCCAAGATTCTCGGAAGCATATGGCAGGCCGTAGAGCTGGCCGTCTGTATAAGTGAAAGCCTCCAAATTCGACTCGACAAATTCCGCTCGTTTCTCACCCAGGTCGATGGGACTCACCAGTCCGCTCTCGATCATCGCACCCAGCCAGTCATGGACGCCGAGGAAAATGTCGGGGCCCTCACCGGCCGGTATCGCGATGATCGCTTGGGTGCGAATATCCTGGACCCGGCCCAGATCTTCGACGACAAGCTCCACGTTGTAATTAGCAAGAAATTCGTCTGCGAGTCCGTTCAAGATCGGCGTGCGAGTATCATCTGCCCAGATTCTCAAGGTAGCCTCAGGCTCAGGGGCTGTGGTAGCTTCGGTTGCGGCCGGCTCGGTTGCTACTACCGGCGCCTCCGTCTGCGCGGGGGCGGTTGTAGCGGCCCCGCCACAGGCAGACAACAAAAGCCCGAATATGGTGATAAATGAGAATAACGTGATTAACTTTTTCATGGCTCTTCTTCTCCTTTTCCGATGTTAATTTGAAAGTGATGATACGAATCATCACTCTGATGGATAAAGGGCACAATTCACCCAGTATCTGCTTCGATTATAGAGAGTGAACAGGGAAAAGAATTGCCTAAAAACAGGAAAATTTTGTCGCTAAACCGGATTAAATAGCGGCGGGTGAACAACTGCCACTATCCATGACCATGGATCGAATGCGGGCTTTGGGATGTGACGGCACTTGTCAGGATCGCTGAAAAACTATCATAGGTGAGCGGATGCAAAAGGCAATAATCTGCTCCTAATTCACGCGTTCGGATTTGATCTGTCACCGAAGAACATACAAGGATTGGGATATCACAGTTTGCCAAATCGGCCATCAGGGATTGGGAAGCCTCAAGGCTTTCCACAGAAGAAAAGATGACCGCGACGGGTTCAGAACGACAGATGGTTTCTGCTACTACGGAGGGCAGCATGACTGTTATTGAATAGCCAATTCTGTCCGCGTAACGCTGGAGTAGATAAAGAAAAGAAGAACTGGTGCCGATGATCACAATGACGGAGCGTTTGGGTTGTATCAAAAAATCCTCCAAATACAATTGTAGGGAGACAAGGCGATTATGTCTTGTTGATGGGCGGACTGTTATTGAAAAATTCCGAGAATTTTGGATCAATGAGGTTTTCACCGCATTTGCAAAAATAGGTTTCAAGGATATGCAAATTTCTCTGTGTGCGGAAAACAACAAGAATATCCAGCTTCCGGGCAAGACGATGGCATAGGGAAACCTTATTCTTAAATAACAAACCTTCTGCCAGGAACAAACAACGGGAATCGTTGTTAAACAACTATTTCAAACATGCAAAGCAACGTGGCAGACATGAAGGCGCGCTATGGCAAGCCGGTTGTCATCGTCGAGACTTCCTATCCCTTCACAACAGGCAATGGCGATTCTGACTCCAATGTGATTACTGCTGCGACCCCGTGTTCGGGCTATCCGGCCTCAGCGACCGGCCAGGCAAACAATTTCAACGCCATCAAGACGGTCATCCAAAACGGCGGTGGAGTCGGCGTGTTCTGGTGGGAGCCAACCTGGGTCGGCACGGCCGGCAATGGCTGGGATCCGACAAATATTAATGGTACCGGAAGTGAATGGGACAACCAGGCGGTCTTTGACTTCAATTTCCGGCTCAATCCGAATATCAACTGGAACCCATAATCTGCGATTTTCCCGGTCAGACAAGAAAAGAAATAAGCCCTCCTCAAAGATCTTTGAGGAGGGCTTGTCCTTCCATACCATAGTGGGGATGCCATCAAGCTCGTTTGTCGTCACGATAGGTGCGGGGCGTCAGGCCGACTTCTCGTTGAAATGTGCGCGTAAAGTGTGCACCATCTGAAAAGCCAACCGCCAATGCAACCTGCGTAATGGATTGATCTGTACTTCTTAGAAGCTCACATGCCTGACGGATACGATAGCGGCGAATGTATATCATCGGGGTGATGCCCAACTCCTGCCGAAAGCAGTCTGTCAGATAATCTGCGCTGATGCCGATGTGGTCGGCAATCTCTTCACGCGTGATCGGCTCGGAGTAGCGCGCATGGATGTACGTCATTGCCTTGCGGATGAGTTGCTGTGTAGCTCTGCTCAACGTGTGCTGTCGCATTAGAGCGGCCTCCACATGCCTCAGGGTCTCTTCGGCGGTGAAGAGTCCCTTTCCGAGAATGCTGGCAACACCGCGATTACAACGTTCAAGATCGGCATCTGAAAGAAGACGGGCAGTCAGAATGATGACAGGGATGCTTCGTGTTGATTCCTGGGCTTGCAGCTCATCCAGCAGGGCGAAACCATCCATCTCTGGCATCATCAGGTCAAGCAAAATCAAGTCAGGCATTTTTTGTTCGATCAGAACCAGCGCCTCCCGGCCATTGCGAGCGGTGAGAATCTGACGCCCGGCCTGCTCGATCAAACGGCTGTGCATCTCCAGAATGCCCGGATCGTCATCCACGACCAGCACGGTTTGCAATTTCTCCGCAGGTGTCTTGAATCGTTCCAGTTCCTTTGTCAGTTGATCCAGACTGAGGGGCTTGTGAAGATAGTTTAATTCCAGGATTTGTCCCTGGTCGTGTTCAGAATTCAACGAATAAGCTAATACGGGGATGTTCTCGGTGGTGCTTTGCCTTTTGAGCATGCCGATCATCGCCCAGCCCTCACGGCTTGCAAGCTGCTCCTCGAGAATGATGGCGGAGGGCACAGTTTGTACTATTTTCGACAGCCACTCGCGGTCCTCATCTACACGGCATACATGGATGTCGAACCCGCGTAATTTTAAATACCCGGATAGTTCCGGAGTGGATCCAGCGCCTTCTGCCAATATGACAACCGGGTTGGCGGTCGCCGTCGGTAAGTGAGGCAGCCCAACAGCCACGTCGGTTTCGGAAATGATCGGCAGGCAGAAGGAAAATGTGGAACCATTTCCCAGGTCGCCTGGCGAGCGGACTTCAATGTGCCCGTCATGTTGTTCGATCAGTTGTTTTGAAATTGCCAGGCCAAGACCCAATCCACCGTACCCTGATTCAACTGCGCTTCTGGAACGATAAAACTCATTGAACACTGTGCTTTGTTCATCCGGCAAAATGCCGATCCCCGTATCGCTGATGGAGACAGTCACAGTTTTATCCAGGATGGACACATCAAGCTGCACCTGACCGGCAGGCGTAAACTTGACGGCATTGCTGATCAAGTTCAGGGTGACTTGCCGCAAGCGGGTGCGGTCCCCAGTGACCCAGGGTCCCTGAGGTGGAAGCTGCGCATGCCATGTCAGACCTTTTTCACGGGCAAGTTCCTCGCCGATCTTTGCCGCGACCTGCAAGACTTCTGTCAGATCAAGCGGCTCGCGCAGAATGTGAAGCTGGCCTGCTTCACTGCTTGCGAGATCCAGCACATCCCCGATCAGACGTGCCAGATGCTGGGCGCTGGTATTGATCTGTTCCACATCACGCAGGGTGGCATGCGGCAGACGGGATTGCTGCTGGCCCTCGCGCAAAACCATTTCGCTTAGACCAACGATCAGGCTGAGTGGCGTTCGTAATTCATGGCTTACCATGGAGAGAAAACGGCTTTTCAGATGATTGGCTTCCTCCGCCATTCGCCTGCCTTCCACGGCGTCGTTGTATAACTGGCTGGTACGCAGAGCCGCGCTCAGGTTATGTACAATCGCGGCGCATAATTCAGGGTTGGGCGCCTGGAAGGCCGCAAAGCCAAACGTCTTGTTGTCCACATTCAGTGGCAAAATGGTCAGCTGGACCGACTCGTCTGCCGGGTATATTTCAGGCATTGGAAACCTGCGCGTTTCCAATCTTTGGCCCTGGGCGATGCCTGGTAACCCGGCCGTCAACAGGATGGTTGCCTGCGAGGTGTGATCCTCGCCCTCATTATCGTATAACGCAACCAGTAAATTGCTGATCCCCACTTTGGGAAGATGACGGGCGAGGATCTCCGCGCTTTCAGAGACATTCATCGCGGCCAGTAATTCAGCGGTCATCAATCCCAGTTGCGACATCATATCCATGTGCTCGATCATGGAACGTGTCGTTCTGCGCTGAATCTGATCGCTGATCTCGAGATGGACGCGGTCGATCAGGCTGGTCGTGAATACCTGGTCCGCTTCCGGGGCAAGGTGGAGCAGGGTGTTCATCTTTTGATACAGGATCGCGATCCCGGCCTGCCAGATATGAGCATCCTCGTCGCGCTCGTCTGTCCAGGCGAGCACTCGTTTGATCTCACTGAGAACGGGACTTGTGTCCTGGAGTCTCAAGCTGTGTAAAAACGCGTGGAGAAAGTGTGCGCATTGTTCCTGCAAATCTTCCAACAGACTATTACGCGCTTCGATCAATGAGGCTTCTGCCATGTTGTGCACAAGATCGCTGAGTTTGAGGGCCGGCTCAAAGGAATCGATGGACGAAAACGCAAGCCCGGTTCCCATGGGTGGGCATCCGCAGGATTGGCGGACAATGAGTCTTGGAGGAACGATCACACGTGCGGCGCGGTTAACAGGGTTACAGATGTGGTCCAGCAATGTAACAACAGCCTGATAGCCCAGTGAAAATGTGGGATGACGGATCGTCGTCAGCGAGGGCGAAAGGGATCGGGCGTCGAGGATGTCGTCGAAACCGATGACCGCCACATCGTCCGGAATGAGGCGGCCCGCTTCCTTCAAGCATTGAATGGCTCCAAGACAGGAAAGGTCATTGCTGGCAATCAGTCCTGTGAATGCAGCTCCGCGGTCGAGGATTTGTTGCATGGCTGACCGGCCGTCGTCGCGGCGGTGTTCGCCAAAGGCGATCAGTCTGGGATCTTCAGGCAAGCCGGCTTGTTGCAATGCGAGACGATAGGCCTGGAGGCGCTCTGCGCTGTCGCCCCCCTGTCCAATGTGACCTGCAATAAACGCGATTTGTTTATGACCGTGCTGGAGTAGATGCTCAAAAGCCTGCCGGATGCCGAGCGTATTATCCACCGCGACCACAGGACCGGGCCCTTCTGGTGTTGTAAAGATAAGAGGGAAATCCGACTCCAATAGATCACGGACGTATTGAGATTGTTCTTTTGTCAACTCATCGGGGACAATGATCAATCCATCAGTGTTCCAGGGACCCACCGGCACGAAATTTACATTGGGTCCGGGGACAGGCCAGAAACTGCGGTATTGCGGACTATTACCCGCAGGGCTGAATCCGCAACCCAATAAAAGATTGCACCCGTGTTTATTCGCCGCGGCGCTGATGCCCTGAATAAGCGAATAAGCATACCGATCTATCGTTGTCCCCTGATAAACAGGCCAGGTGCAGATGAAACCAATGGTCGGTTTGTAGTGTGTGGGATTACGCATCGCTTGCTCAACTGCTCGTACAATTTTATCATTTGAACGGGATCCGGGTTTATTCCTTATGACGCTTCTCCAGCTCGGCCAGGACGTGTTTCGGCGTCAACCCGCGTGCGGAGAGCAAGACCAGAGTGTGATAGGTGAGATCGGCAACCTCTTCGACGAGGCGCTGGTCATCCTGTGCCAGCGCGGCGATGACAACCTCTGTGCCTTCTTCGCCAACTTTTTGTGCGATCTTCGATAAGCCCTCTGCAAACAGACTGGATGTATATGATTTTTCGATTGGGTTTACTTTGCGATCTTCGATCAGGTTGAACAGCCATTGAATTCTCATAAGTTTCTCCAATTGTTATGAGATCCTAAAGGTTTCTTCGACCATCAAAAAACGTGGTTTACCAGAAAAACCTTTAGGGTCCAAACTCCCGATAAAAACAAGTCCGATTCCCGGTATGGCAGGCCGGACCTGCAGGATGGACGCGGATCAAAAGCGTATCCGCATCACAGTCTGCGCGGAGTTCGATCACGTGCTGCACATTTCCCGAGGTCGCGCCTTTGTGCCAGAGTTCCTCCCGGCTGCGTGACCAGAAATACGTCTCGCCTTTTTCCAACGTAAGTTGAAGTGATTGTTGATTCATGTATGCCATCATCAAGACTTCGTTTGTCTCCGCATCCTGGACAATGGCAGGGACAAGTCCATTGCTGTCGAACTTAATTTCAGTTAATGATACTTGCATTGATTATTCCTTAATTCGGATTCCAACGTCTCCTGACGTTGGGTTTTCGAAGTCAGGAGATGTCGACATGGCGCCACGGCGACGCTTCGGACTCCAAAATTCGCACAGGTATGCTCCAACCCTTTAACTGCTTTTTCAATTCCGCAATCCTCAGCTTCCCATCATGGAACAGGGAGGCGGCCAGCGCGGCATCCGCTTTACCTTCAGTAAGCACCTCCGCAAAATGGGACGGAGTCCCGGCGCCGCCCGAAGCAATGACCGGCACAGAGACGGCTTCAGCCACTGCCCGGGTCAACTCGATGTCGTAGCCGGCGAGGGTGCCGTCCGCATCCATGCTGGTGAGCAAAATTTCGCCTGCGCCCAGTTCCATACCGCGTACTGCCCATTCGAGGGCGTTAATTCCGGTTGGGACCCGCCCACCATTGACATAGACTTCCCAGCCCGAAGCGCGTCGACGCGCGTCGATTGCCAGCACGATGCACTGCGCGCCGAAACGAGCTGCCCCTTCCGACAACAGCTCCGGGTTCCTGACTGCCGCCGAATTGATGCTGACCTTGTCCGCGCCCGCCAGCAGGAGGTTGCGCATGTCGTCCACGGTGCGGATGCCCCCGCCCACAGCCAACGGCATGAAGACCGTATCGGCCACGCGCACGACCAATTCAAGAGTTATCTGGCGCCCCTCATG
>Ga0105104_10001297_pt1 | contig 18714 bp, 13 predicted proteins | sample PPLLaktember2015_3_FD_87034 | JGI IMG/M metagenome (GOLD analysis project Ga0105104, IMG submission 87034) | Freshwater sediment microbial communities from Prairie Pothole Lake near Jamestown, North Dakota, USA - PPLs Lake P7 Core (6) Depth... | ecosystem: Environmental > Aquatic > Freshwater >... | reverse complement strand
TAGGTTTCCGGCAAGCTTCCGGAACCGCCCACCATGCTCCAGTGCGGGTCCGCTCATGCCTGCCCCAAAACTGCCGCCTTCGCCGGATAACTCCCGAAAAAGCGCGGCTGAAGTTTGAAAACGGCGGGTTGAACCCGAAGAGAGAGTGATTGTCAAATTGACGCCGTTGAAACCGCGCGCCCCGCCTCACCACCCCTCTCGGGAGGCCCGAAACGGCATAACCCTGAAGGACAACAACGCTTGAGCCCGCACTCGTGCTTGGATATGCTGTATAGGGAGAACGCACCGTTTCTGGCTATCGAAGTTGCTTGGTTTTTTCGTGCTTTCTCGCGCGCTTCTGACCGGCCCGCATTCCGCCCCCCGATTGATTGGGGCTTGGCATGTTACCGTCTTTTCTGGTTATAGGGGCTCAAAAGTCTGGCTCGACTTTTCTCCTGCGCTGCCTGGCAGAGCACCCTGATCTTTACATGCCCCGGCATGAGACGAGGTTCTTTGAGGATCCGGAGTACCTCTCGGGCGACATCAGCAAGCTAGAGAGTCTCTTCGACCATTTGCCGCCGGGAAAAGTGATCGGCATCAAACGACCGGACTATCTAGCTAAGCCGGAGTGTCCGGAAAGGATTCGCAGGCACATTCCTGATGCAAAACTGATCGTCGTCTTGCGCGATCCGGTTGAACGCGCCATTTCCAGCTATTTTTACCAAATCCGGCAGGGATTTATCCCTATCAAACCCCTCGAGCAGGGAATCCGCGCCATCTTTCGTGGAGAATACCAACGGGCCTATCCAAAATCGGCGGAAATCATCGAGTACGGCTTTTATCACAGTCACCTTACTCGTTACCTGGAACACTTTGGTCGAGGGCAGCTTCTGATTCTCCTCTTCGAGCTGATCAAGAAAGAGCCGCTTGAAGCACTGAGACAGGTCTATCGATTCCTTGACGTCGACGAACGGCATGTACCGGAGCTTCTCGCGAAAGGGGGAGCGGTAAACAGAGGTGTCTATTCCCTGACGCGACTGCGCCTGCTGACCATCGCCAACTCACTTCGATTCACATACAACGAGAATCGCACCCGGCGCTACCGCAAGTGTCCTCCGTTGTTAAGCAAGGTGTTTGCCAGGACAGTTGACTGGCTAGACGCCAAGCTACTGACGCGCATCTGCGAAAACTCGAGGCCCGTTCTCAGCGGCGAGCTGAAAGAGAGGTTGGTGGATGTCTATCGCGACGACCTCGACCGACTTGAAGAGCTGCTTGGGGAGCCGCTTCCGAGCTTGAAACTTTACTCTGCTGGGCTTCGCGCTCGGGAAATGTCAGACACGCTCAATCCCCCCTCTGCCCCTCCAGGGCTCGCTTCGCATTAAGCAGCCAGGCGGCTGTGTGTTCGTTGTGAAACCGATCGTGAAGTCGACTGATGGTCGGGTAAGAAGCTTTGGCCAGCGCCTGGCGTACAAAAGGCGGGGCGGGCGGGTAGGAGCGCGAGTTTACCTTCCGCCCGAGCAGTTGCCTGGCGTGTGCGCTGTCGTCGCTGACCGAAAGAAATCGGTAAATGTCAGTCAGAAGTCCTTCCGGGCTGGCCTTTAGATCCTCATAAAAGCCGATAAAGAACTGTTCCGGGCGGAAAAACGACTCCCAGATTTCAAGCGCTCGATCATATGCCGAGTTCCGCAGCCGGGTGGGGTGAAGCAGGAATTCAAGAAGGTCGTTTTCTTGAATGCCTTTGCCGTCGGCAGCTCCAAGCCGACTGGCAAACATGGCACCCTGAGACCACATCCGCTCAATGGGATCCCGCATCAGAAAAATGATCTTGGTACCGGGCAGGAGTCTTTGGACCTGCTCAACTTCAGGCGCCTCAAGCCGGGCATACGCGGGTGTTATGTCGCCGGAAACCCGTCCGGCCCCCGGCCGGAAAAGCGAAAGGTACCAATTATCGTTCCTGGGAAAGGCGAAGGCACGGACATACCAGGGTGCGCGAGACGGATGCCGGCCCAGGTCGCTGGCCGCCTCGCTCAATCTTCTCCGCATCCAGAGCCGCAGTTGCGGACTCCGAACGAACAAGGTTCGAATTTCCGGACCGCGCGCTCGGTCAAAATAATGGATTTCTTTGATGGGAGGCATCCAGACATCCGGATGGCGTCGAAGGCATTCGTACAGCCACGTCGTGCCCGCCTTCTGCGCGCCGATGCAGAGGAAGTCTGGTCCCATAAAGCTTCAATCCGGAGAGAACGATCTGGAGGCCTTTGTTTAGAATCGCAGGCTCTGGCCGTTAGTTCAAGATCGGCAGATCCCTTTTGGATCTGGAGTGCGGTGACCCACAACCCCGACTGCTGACCGAACTTGAGAGCCGAAATCAGATTCAGCGCAAGACGGCTGGATCGTGTCGATGCGGCCTGAATCGAACCTGTTTTCTGCTCTCGATTGTCAACTAGTTGACAATCATTCGGTGCCTTCCGGACACACCTGTGACATGCCTGTTGCATATCTGTATCGTCTGGTTGCCTTTCCTTATGCCGCCTCCCGACTTCCGATGTTAAACATGAAGTAACGCTCACTCGTCCGGTCCTAATTCAGCGGTACCAAACAACAATTTCGGCTGCGGCAAAATGCTGATTAATTTGGGGCTGTGAGTGACGGGGGCGAAGCCCGCCGAGGGGGTCGGAGGCAGCCGGATACGAGCCGCTGCCCCGCCCTTGGCTTTTCGGTTTGAGGTGAGTAATGGCCGATTTGGCGAAACAGTCGAGACAGGGCATGCAGGAGAGAGGAGGCGGTCCTCGCCTGTTCGAACCAAGCCCTTCATCCAGAGATCGCTCAACCGTTCGGTTCTACTGGGAAGCGATCATCAAATATCGGCGTTTTGTGTTGTTGGTCCTGTTCCTCGTCGTAGCCCTAGTGGCACTTGAAACCTTCACGGCAACGCCACTCTACCGAGCATCCGTGCGTGTCGAAGTGGATGCCGAGCCGGCGAAGGTGCTTCCGTACCAGGAAATCTACCAGGTGGCCATGGACCCGCGCTCCATGGAGAGCGATCTTCGCACTCAGTATTCGATTTTGCAGAGCCGGACGATGGCGCGCGGGGTGATCAAACGTCTCAATCTCACCAACGAACGGCTCCTGCAATTGCGAGAGAAATCCGGTGTCATTTCCGAGACCCTGCGTCAAGTGATGCGCGCGGTTAGGGGCGTCATCGACCGCCTGATCGACGAGGGCGGCCCCGGCGGTCAGAATGACCCGACGGAATACATGATTGATCGCCTCCTGTCTGATCTGCAAATCAACCCCGTGCTCGAAAGCCGCTTGATGGATGTCAGTTTTTCTTCGCCCAGTCCGAAATTCGCGGCCATGGTAGCAAACGCGTGGGTGGAAGAGTACATCGAGCAGAACTTTCAGAGCAAGCTCAAGACCACCGAGATGGCGACCAAGTTCCTCGCCGAGGAGTTGAAGGAGCTGAGGGTGAAGGTCGAACAGTCCGAACGTGATCTGAACGACTATGCACGGACCAAAGGGATTTTCACGACAGAGGGCAGTCAAAACGAGGTCACTCAAAAGCTCAATGATCTGAACACGGAGATTACCCGAGCCCAAGCCAACCTCATTGCCGAGCAGTCGCAGTACGACCAGGCAAGGGCTGCAAGTGCAACCCGCGTCCCGACCAACCTGCGCAGCTCCGTTACAGAGCAGATCGAAGCGCGTCTTTCCGCTCTTCGCCAGGACTACGCGCGGCTGACCTCCCAATTCGGCCCGGAATGGCCGGAAGTAATACAGGCGCAGCGGCAGATCACACAAGGTGAACAGGAGTTGAAGCAGGAGCGCGAACGGGCATTGGAAGAGGCTCAGGGCCGATATCGCGCCAGTCTGCAGCAATACAGCCAACTGTCCAGGGTGATGGACCGCCAGCGTCAGCTCGCCTATCGGCTCAACTCGGATCTGGTCCAGTTTAACACCCTGAAGAGGGAGGCGGACACCAACCGGCAACTGTACGAAGGCCTGCTCGCCCGGTTAAAGCAGGCAGGGGTCGAGGCCGGATTCCGGTCGAATAACATTCAGATCGTAGACCGTGCGCGGACTCCCCTCAACACCTGGTGGCCTCGCCGAACCATGAATTTGGCGCTCGCCTTTTTGGGCGGCCTCTTTCTCGGATTAGGCTTGGCCGTAACTCTGCACCTCCTTGACAATCGCGTTCATAGTCCGGAGGACGTATTGGCACTGCACATTCCTGCGCTCGGTATAGTGCCCAAGTCGCAAGAACTGACAAACGGAGCCAACCCTCTCGTTCTAGCCTTGCCGGAGCAAGTCCAAGCGGATCACCGATCAGCCTCCGATCAGGACCGCATGGGGTCAGCTCTCGCACGGTCGGCGGCCCTTGATTCTCCCATGTGGGAGGCCTATCGGCGGCTCAGAACGTGCCTGCTCCTATCCCATCCCGACCAACCGCCCGTTCGTATTTTGATTGCCTCAGCCATGCCGGGCGAGGGGAAAACAACAACGGCTGCCTACACGGGGGTCGTGCTTGCGGAAACCGGCGCACCGACTGTCCTGATTGACCTTGATTTGCGGCGAGCAGGACTGACCGGACTGTTTGAGATCGAGAACAAATGGGGCATGAGCGTGTATCTCTCCGGACACAGTGATTTGGAGCAGGAAATCCAGCCGACGGGCGTACCGAACCTGTCCATCCTGCCGGCCGGTTTACGCCCCCCGAACCCTGCAGCGCTGCTCAGCTCGAAGCGCTTGCCGAATGCCCTCGAACGCCTGACCAAGCAGTTCCGCTTTATCGTCATCGACACCGGGCCTCTCCTTTGCTACACGGACGCTCTTATCATCAGCACCGTCGTTGATGGAGTCGTCTTGGTCGGAAGGGCAGACCAGACCCCAATCAGAAACTTGAAGCTTGCCAGCGAACAACTGACGGGCGTCGGAGCAAACCTTCTCGGGGTGCTGGTCAACGGGCTGGACGTCACAGAATTCGGCTACGGTGCTTACGGGGGCTACTACCCCTACGGGGATCAACACCGCACCCATTCCTGGACCCGCTTCTTTACCGATTGGGCGCGCGTACAGACCCTCTGGAACCGCATGCGGGTGCGAAACGGCTCCTCGAACGGCACCCGAGTCGCGCCAAGAAAGGCGAGCAGGAGCAGAGGATCGAAAGCCAGGTCTCAGAACGAGCGGCCCTCCGAGTCCGGGCCGGATTTAACGTTATAAGGTGACCACCTCAGCGGCGGTTGAGTGACTCTCCACAAAGACGGCGAGTCGCTCAACCGCTGCTGAGCTGAGTGCCGCTGGGTCGGCCTTGTCACCTTGTCACTCTGTCACCTTGTCATGTTGTTACCCGGGGAGATCGTATGGGAACGATAGCTACACCTCGGTTTGCTGTCTCGAATCGTCGGTACTACCACGCTGCAAAGCGGCTGTTGGATATTGGTGTCTGCCTGGTTGCGTTTCCGATCGCACTCGTGCTCGGCCTGATCATCGCGCTGGGCATATTCCTCGATTCGAAAGGTCCGATCCTGTTTATTCAGGTCCGAGTCGGCAGGAAGGGTCGGTTGTTCAAGATGTACAAATTCCGGACGCTGCATAACGACAACGGGCCGACAGGGTTTGACTTTATGCAGGCATACATCAGGGGTGAAGTCGGCGAGGCCGGCTCATGCGGAGTGTATAAGCCGGTAGCCAATCGCCTTACCCGCATAGGTCGATTGCTGCGTTCTTCGAGTCTTGACGAACTGCCCCAGTTAATCAACGTGATCAAGGGGGAGATGAGTCTGGTAGGGCCGCGGCCGCACGTTCCAACCGAGGTTGCCGCTTATGAGCGGTGGCACCGGCGCCGTCTCGATGCCTTACCCGGCCTTACTGGCCTAGCCCAAGTCAACGGCAGGAGCTCGCTGCCTTTTGACAAGATGGTCCGGTACGACGTTGAATACGTCGAGAGGCAGTCTCTTGCGCTCGACGTTCGCATTCTCTTGTCGACAGTTCCCTCAGTTCTGCGGCGAGTTGGGGCGGGATGCGTCCCGGTAGCATTGCAGCTCGGCTTCTGGGCAGGTTCGTTCTCACCGTTCGCTTAGACCTATGAATCCTCTTGTCGTCGCTGTGCGGGGGAAGGGCGGGCTCGGATGCGTTCGCCGAGCAAGCAAGATCGCGCGGGAGTACGGAAATTCAGGTGCGCGAATGGTCGCTTCGCTGGCTCAATTCGGTCGTCAGCTCGGCGAGTTCGGTTGTTCAGGCACCTTTCCCATCACCTCGGTTGTCCTCGCACGGCACCCTCGGTTGATTGCTAGTTTCCAACAGCAAGGGATCGAATTTGCCGTGCACGGTTACCGCCACACCGATTTCTCTCAGATGAGCTTCCAGACGCAGATCGATCAGCTATGCCGTGCCCGAGAAGTCTTTGACCGATGCGGAATCAACGCGCACGGCTTCCGCAGCCCGTACCTTCGCCATACCGTGGAAACCCGGTCGGCACTCAAGCGTTGCGGTTTCCTGTACGACGCCAGTCAGGCCCTGGCGTGGAACTGCTTGCCCTGCCAGCCGCCTCTCGAATACAACCGTGCGCTCTCTTTTTACCGTGCGATTTCAGCCGAGGACTGTCCGTCATTGCCCCAGCTCGAGGATGGTATAGTCCGGATTCCTTACTGCCTCCCGGACGATGAATCTGTGGTTGACCGACTCGGGCTCACAACTGATCAGATCGCAGACGCCTGGCTGGGTGTCCTCCAGCGGACGATGGAGACGGGGGAGTTGTTCTGTCTGGGTATCCACCCGGAGCGGATAAGCGCATGCGCGGAACCGTTGCGCAGCGTGCTTTCGGCGGCAAAGCAGAACGGGACGGTCTGGGTTGCCCGGCTGGATGACATCGCAACGTGGTGGAAAGCTCGGACGAGCGCCGACGTGCGGATCTCAGTCCCAGAGGCCAAGAGATTGCGGATCCAAGTGGACGGACCGTCCGGAACGACCGTGTTGGTGCGGTGCCTTCAGGACGTCGATAGCAGCGTGCCCGCTTTCGGGGCCTACCGGAAATCGACCTCGCTGGACTTCACTCTGACGTGCGCGGTTCGTCCGTTCGTCGGGTTTGACCGCCGAACGGGGCCAGACGTCGTCAGTTTCCTGCGCGAGCAAGGCTACATCCTGGAAACCGGACGTGCTCCAGACTCCTATTCCCACTATGCCGATCTGGGGGAATTGAGACCCTCGGGAAAACGTCCGTTACTAGATCGGCTGGAGCGTTCCGAACGACCTCTCATTCGTCTCGCCCGCTGGCCCCACGGCTATCAGAGCGCTCTCGCCGTGACTGGAGATATTGATGCGCTCACCTGCTGGGACTATGGACTTCGCCTTCTGGGTCGGTGAAGAAGGCCGCCCCTTTCCCTTGTTAACCCCGTATACAGGAGCAACCGTTTATGGCAACCACTGTGGAAGTCCCCATCTTTAGTGAGAACACATATGCTCACCCTACCGCAGACATCTCGCCTCAAGCGGTGCTCGGAAACGGGGTGAGAATCTGGAACGGCGCTCAGATTCGCGAGAGAGCCAGAATCGGCGACAACTGCATTATTGGAAAAGGTGTCTATATTGACTTCGACGTTTGCATAGGCGCCAACTGCAAAATCCAAAACGGCGCCTATCTTTATCATGGCGCTTACCTCGAAGAGGGAATCTTCATCGGACCGCGCGTCTGTTTGACGAACGATCGCATTCCTCGCGCAATCACGCCTTCCGGTAGTCTGAAGCAAGCGGAAGACTGGCAAGTCGGGCCTATCACCATCCGGTACGGCGCCTCGCTGGGTACCGGGGTTATTGTCGTTCCTGGAGTCACGATCGGGCGTTTCGCGATGGTGGGCGCCGGCGCGGTGGTGACGTCCGACATTCCGGACCATGGCCTGGTTGTGGGCGTTCCGGCGCACCTGGTCGGGTACGTCTGTTGCGATGGAGCGCGACTCCAAAGGCACGACGGCTGCTTTTCTTGTCCTCGCTGTAACTGGAGACAGGAAGGCTCTTAGGAAGAGCGGAGAAAAGTGCAATGCGAGTCGTTTTGACTGGTGATTTTCCCAACGACGGGCAAGTGATCAAAGGTGGAGTTCAGGCTGCCTTTGCGTACCTGGCCGAAGCGCTGAGCCGAGTGCCAGGAATGGATCTCCACGTCATCACACGACACAAGGAGCAGAGCCGGACGCCTGGCGAGAATTGGATTGGCCGAATCCACGTCCATTACCTCCCCGTTTCGCCCAGGTATGAGTTAGCCCGTGACTTCAAAAATTACCGCCGATCATTTAACAGCAAGCTCTCTGAAATAAAACCAGACGTGGTCCATGCCCACGACGCGACCGACTACGGATATGCGGCGGTCCGGTGCGGCTACCCGGCTGTCGTCACGGTGCATGGGATTCGCCGGGAGGACTGCAGGTACTACGGCCGCCTCAGGTTGCGCGCCCGCAATTACCTGCACAGTTGGCTGATCGAGCGCTACATCATGCGCCACGCACGGTTCCTGATTGCAATCAGCCGGTACGTCACCGATTATTTCGGCCGCTCCCTCCGCTCAGACGTCGAGGTGCACTACATCCACAACGCGATTGACCAGCGCTTTTTTGAACGGCGCGGGGAGAGGCAGACATGCCCGGTAGTGCTGTACGCCGGTCGCGTTATCCCACGTAAAAAAATCGAGGATCTGGTCGGCGCCTTTGCTCAAGTGGCGCCACTGGTCCCCGAGAGCCGATTAAGGATCGCGGGAGAGATGGACAGCGAGCCGGACTACGCCGCTTCGATCCGCCGGCTGGCAGCGGTGTCCGGTCTCAGCGATCGAATTGATTTTCTAGGCCAATTGACAGAAGCCAGAGTGCTCGAAGAGTTCCGTAGCTGCTCCGTTCTTGGCTTGGCGTCCGCGCAGGAAACAGCACCAATGGTTATTGCGCAGGCCCAGGCCGCGTCGATCCCGGTCGTCGCGACTTCAGTCGGTGGCGTACCGGAAATGATCGAAGACGGCAAGACAGGATTCCTGGTCCCGGTGGGAAACAAGGAAATCCTGGCAGACCGGCTGCAGCAGGTCCTGAACCAGCCAACCCTCGCCGACGGCATCGGTCGCACTGCACATCGTTTCGCCAGAGAGAACTACAGTGCTGATTCGATTGCCGACCGAACCGCCGGGGTCTACCGACGCGTCAGTCAGATGAAACGGAGCTACGCTGCATGAGCACAGACAAGGTCTTCATCGTTGGGTGCGCTCGCTCCGGCTCAACCTTGCTCCGGCTCATCCTGAATCGATCACCCCGGATCTGCATTCCTCCTGAGACGAACTTCCTGCGACGATTCAGCCAGATCGGAAAGCGGCGCCAGATTCCGAAGATGGGGAACCTGCGCGAGGACAGGAATCTCCGGAATTTGACGGAGCTCATGTATCAGCCCGGCTCGGGATGGTCGAGCGGCTATGGTAGTTGGCTGAGGAAGAGGATCGACAAAGAGACTCTTTACGATCGGTTGGCGGCCTCAGATCGGAGTGAGAGAAGCATCTTTCTGATCCTGCTCCAGCTCTATGCCGAGAAGAAAAAAGGAGACGTCGGCGGTCTGCTTCTCGGAGAAAAGACACCAACACATCTCTATTACGTCCCCACCCTGATGTCCTGGTTCCCGGATGCAAAGGTCATTCATACATTCCGAGACCCACGCGGGCTTTTTGTCTCCCGTCTCGTGAAAGCCAGGTCGGGCCAATGGGGCTTGAAAGCCAAATATCCGAACCTCCCCGGATGGCTCGTGGATCCCTTCCTCGGCCCGCTGGAGATCCAGATGACAGCCAGGTCATGGAAGGATGCGGTCGATCTGCATCAGAAGTACCTGCGGATGTACCCCGGTCGATACCTGTTGCAAAGGTTTGAGGATCTCATCACGGACCCGAAAGAAAACGTTCGGAACATCTGTGAATTCCTGGAAACCGAGTATCACCCTGACATGACACGCGACGTTGTCGTAGTCGGCTCCAGTTACCACGAGGAAAAGCGGAAACCGGGCGGATTTGAGAGGCAGGCGATCGACCGGTGGAAAGGCCTGATCGATCCGTCGGCGAAAGCTTGGCTGACGTTCCTTACCCGCCGGCAACTGGTCCAGTTCGGCTACGCCCCGTAACTCCGAAGATCAACCATGAAGTACACGGTAATCACACCCGTCAGAAATGAAGTGGAGTTCATCGTCCGGACCCTGAACTCGATGGCCTGCCAGACGGTGAAACCGAGGGAGTGGGTTATCGTTGACGATGGCTCTTCGGACGGTACCGTTGAGATCGTGGAACGGTTCCGATCCGAATACCGATGGATCCGGCTGGTTCAAAGAAGCGATCGAGGCTTCCGCCAGCGGGGTCAAGGTGTGGTCGCGGCATTCTATGCCGGGTATCAGGAGTTGCGAGAGGGCCATTTCGACGTGATCGTCAAGCTCGACGGGGACGTCTCCTTCAACCTCGATTATTTCGAGCGACTGTTCCAGATCCTTTCAGCGGAACCAACGCTAGGCATCACCGGTGGCGCAGTGTACGAACCGGCCGGGGAGGAATGGGCGCTGAAGTCGGTCCGAGACCATGTTCGCGGTCCAACCAAGGTCTACCGCCGCACGTGCTTCGAGGCGATTGGTGGACTCGTGCCATCGCTCGGTTGGGACGGGCTGGATGAATGGAAGGCGCGCGCGCTCGGCTGGAAAGTGCAGACGGCGATGGATGTGCCGCTGCGCCACTACCGGGCGACCGGCGGGGCTACGGGTTCACTGAAGACCAGAGTGGAACTGGGGTACGGTGCCTACTCGATCGGTTATCACCCATTGTTCATGCTTGCGCGGTCGATTCGTCATCTAGTCAGGCGTCCTTACCTCGTTGGGGGCTTCACCATGATGGCTGCCTACGTTTGGGCCGGTCTAACGGGACGGGCCCGGATCGCAGACCGAGAACTGGTTCGCTATGTCCGCCGAGTACAACTCTCGCAACTCGGGGGTTTCTTTTCGGGGAGAGGGTTGCGTCAGTGAGGCAGCCGAAGGGAGGCCCCTGGGAGCGCAGGCGTCTCGCCTGCACTGGGGCCGCAGGCGTCTCGCCTGCGATGCAGAGTCGATTGTGCATCCCAGGCGAGACGCCTGCGGCCCCAGTGCAGGCGAGACGCCTGCGCTCCCAGGGGCGTCCCTTCGGCTGCCGCCCCCACTTCTAGGAAAACCGTGGCATTAACAGAGACAGTGAAGTTGCAGGACAGTCAGATTCCGGGCAAGAGGCCGCTGGATCTCCTGATCGAATTCTTCACACGACTCAACACCGAATCCATACGGTATTGCCACTGGAAGAGCACGTGCCGCCTGAGTAAGGGTTTAGCCGGAAACACCGACCTCGACTTGTTGTTCGATCGGACCCAATCACGACAGCTGCATCAGCTCCTCGCGCGGCTGGACTTCAAGCCTTTTATCTCGCCCCCACACCGGCAGTTCCCGACAGTGGAGGACTACCTGGGCCTGGATCGTGACTCGGGGCGTCTGGCCCATCTTCACGTTTACTATCGTCTGGTTCTCGGCGAGCAGTTTGTCAAGAACTACTCCCTTCCCGTCGCTGACTGCTTCCTGTCGAATACGCGGTTGGTAGACGGCGTGCGCATTCCTATACCGGAGCTCGAGCTCATCGTCTTCGTGTTGCGCTGTCTGCTGAAATACCGCGACCGAGACCTGCTTCGCGACCTCCTGAAACAAGGCCCAACCGGTTTGCCTCCACGCGCGCTGGCAGAACTCGGTTACCTGCAAGGGCAGACGGATGAAAACGAGATCGCTCGCGTGCTGAATTACTTCCCTTTTCTCTCACCGGATCTGGTTTTTGCATTTCTAGACCAGGTCCGGTCCAACCCGCGGGCGGGAGCCACTCTGTACGCATTGCGCAAACGGACAAGGAAGGATCTTGCGCCTTACCAGCGGTACAGCCGGCTCCAAGCAAGGGCGAAATATTATCGGGTGCTCTTCGCACGCAGTCCACTGCTATCGTCAGCGCTTCGAGGCGTGAGTACGGGCAAGAAGAAAATACCAGGCACCGGCGGCCTGTCAATCGCTTTCATCGGTTCCGACGGAACTGGGAAATCAACCGTGACGCGTGCAATGGTGAAGTGGCTTTCGTGGCGGGTGGAGGCAAGAGTCTTCTATATGGGCAATACCAGTCCTTCGCCTGTCAACCGCTTAGTCAGAAATGTTCGCCGGGTCTCGGTTCGCCTGGAAGGGTTGTTTGCCGGCTCGATTTTCGCTCGCTGCTCGAGATTCTGTGAGTGCCTGCGGTATATTGCGGACGGCTTTGATCGGTACCGTCAGTATGAAAAGGGACGGAAATGGGCCGCTGGAGGGGGAATCGCGCTGTTCGATCGGTATCCCCTGCCTCAGGTCAAAGTCACGGGTCGGCCGATGGATGGACCGAGGATCGGATGCTTGAACACCGGAAAGGCGGGCCGAATCCAACGGGTCCTGGCCCGAATCGAAGAGAGCCTGTACCGCCGAATCGAAGCTCCGGAGAACCTCGTCGTTCTCACCGCGACACCGGAAGTGTGCATCGCTCGAAAGCCCGGCCACCGGATAAGCACCATAAAGGCCAAGAGCGAAGCTGTGGGAAGTATCGAGACCGATGGGATGCGGGTGATCCGGATCGATGCCGAGAAACCAGCCGAAGAAACCTTGCTGAATGTCAAGACGGCATTGTGGGAGCTGTTGTGAGGTAAGTCGCGCCATCTCCACATGGTCGCGGGTCCCTTCTCGAGAAGGGACCCACCGAGAAACTAAGGCTAGCATTATGGACACCGCTCGGAATCTTCTCAGGAAGATAGTCCATCCCTACCGTCAGAAGGCCAAAGCCACCAGGTTGTGGGAGTACACGGTTTTCCCTGTGGTTTATTCACTCTCCTCTTTGAGAGCACGCGCGCACTCCGACCTTTTCAGTCAAATCACTGCTTACTGCCTCTTCGTAGGCCATGGACGGAGTGGCCACAGCGTGGTCGGCGCCCTCCTCGATGCTCATCCCGATGCCCTGATACCCGATGAACTTGACACCTTGCGCTACCTGGAAGCCGGCTTTAAGAAAGACCAAATCTGCGAAATACTCCTGACCCGGTCGGCCAGACAGGCGATACGTGGAAGGGTAAAGCCCGGCAGGGAGGGCAGAGAGTACTGTTATTACGTTCCGTCCCAGTGGCAGGGCCGATTCCGAAATCTTCGTGTGGTAGGCGACAGCCAGGCCGGCCTGAGCACACGGCGCCTGGGAAAGCGGCCCGAGCTCCTCCAACAACTTGAGCAGGTGATGGAGATTCCTATTCGAATAATCCACGTCCTCAGGAACCCCTTCGACAATATCGCGACCCTGATGTTGCGTGGAAAGTGGACTTTTGACCAAGGCATCACCCGTTACTTCGAAAACTGCGAGACGATCCAGAGCTTGCGCGGCCGATTCCCTGCCTCCGGATTCCTGGTCCTGCGCCACGAGGACCTGATTGCCGATCCGAAGGCACGATTAACAGACACCTGCCGTTTCCTGGGTCTCGAACCGGACGAGGACTATCTCCAGGCATGCGGCAGCATCCTTTTTAAATCACCCTCCGGAAGTCGCGGCCAGGTCCCCTGGACGAACGTCCTGGTGCATCATGTCCACGAGCAAATTGCGCGCTTTGACTTCCTGCACGGTTACCACTATTAGCGGTCTCACGAGCTCTCGTTGAGGCTGCCTGCGTCGCAGATAGGAAGAGTTTTCCCATGCCTCGTGTGTTTGCTTTTGTTTTCCTGGTTTTTTTGCCCGGGAACCTGCTTGCTCAGGACCGCCCGGTTAACGTCGTGCGCGAAATTTATTCAAAGGACCTAAACCTGACCAGCATTCCCGGCATGACCTTCTCGTCGAAAGCTAACGCCTTTTTCGTCATGTCCCCTAACTCCGAACTGGTCCTCATGAACCTCTACGAGGACATTGTCCAAACTGCGAAGCTGCCGTCGGGCACGCTCCAGCCGAAGGAAATCGCCGCGGACTGGAAAACCGGCGCTCTTGTGGGCCTCAACCTTTCAGCAGCGGAACTGGTGGAAACCCCGCCGGGCGCCAACGGAGTCCCCAATGCCTCCCAAAGTGCCCAAAGACGGTACAGTATTGGGAGGTTGGGGCTGGCGGGAGCCGCCGGTCTGAGCTTTGATCCAGTCTCAGGCGACCTGTTGATCCTCGACCCGTCGGTCCCCCAAATCGTCCGCGTCAAGCCTGACCCCTCAGCTCGCTTCTCAAGCGAAGCACTCGGGAAGAGCGGGGCGATCTCCTACATTTCCCTCTCGGGTCTTCAAGGCAACAAACTCACCGGTTTAGCCGTAGAGCCGGGTACCGGGAACTTGTATGTCCTTGATTCGGGGGAGGCGAAAGTGTGGGCCTTGTCCCCGACCGGTTTGCTAAAGGACGTTTTCGAGTTGGCCCCTCTGAAATTGCGCGATCCTCACAGCCTCACGTTTGCCCAGAGCGGGGATCCGACGGACAAGGACACGGCATTGAGTCTTTACGTGGTCGACACGACCCTGGCCGGATCGCGCATCACGGAATTCTCCACGACGCCGGTGGTCCAGGTCGCTGCGACTCCTCAGCAGCCAGTTCTGGTGAACACTATTCAGACCTCAAGCTGGAATCCTCCGAGCCCTGATCCGTCGGGCGTGGCCTATTTGCCGGGCGTGGGGCGGTTGCTCATTGTCGACGGCGAGGTCGATGAAATGTCCATCTTCAACGATGCGAACGTGTTCGAAACCGCTTTGGGCGGCACTCTTTTTGACGCCTATGATTTAACGGGAATAACCAGGGAACCGGCCGGCGTTGCCTGGAATGCCAACAACGGCCGATTCTTTGTCTCGGACGACAATCGAGACCGGATATATCAAATCGACCCCGGAGGGGACGGGTTCCTGGGCACCCCGGACGACCAGACTACCAGCTTCAACACGCGCAACTTCAACTCCACGGACCCGGAAGGCCTGGGCTTTGACAGCGGAAGGGGCACGCTGTATGTCGCCGATGGGACAGGCAGTGAAATCTACATCGTCGATCCCGGAAACAACGGCGTGTTTGATGGGGCCCCGCCTGAGGGCGACGATCACGTCAATAACTTCGATACCGCAGCGCTCGGTCTGCTCGACCCGGAGGGGGTTGAATACGACGACGCCAACAATTCTTTGTACATAGTCAGCACCAAGAGAGTGCTCATCGAGACGACCACCAGCGGTTCGCTTATCCGCAACATCGGAATCAACTTCGCCTCAAAGCCATCGGGTATTGCCATTGCTCCCGGCAGTTCTAACTCGACGGCTCGAAACCTCTATCTTTCAGATCGCGCCGTGGACAACGGTGTCGACCCGAACGAGAACGACGGGAAGATCTACGAAATCGGTTTCCAGGACCAGCCTCCGCCGCCGCCGACAACCAATCTGCTCGCGAATCCTGATTTTGAGCTGGATGCCAACGGAGACGGCCGACCGGACTCCTGGAGTACCAATACGCACGTCACCATAACCGGTACCGTCGTACAAAACGGCTCGTTCTCCATGCGCCATCTCGCGACGGACAATTCTACATACACGATCACTCAGGTGGTGAGCGGGATTGTCGCAGGTCAAGGTTATTCCTTTAACGGTTGGGTCAACATCCCAGTCACTTCGGACACTTTCACCTTCAAGCTGCAGGTCCAGTGGCAGACTTCGTCCGGGTCCAACATCAGCAACATCAATATGAAGACTTTCAAGGGCACGACTCCCGGGTGGACTCAAGTGAATGCCACCCTGACGGCGCCGAGCTCAGCCGCTCGCGCCAGGTTCAAGATGGTCGTCGACAATCTCAATGCGACGGTTTACGTCGATAATTTCGATTTCCACTAGGGCGACTCCCTAGTAGCTCCGGACCTCCGGGACGGAGTAGCGTGCCCAGGCGATATTGCTTCTCCGTCCCGGAGGTCCGGAGCTACTAGGGAGTCGCCCTCAAACTTCCGGACTCACCCATCACCCAACTCACCCCCCATGCGAATAGCCTACGTCATCGGCACGTTCCCTCGGCTGAGCACCACCTTCATCTCGCAGGAGATTGCGGTTCTCAGGAACATGGGGCATGAGATCGATGTGATATCGATACGGCGCCCCGCTGAAGAGGACGGGACAGTGATTTACCTGCTCCCTGCACCAGCGCTCGCGCTCCTCGTCGCGCACGTGCTGTTTGTCGTCTCGACTCCAGTGCGTTACTTCGGGCTGCTCGCTTTCCTTTTGTCTCGACCGCATCCGACCCTGTCCGCGCGACTCATGACTCTCCTCCACTTTGGAGAAGGGGTCTACGCCGCGAGCTTGCTGAAAAAGTTCTCTCCGGCCCACGTTCATGCACATTTTCTTGATCGGGCGTCGGTGGTTGCCATGTGTGTTGGCCGTCTGCTCGAAATTCCGTACAGCATCACAGCTCATGCTCAAGACATCTTCGTTCGTCCCCTGTTGGTTACCCAGAAAGTGCAGGGTTCGAGCTTCACGGTAACCGTCTCACAGTTCAACCGCCGCTACCTTCTAGAGCAGGATCCGACTATCACGGAAGACAAGATCCCGGTGCTGCATCCCTGGGTGGATGTGCCCCGTTTCTGCCCGCCTCCTGCCGTTTCTGAGAGTCCCAAACTCCGAATCCTGTCGGTCGGCCGGCTGGTTGAGAAGAAGGGGCATGCCTACCTGATTGCGGCGTGTCGCTTGCTCCGGGAAAGAGGGGTTCGGTTTCAGTGCCATATCGTCGGCGACGGGCCTCTGTACCTAACCCTCCAGGAGCAAATCCGGGTTGCCGGGCTGGAAGGGGACGTCGCACTGGTTGGCGGGCAAACGCATGCCGAAGTCCTTGAACGGCTCTCGGAGTGCGATCTCTTCGTGCTCGCGTGCATAGTCGCCCCTGACGGAGACCGGGACGGGATGCCGGTGGCGTTGGCCGAGGCAATGGCCATGGAAGTGCCGGTAGTCACAACAGACGTCGTAGGAATCAGTGAAATGGTGCAACCGGGTACCGGTCTCTTGGTTGCCCAGAAGGACTCCATAGCACTGGCGGATGCGATGGAGCGGTTGGCTTGGGCTGGGCCAGAAGCAAGAAAGGCCATGGGGAAGCGTGGGCGGGCGGTCATTGGCAGGGAGTTCGACCTCCACACAGGGGTTCGACTGTTGGCAGCCTGTTTTGCTCGTGCCGCGCACAAAGGAGCGGTTATGCATAACGGCGGGAAGACCAAAAGTCACTGTATGGTTGTTCATGCGCACTACCCACTGGGCGAGTCAAGGGTCGAGCGACAAGCACAGGCGTTGATCCGCGCCGGCTATCATGTCGATGTGATCTGCCTCAGGCAGAAAGGGGAGGCGAAGCACGAGCCGGTGGATGGAGTCGAGGTCCATCGCCTCCGGGTTGCGCGAAACAAGCATCGCGGGCCGATCCTTCAAATGTTCGAATACCTGAGGTTCTTTGCGCTCGCTTCCCTGATAGCCGGATATCTTCACCTCCGCCGCAGGTATGGCGTAGTCCAAATACACAATCTTCCCGACTTTCTCGTGTTTTCCGGACTCTGGGCGAGGCTGCTCGGCGCCCGGCTTATCCTGGACATTCACGACGTCATGCCGGAATTCTACGCGGCATCGTTCGGCCGGGACCTGGAGAGCTGGCCGGTCAGGCTGGTGGCCCTCCAGGAGCGGCTTTCATGCCGGTTTGCGGACCACGTCATCACCGTGACGGAGTTGTGGCGGAAGACGTTGATTGAGCGGGGCGTGCGGCCGGAAAAATGCACGGTGGTGATGAACGTCGCCGATGATCGGATCTTCAACAAAGCCGCCCGCAACTTCCGCCCAAAGGACGTGGAGTGGGGAGGGTTCAAGGTCTTGTACCACGGTTCGCTGACACCGCGCTACGGAGTGGATTTGATCATTCGCGCCATCGATACGCTTCGCGATCGGATTCCGGGTCTGCAACTCATGATACACGGCAACGGGGACGCGCTCCCCGGGCTTAAGACGCTCACGAAACGCCTGGGGTTGTCTGATCGCGTTCATTTCAGCACCGAGCTGGTTCCTATTCAGGATTTGCCCAGGCTCATCATGTGGGCCGATGTCGCCGTCGTCCCTTACCTCCGCGACGTTTTCACCGACGGAATCCTGCCTACCAAACTGATGGAGTACGCGGCTCTCGGCGTACCGGTGATCGCCGCCCGGACGCCGGCCATTGAAGCCTACTTCGATGAGCATATGGTCGAATTCTTCAATCCTGGTGATCGCCGCGAACTGGCGGAGCGGATACTCAAGCTCTACGGTGATCTATCCCGTAGGGACGAACTGAGCGAGAACGCGGATAGATTCAACCAGCGCCACAGCTGGGAGACTGTGGCCGGCGGCTACGTGGCGCTTATAGAGCGGCTGAACCACGGCGGGACGGCCCCTCAGGAGGAGGGCGCGTCGGCTCATCGCGAGCCACGGACGACGCGAGCCTAGCGAGAACCGAGTTTACCGCCGGGACGCCTTTTTTGGAGCGCGGCGGGAGAGAGTCCGATGCCTTATCAGCATGAGCTGGACCGAAGGACGGTCCGCCAGTCAGACCAAGGAAGTGACAGCCGAGAGGGACGACCGCTGGGAGCGCAGGCGTCTCGCCTGCACTGGGGCCGCAGGCGTCCCGCCTGCGATGCAGGATCGATTGTGCATCGCAGGCGGGACGCCTGCGGCCCCAGTGCAGGCGAGACGCCTGCGCTC
>Ga0105104_10001296_pt1 | contig 18729 bp, 13 predicted proteins | sample PPLLaktember2015_3_FD_87034 | JGI IMG/M metagenome (GOLD analysis project Ga0105104, IMG submission 87034) | Freshwater sediment microbial communities from Prairie Pothole Lake near Jamestown, North Dakota, USA - PPLs Lake P7 Core (6) Depth... | ecosystem: Environmental > Aquatic > Freshwater >... | reverse complement strand
TCGCCTGCACTGGGGACGCAGGCGTCTCGCCTGCGATGCAGGATCGATTGTGCATCGCAGGCGGGACGCCTGCGTCCCCAGTGCAGGCGCGCGCCTGCGCTCCCAGCGCGCCTGCGCTCCCAGCGCGCGCCTGCGCTCCCAGCGGCTGTCCCTTCGGCTGCCGTTTGCCTGGCGACGCCGCACTCCAAGAGATCTCCTCCTGACCCCGCGAGCCCGTCACCCCCGCTCCGCTTCCCTGGCGAATTCTACGACCTTGCTGGGCTGAAAGGAAGGCGCAAGCTGGCCGGCGCACCCCGAAGGCTCGCTCTGCTGGCAATTTTGAACTCGCATGCGCCCGGGTAAGGTAAAATTACATATTTGCAGTTGGAGGCTTTTTGAAGCGAGCGGTTGTCTGGGTGTTGCTTTCCTGTTCCACGGCTCTTGTAGCCGCGCAGCATCCTGTTTCGATCATCGTTGACTATCCCCAGGAGGCAACTGTTTTTCCGCCGGAGTTCCCACCGCCGACCTTCCTCTGGCGCGACCCAGCCTCTAACGCGGCGACTTGGATAATCAACGTCACATTCGCAGATGGCTCGAGGGACTTGCGGATCGAATCGCGTGGGGAGTCGCTGACCATTGGAGAGATCGATCCCCGGTGTGTGGCGCCGACCAACGAACTGCCCAAACTCACGGCCGAACAGGCCGCCGCGCATACCTGGAGACCGAGTCCGGAGATTTGGACGGCTATCAAGGAGCGTTCCAGGGAACGCCTGGCCACAATTACCATCACGGGGCTCGGAAAGGGCAAAGGTTCTCAGCCGGTTTCCCGTGGCACGGTCACAATCTCGACGTCCAAAGACCCGGTCGGCGCCCCGATCTTCTATCGCGATGTCCCGCTGATGCCGGCCGATACGGAAAAGGGTGTGATCAAGCCGCTGGTTCCCGAGGCTATCCCCTTGATTGCCTGGAGGCTGCGCGACGTCAGCCGGCCGGCCAGCCGGCTGCTCATGGAAGGTCTCCCCACTTGTGCCAATTGCCACTCCGTGTCCGCGGACGGCACCACCATGGGGATGGACGTGGACGGCCCTCAGAACGACAAGGGCCTGTACGCGGTTTTTCCGGTCAAGGCGCACACCTCAATCCGCAGCGAAGATGTGATCACCTGGAAGAGTGTCTACGCGGGGCGACTGGGGGGCAGGCTGAGAGTCGGGTTCATGTCTCAGGTGTCACCCGACGGTCAGGTCGTCGTGACGACCATCAATGATCCGGGCGCAGCCCAGACGGAAAGCCAGCGCCGTGTCAGGCCGCAGGATCTGATCGGCAATTACTTCGTCACCAATTTCAAGGACTACCGTTTCGGGCAGGTCTTCTATCCGACGCGCGGAATCCTCGCCTGGTACAGCAAGGCGACGGGCAAGCTCGAGCCGCTTCCGGGCGCCGATGACCCGCGCTACGTTCACACCGGGGCGACTTGGAGCCCCGACGGGAAGTACCTGATCTTTTCCCGCGCCGAAGCCCGGGAGGCGTACCCGCCGGGCGCCAAAGTGGCCGAGTATGCGAATGACCCGAACGAAACCCAAATCCAATACGATCTCTATCGAATGCCGTTCAACGAGGGCAAGGGCGGCCGGGCGGAGCCGCTCATGGGCGCTTCCCGCAACGGCATGAGCAACAACTTTGCCAAGATTTCCCCGGACGGCCGCTGGGTCGTTTTCGTCCAGTGCCGCAATGGGCAGCTGATGCGTCCCGACAGCCGGCTCTTCATGGTCTCGGCCGAGGGCGGCGAGGCGCGCCGGATGCGCTGCAACACCCCGCTCATGAACTCCTGGCACAGCTTTTCCCCCAACGGTCGCTGGTTAGTGTTCTCTTCGAAGGGCCGGTCCCCCTATACCCAGATGTATCTCACCCACATCAACGAAGATGGGACCGACAGTCCGCCGATCCTGATTGAGAACGCAACCGCCGCAAACCGTGCGGTTAATATTCCCGAGTTTGTGAATGTCCCTCCGGACAGTTTGACTCGGATGGACGCGCCGGCGACGGACTTCTACCGTTTGTTCGATCAGGCCGCCCTTCTCGTCGAGAAAGGGAAGTACGAAGAGGCCGTCCCCGAGTTCCGCAGGGCGCTCGAACTGAATCCGGAAGACGTGCGGTCGCATAGCAAGCTCGGAATCGCGTTGGCAGGCATCGGCCGCGTGGATGAAGCGATCGCGGAATATCGAAAGGCGATGGAGCTCGACCCCGACTACGCGGATGCCTACTCAAAGCTCGGACTGGCGCTCGCTCGATTGGGGAGGCCCCATGAAGCCCGACAGCAGTTCGAAAAGGCACTCGAGCTCTTTCCGGACAGCGCCGAAGCGCACAGCAACTTGGCGGCCCTCCTTGTAGGCGAAGGCAAGCTGGAGGAATCTATCGGCCACTGTGAAAAGGCCCTCGCGATAGACGCCGAGTACCCCGGGGCCCACGGAAACCTGGCGATTGCTCTGGCGAGGTCGGGAAAGACCGACGAAGCTATTCCTCACTTCGAAAAGGCCCTTGCGGCCGATCCGGATTCGGGTGAGCTTCATCTTCAGTTGGGTCGACTGCTGGCGGAGAAGCGACGATTTGACGAAGCCATACCGCACCTGGAAAAAGCCACTGCCGCTGCGCCCGGATCTGCCCCGCTCCACTACAACCTGGCCCGCATCTTGGCGGCAAAAGGCCGGTACGATGCGGCCGTCGCCCATCTAGAGAAAGTTGTCGAAATTGCTCCGGATTTCGTCCAGGCCCGCTTCGATCTTGCGAATGCGCTGGATGCCTTATCCGCCGGATATGCCGAGGCCGGTCGATTCGGCGAGGCTGTTCAAGCGGCCCGCCGGGCCCTTGAACTGGCCCGGCAGGTGAATAACCAGACACAAGTGGCGGCTTTGACGGCGAGAATCGCGCAGTATGAGGCGCGGATGAAGTAGGGCAGCCTGCCGTCCGTCAGGCGGCATGCTCCCAGCGGCGCCCCCGTCAGTCTGTCAGTCGAATCTTCCTCATCCAGCAACTCCGCCAGCCGGTCAAGCCGGACACTTCAGTTTTCGGCCTCGCACTTTTTGGGAGAGGGCGGTGTGCTACAATCCCGCGCCCATGGAAAGTATTTTGGCCCGCGCGTTAAAACTGAAATACCAACCGGTTGCCATTCTTTGGACTGACAGCCTTCCCCCGAACGCCCTTCAATTCTCGGAGGGACGCTGGGGCTGTGTTATGGCCGTTTTCGGGACGGTTGCGGAACGCGGGCGTGTCGCGGCTTTCAGCAAACAGACCTTCGGATGTTGGGGTGGCGGTGTCGGCCTCGGGTTCGGGAACGCCTACGTGGGCTTTCCGGGCGGGGTCAGCTCTTTCTGCAGGTTCCTCTCCGACGGCAACGAGAAGTCGGAGGCCGGGATGGCGGTGGCCCAACAGTGTGCATCCTGGATGAGGGGAGAGTTGCGCGAGCACTTCCTTCACGGCGAGGGTTATAAAAAGAGCCCGGAGCTCGTCGACCTGTGGATCCAGCGTAGTCTGCCGATCATGGACGTCCCTGCTCGGTACGTCGTTTTCAAGCAGCTCGAGCAGGTCGGGGAGGACGAGCAGCCCGCCTCGATTGTGTTCTTAGCCGACGCTGATCAGATGTCCGCCTTGGTGGTCATGGCCAACTACAGTCGTCCTGATAGTGAAAACGCAATTATCCCCCATGGCGCAGGCTGCCAGTCGATTGGCATTTTTACCTACCAGGAGGGCCGCTCCTCCACTCCCCGCGCCGTCGTCGGTCTCAATGACATCTCGGCCCGCCGTCAGCTGAAGCGTCTTGGCAAGGATCTCGTCACCGTCTCAGTGCCTTTTTCCCTCTTTCGTGAAATGGAATCGAACGTTCCGGGAAGCTTCCTCGAAAAAGACCAGTGGAAGTCGCTCGTGGAGGGGTAGCTCGAACGACGACGTCCCTGCTGGTCCGTGTTCGTCCGTGCTCGTCCGTGTAAAATACTCCTATCGGAGAATGCCTATGGATGTGACGCTCAAGCTAGATGTCAACGGGGTCGAGAGGACTGTCACGACGGATCCGGAGCGCAAGCTTCTCGACGTCCTGCGTGAAGACCTGAATCTGACCGGCACCAAGTATGGTTGCGGCGAAGGACGCTGTGGCGCCTGTGTCGTCCTGATAGACGGCAGGCGGACTTACTCCTGCCGAGTTCCTGTAAGCGCGGCGGCAAGGAAATCGATCACGACGATCGAAGGGCTCGCGCAGGCAGGCAAGCTGCACCCGGTTCAGCAGGCTTTTCTCGACGAGGGCGCCATGCAGTGCGGTTATTGCACTCCGGGGATGATCCTCTCTGCGGTCGCCTTGCTTCGGGAGAAGCCGAATCCCACCGACGAAGAGATTATTGCCGGCATGAACGGGAACATGTGCCGTTGCAACGGGTACGTCAAAATCACAAACGCGGTCCGTCGGGCTGCGAAGGCAGGGAGGTAAAGGCCATGGATGACAAGTTTTCCATTCCGCTCTCCCGAACCGACGATTCTTCTCTCAGCCGGCGCGGTTTTCTGCAGGTTCTTGGATCCGGCGTTTTGATCACCGTCACTGAACGGCTCGCCGTGGCTCAACGTTCCGCCGCTCCGGCCGACACTCGCGTAGTTGCCCGCCTCTATCTCAACGAGGATGGAACGATCACCGCGCTGAGCGGCAAGGTCGAGGAAGGCCAGGGTCCGCGAACCGAGCTCTCCCAGGCCGCAGCCGAAGAGCTGCGAGTTCCGGTCGACCGAGTCCGGTTGATTATGGCGGATACGGACCTCGTACCAGACGACGGCATCACCGCGGGAAGCCGCACGACTCCCCAGAACGTACCACCAATGCGGCAGGCGGCGGCAACCGCCCGTGAACTGCTCACCGAGCACGCCGCCCGCCAATGGCAGGCGGATCCGACTAAGCTCGAGGTGATTAACGGCGTCGTCACCAACAAAGCGACCGGTCAGTCGATAACGTATGCGGACCTCGCCAAATCGAAAGAAGTGGTGGCCGCCTTTGCGGGAAACGTGAGGCCGGGCGTGGCGGTTACCGCTGTGAGCGACTGGAAGGTTCTCGGACAGTCGGTACCCAAGCTGGGCGGGCAGGGCCTGGTCACGGGACAGCACCAGTTTCCTTCGGACATTCGTCGACCGAACATGCTTTACGGCAAGGTTCTGCGAGCCCCCTCTTATGAGGCGACCCTCGAATCTATCGATCTTTCCGCCGCCCAGGCGATGAAAGATGTCGTCGTGGTTCGCGACGGGGCGTTTGTCGGACTCGCGGCGCCAACGTCGCATCGCGCCGGCCAGGCCCTGGAAGCGGTCGCAAAGACGGCCAGGTGGAAGGCCGCCCCGCGTCGGGTATCGCACGGAAATCTCCACGCGTATCTCAAGGACCATGTAGACAGCGGCCGGGCGCGCCCGAACGCGACTGGTTCAATCGAGAAGGGATTCGCCGACGCGACCAAGACTCTTGCCGCCACCTACACGCTGGCTTACATACAGCACGCTCCAATGGAGCCGCGGGCAGCAGTCGCGGAATGGAGCGCTGACGGGAAAGTCACCGTGTGGGCCGGTTGCGACGGGCCCTATCGCGCCAGGGGCTATGTCGCCGAAGCTTGCGGAGTTCCGGCTGAGCGGGTTCGCGTGATCATTCCCGACATGGGTGGCGGGTTCGGAGGCAAGCACAGCGCCGAGGCGGCCGTCGAAGCCGCGCGGATGGCAAAGGCCGCCGGCCGACCGGTCTGGATGCGCTGGACTCGCAATGAGGAGTTCACTTGGGCCTACTGCCGGCCTGCTGCCGTGATCGAATGCAAAGCAGGCCTGAACGCGAACCACTCCCTGGTAGCCTGGGACTTCACGAACATCAATGCCGGCGGGGCAGGTATTGGAACCCCGTACGAAGTGCCGAATACGCGGATTGTATCCGTCGGTTCGGACTCACCCGTTCCTCAGGGCTCTTATCGGGTTCTCGGGGCAACCGGCAACAACTTCGCGCGTGAATGTTTCATGGACGAGGTGGCCGCAGCGGCGGGCGTTGATCCGCTTACGTTCCGGTTAAGCCACTTACAGAATGCCCGCCTGCGCGCAGTCCTGCAAGAGGCGGTGGAACGTTTCGGCTGGGCCAACCGGGTAAAGAAGGTCACGCCTGAGCTCGGCGTGGGGCTGGCCTGTGGGACCGAGAAGAACTCCGTCGTCGCGACCTGTGTGGAGATCGGAATCGACCGGAAGGCAGGCGAGATCCGCGTCCGTGAAATCTGTCAGGTCTTCGAGTGCGGTCCGATTCTTAATCCTGCCGGGCTGCTGTCGCAGGTCCAGGGATGCATCATGATGGGACTGGGCGGCGCGCTGTTCGAGGAAATTCAATTCGAGGACGGCAAGATTCTGAACGGGACTTTCAGCGCCTACCGGGTGCCCCGATTCAGGGACGTACCGAAGATTGACGTGCACCTCATCAACAAGACCGACATTCCGTCGGCGGGCGGAGGTGAGACGCCGATTATTGGTTTGGCGCCGGCCATCGGGAATGCGGTTTTCGCCGCCACCGGCACGCGCCTGCGAGCGATGCCCCTGCGGTTGGGGAAGGGTGGGGCGACGGATTGAGGAACTGACAAACTGACATACTGACAAACTGACATATCTGGCCGGGTTTGAGATCGCGCACGCGAAGGTTGTCAGTTTGTCAGTATGTCAGTTTGTCAGTTTGTCAGTATGTCAGCCGCCTATACCGGCGTGACGCCCTTCTTTAACAGGATGTTGCCGTACTTGGCCGTTTCGCCGGTCATCACCACGGCGAAAACGCTTTTTGTCCGTTCATAGAAAGAGGCGCGGTCGATGCGAGCGATGCGTGGCGTCTGCGGCGCGTGGCGGTCGATGGCCGCGCGATACTCGCGCTCTACGGCCGGGTCGAGCTGATCTCCGGGAACCGCGGCCATCATGACCACTGGCGAATCCACGTAGCTGTCCAGCTCAAAAAGCGGCAGGATCGCATCCAGAAGAGGAGCGATTCTGAGACCGTCGGCGCGAATAACCCGGCGCCCATAGGTTTCCCCGGGAAAGTGCGCGTCGGCGAGGACGATTTCATCCCCGTGTCCCATCCGGCAGAGAACGGACAGAAGGTCGGGGCTCAGCAGTGGCGAAATCCGTTTCAGCATATGAACTCCCTCCTGTTCATAACGCTATATGGTAAGCGCCAGCAGACAGAGCCGCAAGCGCAGCGTTTGACGAGCATTGAGATCCCGTACCTCTGAAGCGCTGTGATGGCGTCAGACTCTTTCGGAGTGCGGTGGCCTTGACACCGCTTTGTGCTCGCTGGCCTTGCCGGCGGCCCCAGCACAGTCATCCTCCTGGGGCCGCCGGCAAGGCCGGCGAGCCCAAAGCGGTGTCAAGGCCACCGCACTCCGAAAGAGTCTGACGCCACCAGAGCGCATCACCTGCCTTTCAATGCCCATACCAGGGACACCGGCACGGCTGCCGCCAGGGCGGCCACGGCCACTTTACGTCCCACGCCGCTCGGCTGACGCCAGCCGCCGCTGATAGTGTCGGGCCCTTTGGGCTGGAACAGATTCCCGTCCGTGCGGGGTTCACGGGTTTCGCTGAATTGCTGGCTTTCCGCGATAGTGGAAGCGACCCGGTCATGCATGGCCGGGGAGAACGTCCGGTTAAAGGCGGTCAACCGGCCCATGCTGCCCACGTAGACCTCACGCTGAGGCTTTTGCACACAGCCGATAATCGCGTCTGCCACATTTTCCGCGTCGTAGATCGGGCTTATCGGTTGCGCTTCCTGGCCGGTGTAATTAGCGGCGTGCTGGAACAAGGGGGTGTCAATGGAGGCCGGCATGACGGTACACACATGGACGTCGGCCTTATCCAGCATGACTTCCTGGCGCAGACAGTCCGCAAATCCGACGAGCGCATGTTTGCTCGCAACATACGCGCTCATGTACGCGATGCCTGCTTTCCCGACCATCGATGCCACGTTGATCAGGATGCCCCGGCCCTGACGTCGAAATTGGGGCAGAACGGCGCGGGCGCCGTACATGTGGCCAAACACATTGGTTTCGAAGACCCTTCTCATGGCGCTAGCCGGCACTTCCTCGACCCGCCCGTATAACATGACCCCGGCATTGTTTACCCAGACGTCAATCCGGCCGAATTCGCTTAACGCTCGCCTGCCGAGATCTATGACCTGATTCTCATCGGTCACGTCCGTCTTCACCGCTATGGCGCGAACGCCCAATTCGCGACACTCGTCCGCCAGCTGACGCAGCGATTCTTCCCGGCGCCCGGCAAGCACCAAGTGCGCTCCATTCTCGGCGAAGCGAAGGGCGGTCGCCTTGCCGATCCCGCTCGATGCTCCTGTCAGGACGACAACTAGATTTGAGAGATGATGAGACATCTTCATCCTCCTTTTCCCCATTGTCACATCCCGGGCGAACCAAGTCAGGGGAGGAATCCCGCTCGGTTGCAGATCGGTTGGCCGCAGATTATTCTCGATAACTGATGAAAGCAACATTGGTCGGACCGAATCTGCGCGCGTGGTGGTTCCACAAACAGGGGCTTGACGGTCGACTCAGCGGGAAGTCTGCAGCCGAGGTGCTGGAGCAGACCGGCTGGGCCCGCTCCGTCGGGGGAGTCAACCCGTATCTCACGCTCTTTGCGAGGGGCGGCATCGGCCGCGAGGCAGCCGACGAGGCAGTGGCGAGGCTCGAGATCCATGAGCTGCCCTGCGCACGCGGTTGTACTTACGTGGCGCCGGCCTCTGACTTTGCCCTCGCACTGAGAGTCGGCCAGGGATTTGGAACAGAGGCTGACATGAAAACCGCCCGGAAGCTGGGCGTCACGGATGATGAGGTTCGGGCCTTAAGCGACGCTGTCCTGGACGCGCTTGAACAGGGCCCGATGAACCCTGATCAACTGCGCGACTCCGCCGGGAGCCGGGTTCGCAGCCTGGGCGCCGAGGGGAAGAAAAAGGGGCTCACAACGACGCTCCCTCTTGCGCTTGGCCAGCTTCAGTCGTCGGGCGAAATCCGACGGATACCAACGAGTGGGAGGCTGGATCAACAGCGGTATGAGTACGCTGCCTGGCGGCCGAATCCTCTTGCCGCTTACAGCCTGTCACGTGAAGAGGCGTACACGGAGCTCGCACGCCGCTTCTTCCGCTGGATTGGGCCGGCGACTTTGGCGGAATTCCAGTGGTTTTCAGGTTTGGGGGCGAAAGCTGCCAGAGCCGCTGTCGAACCTCTCCAGCTTCAGGCTGTCAGTGACGGCACTTTCATGTTCCCTGACGATTATGATGCCTTCCAAGCATATCAGCCGCCTCGAGAACCGAAATACGTCCTGGTCAGCTGCCTCGACGGCATCATGCATTTGCGCCGCGACTTGGACGGACTGCTGGCACCCGAGGACTTGACCCGGCAAGTCTTCGGAGAGAAGGGACTGACCGCGCTCGGGAACCTAAGTGACCCGACGAGCCACGTTATCCTCGATCGCGGCCGGCTGGTGGGGCTTTGGGAATACGACACCGTAAGCGAAGCTATCGCCTGGACGGCATTTGTTCCAAAAAACGCGGAACTCGAGAAGGCGGTAAAAAAAACCGAAGCGTTCGTGCGCGACCAACTGGGGGACGCCCGCTCGTTCAGCCTGGATAGCCCCAAGTCCCGCGGGCCCAGGATTGCGGAGTTAAGGCGCACGGGCGGGGGAGGCGACTAGGTCAAAGAGACGAAAGGGACAGAAGGGACATAAGCGACACAAGGGACATCAGCGACCTAAGGTCTCTTGTGTCCCTTGTGTCCCTTCTGTCCCTTCTATCCCTTCTGTCCCTTCTGTCCCTTTTACCCCTTACAGCATCCGCCAGACCTGCGCGACCAGGAAGCACACCAGGATACCGAGAGCGATCGGCATGAGGGTGGCGACCGCCGTCCACCTCGCGCTCCGGGTCTCCTTGTAGATCGTGTAGATCGTGGTCGAGCAGGGATTGTGCAGGAGGCTGAAAATCATCAAGTTGATTCCGGTTAACACGGTCCAACCGCCCGTCCTGAGCACGTCCGCCGTTGCCTCCATGGAATCGAGCTCGAACATCACTCCCGCGCCCGAACCGACGCCGGCCAGCCGCGCATTGAGAACGGTCAGCATCAACACCGTCGGGATGACGATTTCATTGGCCGGTATGGCGATGACGTAGGCGAGCAGAATCACGCCGTTCAAGCCGATAAACACCGCAAACGGATCAAACGATTGAATCAGGTGCTCGGCGATGCTCACGTTCCCGATCTCGATATTGGAAACGAGCCAGATCACAGCGCCTGCCGGGAGCGCGAAGACCACCGCCCGCCACAAGACAATCAGTGTTCGGTCGATCAATGACGTGTAGATCGTCTGCAAAATGCGTGGAGGACGATACGGCGGCAACTCCAGGCTGAACGCGGACGCCTCTCCGCGCAACCACGTCCGGGACAGCACCCAGGAGACGAGAAACGTGAATCCGATCCCCATGAGGACGACCCCGATCACGGCCGTTGCCGAGACGAGGCCCGCCCAATGTGGGGCTACGAGAGAACCGACAAAGATGCTGGCGATCAGTATCTGCGTCGGCCACCGGCCATTGCAGATCGCAAAGTTGTTGGTGATTATGGCAATCAGACGCTCCCGCGGGCTGTCAATGACCCGGGCCGAGACCACTCCGGCGGCGTTGCAGCCGTATCCCATGCTCATCGTCAGCGCCTGCTTCCCGTGCGCTCCTGCTTTCTTGAAGAAGCGGTCCAGGTTGAAGGCAACGCGCGGCAGGTAGCCGAAGTCTTCCGCGAGTGTGAAGAGCGGGAAGAAGATGGCCATGGGCGGAAGCATCACGCTTACAACCCAAGCCATGGCGAGGTACATCCCGTCGATCAAAAGACCGGACAGCCACCAGGGAAAATGGGCCGACGCGGCGAGAGACTTCAGTCCCGGATAGATGGTGTCAAGGAATAGAGACGCCAGGAGGGCGGACGGGACGTTAGCCCCGGCGATCGTCAACCACATGACCAGAGCCAGCAGTGCCAGCATGATGGGAAAACCCGCCCAGCGACTTGTGACGATGCGGTCGATTGTGCGGTCCAGATCGAATTTCGGCTGCTCTCCGCTACGCGTGACCGCCTTGTCGGCAATCCGGGCAGCCTCGGTGTAGAGGGCTTCCATGAGAGAGTCGTGAACACTGGCTCCCACCTGCCATCGCAGTGTCGAGGCGGTGCTCAGTATTTCTTGAGCGCTAGGGGCGCTACTCATACAGCCTCCGGAACGATAGTCAGTGAAGACCGTTCGCCTGAGGTCGCCTGCCCGGCGGCCAGCGAGTCCAGCTCTCCTGTCTGCACAGCTTCCACGATCCGCGGGTCCCCTTCGAGGAGCCGAAGCGCCACCCAGCGGGCGTTCGGCAGGTTCGGATAGGCCGCGCGCAGCCGGCTCGTCAGTTGTTCGATGCCGCGCTTCAGGGCCGGGGGTTCGCTCTTGATCCGGTAAGGCCGGCAGACGATCTTGCCGGTTGCTACCTCCGCCATGGCCGCGAGCAGAGCAGGGATACCCTCGCCCTGGCGGGCGGCCGTGGGGACGACCGGCACTCCCAGTTCCCGGGCAAGCAAACGGTCGTCAACCTGCAACCCGCGTCGCCTCGCTTCGTCCATCAGATTCACGCACACTACGACGCGTTCAGTGATCTCGAGGACCTGAAGCGCGAGGTTCAGGTTCCGCTCGAGTCGCGTCCCGTCCACGACGATCACCGTAACGTCCGGCTGCCCGAACAGCAGGAAATTACGCGCAATCTCCTCGTCGTGGCTGGTCGAAAGCAGCGAATATGTCCCGGGCAGATCGACGATCTTGTAGCGTTTGCCTTCGAAGGAGAATGCCCCTTCGGCGCGGCTTACCGTCTTGCCTGGCCAGTTCCCGGTGTGTTGTCGGAGGCCTGTCAGGCTGTTGAAAACGGTGCTCTTGCCGGTATTCGGGTTGCCGGCAAGCGCCACGACGTAGTCGTAGTTTGACATGTCGACGCCGAGCTTCGTGAGATTCGCCACGCGATGAGCCGGGCATGTCGCGCACGGTGAAGTCTGATTTGGCGTACTCATCAAGCGGCCTCCTGAACTTGCCTCGAAATATAGATCCATCGCGACTGTTCTGTCCGTAGAGCGATGAGCGCACCGCGGACCCGATAGGCGGTCGGATCTCCGCTCGGACTTCTCATGACTGCCTCAAGGACGGTGCCGGGCAATATGCCGAGATCCATCAGCCGGCGCCGTTCGTGTTTGCGGCAGGTTGTCGAGATTGCCAGTACCAATCCTTTTTCTCCTGGAAGCAGGTTCGCAAGCGGCTCGCCCTGAGCGCCCTCGCCTGGCTTTCCAGCCAGCGACTGAACAGCAAGGAGACCAGCGACACCAGGCGCAAACGACTGCTCGCCGTCCCTTGTCGATATCCGTACCCGGCTCTCGGACGCTTCCAGCAACTGGACTTCGACGCCCGGGCGCATGCCGGCGGCCAGCAGTTGCTCGTACAGCGGCTCGGGCTCGTCCTCGACATGAACGACCACGGCCCAGTCGCCGGGTTTCAGGCTGGTCACCGGCTGCCCGCTGTGGGGAGGCAGCTCGCCCTCGGCGGTTGGAATCGGGTCGCCGTGCGGATCGTAAGCCGGGTTGCCTAAACCGGCGGCCAACCGGTCGACCTGCTCATTGGTTAGGCTATGCTCGCGGCGATGCGCTTCGCGGTGCCAGTTCGCCTCGTGCTGCCCGGTTTCGTCAGCCAGGTAGCGCTCCCAGACGCGGTGTGCCCTGACCACCTTGACCGCGTAGTCTCGCCCCGCTTCGGTCAGGTGCAGCACTCCGTTTCGCCGCGTGATGAGCTCCTGTCCTTCGAGCATCTCGGACAGGTGATCGGCCTTTGCCCCGGAAATCTCGAGGGCATCAGCAAGCCCATCGCGATCAACGTCGCGGCGCTCGTATTCGCACGTATGGATATATTTGAGCGCGTCTTCAATCCAGATTCGCTTGGACAGGAGCCTCAACCGGCCCCACCTTTCGACCAGCCCGCTCGGCCTGATCAACCACCAGACAAGCAAAACCAACGTGGCTGTTACCGCGAGTGCGATGATTGCAGTCATGGCAAACCTCAATAGGAAGGCACGGACAGATACGGACGAACACGGACAAGCACGGACCATTCAGGTCGTCGTCCGTGCCTGTCTGGGTTAGTCCGTGTCTGTCCGTGCCTCTCGAACATGATCTCCCTACGCCTTAACCGGCCTCACGTACATACTCGTTGCCGCCTCTTCACCGAGGTGAACGCGCTTTCTGCTGCCGGCGAGCTTCAGCACCAACGGGCCTCCGAAGGGCGCCTTTTCCAGCAGTGTCACCCGCGCGCCCGGGCGTAGACCCTCGCCTTCCAGGTAGTCGAACAACCCCGCCCGGCCATTCGTGATCCGGACAATCTCGTATTCCCCTTCAGCCGCGTCCGTCAGGCAGGTGCCTTCTTCCGCGGCCCGTCGGCCTTCGGCGTCCGGGATCGCCTCGCCGTGAGGATCCCTTACGGGATGATTCAGCAGGGTATCGACCCGCTCGATAAATAGATCCGAAACGACATGTTCGAGTTTTTCCGCCTCTTCGTGAACCTGCTCCCAACCGTACCCTAAAACATCGTGAAGAAACAGTTCGACCAGCCGGTGGCGGCGCAGGATTCGCAAGGCCGTCTTCCGTCCCTCTTCGGTCAGCGTCGCCCCGTAGTAGGGGCGATGCTCGAGCAACCCGGCCTTATGCAACTTGCGGAGCATGTCGGTGGCACTGGAATCGGCGACCGATAGCGTCCGTGCCAGGTCGGAAGTCGTCACCCGCTCCTGGCTTTCCTCGATCCTCAACAGGACTTTCAAATAGTCTTCAACAGTACTTGTAATCATCGATTCCGCCTCTCGGCTCATTTTAGATTAATCTAAATATTCGATAAGTACAACTCTAAACCAAAGTCGCGCGGTTGTATCCTTCCGGCCAACCGCCCCGTGGTCGAGGAGGCAGGTGATATTCTGGAGGAGATACTGGGGGACGGATCGGGGAAATAGCGTGGTTTCCACTTCTGACAGCTGACGGCTGACAGCTGACACGAAAACGCGATCGCAATTGCCGACTTTGCTTTCGGCAGCTGTCAGCCGTCAGCTGTCAGCTGCCCTCACTCGTACCTGAGCGCTTCAAGCGGGTCCACTGCGGCAGCGCGCCGGGCGGGGAGGTAGCTGGCAAGGGCCGCCACGACCACCAACAGAACAGAAACCCCTGCGAGTATTGCCGGATCTGTGGCGCTTACTCCAAAAAGCAGGCTCCCCATGAGCCGGGTCACTACGAAAGCGGCCGCCAGGCCGATGGCGACGCCCACCAAGGCCAGCAGCAGCGCCTGTCCGACGACCATTGCGACGACGTCCCGAGCGCGGGCGCCAAGCGTCATGCGGACGCCGATTTCGCGCGTCCGGCGCGTGACCGAAAAGGAGATCACCCCGTAGATGCCCACGGCAGCGAGCGTCAGCGCGAGGCCCGCAAAAATCCCGAGCAGTAGGACCGAGAGCCGCTGAGGCGCGATTGAGCGGGCGACGATCTCTTCCATCCCCCGAATACGGGAGATCGGCTGATCCTTGTCGATCGCGGCTACGGCCTTCCTCAGCTGAGAAGCAAACCCTTCCGGATCGGAATTGGTCCGAACTGCTACGGAAACGCTTCCCGGTGCGAGTTGCTGATAGGGCCAGAAGACCTCGGCCTCAGGCGGATTGTGAAGCTCCATGTGGCGAAGGCCGCCGACCACACCGACAACGGTTATCCAGGAAACGGGAGTGCCGGGTCGCGGAATTCCGGTGGTGAACCTCTTGCCCACTGCGTCTTCGCCGGGCCAGAACCGGCGAGCAGCTGTCTCGTTCACGAGCGCGGCGGGGGGGCCTGTCTGGTCCTGTTCCTGAAATAGTCGGCCACGGATGAGAGGGACTTCCATCGCCCGGAAATAATCGCTGTTGACGATCCGGAACCAGACGATGGGGATCTGCTCCGGCGGGGGTATCGGGCGTCCCTCGGCGATGAACCCGGTGCCGCTGTTATGCTGCGTCAGGGGAAGGGAAGTCGTCGCTCCGGCGGCCTGGACGCCGGGCAGGGACCGGAGCTCGGCGAAGAGCTTTCGGAAAAACTCGACTCGTTGGCCGGGTTTCGAGTACCGGGAGCGCGGGAGATTGACGTTGGCGGTGAGCACTCCCTTCGGATTAAACCCGGGGTTGATCTTCGTCAGCTCGACAAAGCTGCGGATCATGAGGCCTGCGCCGATCAGAAGTACAAGCGCAAGCGCGACTTCGGAGACGACCAGCGTGGAGCGCAACCGCGCTCGCGAGATGCTCTCGCCGGAGCCTCGGCCGCCCTCTTTCAAAGCGTCATGGAGCGCCCGGCTCCGGGAGGAAGCGAGGGCCGGGGCCAGTCCGAAGATAATTCCGGTGGCCAGTGAGACGAGCAGAGTGAAGGCAAGCACGCGGCCGTCGATGGACGCTTCGCTGAGCAAGGGATACCGGCCCGGAATTATGGTCAACAGACTGCGAACGCCCGCGTACGCGAGCAGAATTCCGGCTAGACCGCCGGCCAGGCCGAGCATCGCGCTTTCAGTCAGCAACTGCCGGACAATTCGCGCCCGACTGGCCCCAAGCGCGGTCCGCAGCGCGAGCTCTCTCTGGCGCATCCCCGCTCGCGCGAGCAGCAGGTTCGCCACGTTGGCGCAGGCAATCAAAAGGACAAGGCCAACCGCCGCCATCAGGACAAACAAGCTCTGCTTGACATCCCTAACCACGAAATCGCGTAGCCCCCAGACGCGCGGGGTGACTCCCAGACTTCCCCTGAACTGCTGGAGCCGGCGGCCCACCGTCGTCATTTCGGTCTGAGACTGATCGAGGGAAACGCCGGGCTTCAGCCGTGCAAAAACGGTTACGGTTATATCGGTCGGTCCGCCACGAGCCTCGGTGCCAGCCAGAGGGGTGAACAGGTCGATCGTCCGGCCCGTGAATTCGAAGTCGGCAGGGAGAATCCCGATAACCGTATACGGGGTGCCGTCAAGATTGATGGTCTTGCCCAGAATGCCCGGGTCCGAGCCGAAGCGGCGCTGCCACAGCGGGTGCGTCATGACCACGACAGGCGGGGCGCCGGGCCGGTCTTCTTCGGGGCTGAAACTGCGCCCGCGGAGAAGCTTGACGCCGAGCATCGGTAAGAAGTTGGCGTTAACGCGCCAGGTATCGAGCCGTTCGGGCTGATCGCCCTGTACCAGGTTCATAGGACCAGATGTGCAAGCCGACATGGCCTGGAAGGATCGGCTCTGCTTTCTCCATTCGCAGGCATCCGAGTGAAAGACGTTGTGGAAAGGAACGCCGCGGGTGGGGTCCGATCCCCAGATTTGCACCAGCCTGTCGGGTTCCTCAAATGGAAGTGGCCGAAGAAGGACGGCGTTCACGACTGTGAAGATCGCGGTATTGGCGCCGATGCCGAGCGCGAGGGCCAGAATGGCGATGATCGTGAAGCCCGGGCTGCTGGCCAGCATGCGAGCGCCATGGCGGATGTCCCGTAACAATTCTTCCATAGGTCTCCCCTTCTGAATAGTCAATGCTTTAGTATCGGGAAGGCGAAAAAGGTTCCGCTAGCGAGGGACAGAAGGGACACAAGGGACAGAAGGGACAGAAAGGACGGAAGGGACGGAAGAGCTTTTTATCCCTGGTGTCGCTTGTGTCCCTTCTGTCCCTTCTGTCCCTGCGTGCGCGGCGCCACCTCACCCCACAAACTTATATCCCCGCCGATGGGCGGTCAGGATGAACGCGGGGTGGGCGGGATCGGCCTCGAGCTTTTGCCTGAGCCAGGAGACGTGAACATCGACGGTGCGGGTAACGGGGGTGGCATCATACCCCCACACATGGTCGAGCAATTCATCGCGCGACAGGACCACGCCCCGATGTTCGATGAAATGGCGGAGCAGCTGGAATTCCTTGACCGAAAGCTCCACCGGTACTCCGCCTCGCTTCACCTCGGTTCTGTAAAAATCCACTTCGACGTCGCCGAACTGATAGACGGGGGACTGCTGGTCGAGGCGGTGCGCTCGTCGCAGGAGGGCTTCCAGGCGAGCGAGCAGTTCCATCATCTCGAAAGGCTTGGTAAGGTAATCGTCAGCGCCGAGTTTCAGGCCGAGGACCTTATCGACCAACTGTCCTCGCGCAGTGAGCATCAGGACGGGTGTGTTGACGGCATCCTGGCGCAAATCTCGACATACATCGAACCCGCTTTTTCCGGGCAGCATGATATCGAGCACGATCGCGTCGAAGCGGCGACTGAGGGCGGCCTCAAAGCCCTTCTGGCCGTCTTGGGCCTGCTCCACATGATAGCCCTCGGCACACAGCCGGTCGGTAATGGCGACGGCCAAGGCTTCTTCATCCTCCACGACGAGGATTCTGGGTTGTGCGATCTGCATCGTGATTTTCTAGGTTACCTCGTGTTTCTCCTGAACTGACGGCACTCGCACTGCGGGCAAACCCAGCGTAAAGACACTTCCTTCTTGGATCTTGCTCTTAACGCTGATCGTTCCGCTGTGGGCTTCCACGATACTCTTGACGAGGCTGAGACCGATCCCTGCACCTCGAATCTGAGCTCGCAACGCGTTACTTCCGCGAAAGAATGGCTCAAAAAGATGACGTGTTTCTTTGGCTTCGATGCCGATCCCTTCGTCGGCTACTTCCAGAACAACGGTCTCCGCTCGAGGCTCCAGGGCTACCCGAATCTGTCCACCGGGACGGCTGTATTTGACCGCGTTGTTGAGCAGGTTGCCAATGGCGCAACTCAAGGCCGCACCATCTCCGTTCACGCAAGCGCGGGGCTCGGTGCTCACGTCGACCTTGAGCTGTTTCTCAGCGATCTGGGTCCGGAGCGCGTCGACCGCGTCACTAATCAAGTCGCCGAGGTCTACAGGCTCCATATGGAACCGCCTGATTCCCGACCCGATCCCTGCAAATTCCAGAGTCTGCTCGACGAGCGTGTCGAGGCGCCAGCCTTCACGCAGAATATACTGCCCGTAACGCCGAACCTGCTCATTCGCCGTGATGACTCCATCGGCGAGGTTTTCGGCGGTCGAGCAGATCACGGCAATCGGTGTGCGCAACTCATGGGACACACCTGCCACAAATTCCATCTGCTGCCTGCCCAGGCGCTGAGCGCGGCGAACCGAGACGGCCAGAACCACCAGGCTGACTGCCAGGAGGAGCAGGATTCCGAGGCTCACGCCGAGGTTCCGCAGTCGTGTGCTGGCGACCGCCGCGTTGAGAGAACCCGAACGATGTTTGGCGAGCAACTCCCATCCGCGCGAACCCAGGATTTCCGCGGCCGCCTGGAGATTCCGGTACCGCTCAAGCGAGCTCTCGTGTACGGCCCTGTCCAGATCCGGGGCCTCGATCGCAGGAGCCCCGCCGCCTCCTCCCTGTCGGCTGAGAGACCGACGCCGGACGTGCCCGTCCTCTGCTTCCGGTAAAGCCTGTCCTCTCTGCCGAATCTCAAAGCCCTCTTCCACGAGACGGATCAGATTCACGCGGGCATCGGGGGAGGCAATGATTCCGCTCGGGTCTCGACCGGCGGTGCTCGCGAGAACGAGCCCCGGATTCTGGCGGCTTGTGACCGCATAATGGTAGCCGCTATCGGTATCTCGCGAGAGGTATTGCCTGGCGAGTTCCGGAATCCGCTGTTCGAAAAGGTAGTCCCG
>Ga0105104_10001294_pt1 | contig 18749 bp, 15 predicted proteins | sample PPLLaktember2015_3_FD_87034 | JGI IMG/M metagenome (GOLD analysis project Ga0105104, IMG submission 87034) | Freshwater sediment microbial communities from Prairie Pothole Lake near Jamestown, North Dakota, USA - PPLs Lake P7 Core (6) Depth... | ecosystem: Environmental > Aquatic > Freshwater >... | reverse complement strand
CGACATCAAAATGCCTGTAGAATTTTCCGTAAAGAAAGCCAGCGACTGCCTCTGGATGCATTCATAGAGCTTGTTTCGCAAATCGGTGACGATGCGCATTCCGATGGAACTCATCAAAATGACCTGTCCATAGGAACACAGTCCCTTAAACAAAAAAATACCGATAATCAAAAAGGGGATCCATTTCAGGGCCGCCATGTCTTTGCTGACAAAAATTTCGTCAATTGCCGGCTTGGACACCAGCGGCAGAGAGGCCTGCAGGCCTCCCGCAATGAGCATGAAAATCATCGCCAGCATAAAGCGCGAGGTGTACGGTCTGGCCATTTGTAAAAGTCGTTTAAAAATTTCCATAATATTCCCTATATCATATCGCAGGCAATTTGTGCCGCTCTTCCTGCCGCGCCGGGTTCACCCAGTTTGTTGCGGATGTCATTGAGTTCCGCTATGATTTCCTGTTTTTTGCTGTTGTTTAGTAGAATAGCCAGTGCCTCGGATGCGATGCGCGGACCGTTTGCATCTCTCTGCAGCAGTTCCGGGGCAATGGTTTTGCCGGCAATGATGTTGACCAGGCCGATGTGTTGCCGCTTGATGATCATTCTGGCGATCAGTTCCGAAAAAAGAGAAACCTTGTAAACAATAATCATGGGGACGCCCATCAGGCCGGTTTCCAGCGTTGCCGTTCCGGAGGTTACAATTGCCAGATCACAGCAGGCAAGAACATCATAGATCTGTCCGGAGACGATTTTGACATTTATTCCGGATTCAGCAAGTGTCGCGGTGATTGTTTTTTCATCCAGTGTGTCCGCCAGGGGCAGAATATACTGCGCGTCCGGGATTTTTTTCGAAATAATTTTAGCAGCTTCGATCATTACGGGCAAAAGCCTGGCGACTTCCGCCGACCGGCTGCCCGGTAACAGCCCGATGGTCGTTTGCTTTTCAAAAAGACCAAAATGAAGCCTTGCCCGGGATTTGGTAAACAGGGTTTTTACTGTATCCCTCATGGGATGACCGACGTAGTGAACCGGGAATCCGTGTGCCAGGTAAAAATCCACTTCAAACGGCAGAATAACGGCCATTTTATCAACCAGCCTTTTGATTTGCCTGACTCTTCCCTCGCGCCAGGCCCACACCTGCGGACTGATGTAGTAAAAAACGTTGATGTTTTTCTTTTTAGCAGTCCGGGCCACGATATTCAAGTTGAAATCCGGAAAATCAATCAGAATCACAAGATTCGGTTTCATCTGATCCATAAATTTTCTGATCCCGGCTTTGATACGGATGAAAGATCCGATTTTCGAAAGCACCTCCGAGAAACCAACTACGGCAATATCTGCGGAGGAAGCCAGCAGACGCACCCCCGCTTCCTCCATTTTTTTCCCCCCGATCCCGAAGAATTGCAGAGATGGGTTAATGGCAAGCATTTCCCGGACAAGGAACGAACCATGCAGATCACCGGATGCCTCACCGGCAACGATCATCACATTGTTTGCGTAGCCTTTTGCCGCAGGGATGTTTTGAGCTATGTTGTTTTTTTCAACGGACATTATTGACCACATCGGCTATTTGCCTGATTTCATCCGGAGTGAGCTCCGGAAACATCGGCAAAGAAAGAACCTCGCACGCGCAGGTTTCGCTGACGATCAGGCTTTCTTTCAAATTGTACATTTTCAGAAAGACGTCCTGCTGATGCAGTGGGACGGGGTAGTAAACGGCGGAGGCAATTCCCGCTTCGGAGAGCGCATCGGCAATGGCCTGGCGGTTTCTTGTGCGGATGGTAAACTGGTGGTACACGTGTTTGCAGTCGGGTCTCTCGGAAGGCAGCAGGATATCATTCGCTTTGATGGCGTCGCAGTAGAGGGCCGCGTTGCGCCTCCTTGCGTCATTGGATGCGTCGATTTCGGGAAGCTTTACGCGCAGAATGACCGCCTGAATTTCATCGAGCCTGCTGTTGTAGCCGACTTCGGAATGATAATAGCGAACGGCGCTGCCGTGGTTGCGGAGCATTTTGATTTTTGACGCGATTTGGTCGTCGCGCGTGATCACCATTCCGCCGTCACCGTAGCAGCCGAGATTTTTGCTCGGGAAAAAACTGAAGCAGCCTGCATCGCCCATGGTGCCGACGGTGTGTTCCCGGTATTTTGCCCCGAAAGCCTGTGCGCAGTCTTCAATTACTTTCAGGTGATGCTTTCGTGCAATGTCCATAATCGGTGCCATATCGGCAGGGTGCCCGAAAAGATGGACCGGAATGATGGCTTTGGTCCGGGAAGTGATTTTGGCAGTGATCTTATCCGGATCCATATTGAACGTGTCCGGACTGATGTCAACAAAAACGGGCCTTGCGCCCACAAGCGCGACGACTTCCGCAGTGGCGATAAACGTAAAAGGTGTTGTAATGACTTCATCGTCCCGACCGATTCCGCAGGCTCTCAAAGCCAGCATCAGCGCATCCGTGCCGTTGGCGCATCCTATAGCATAAGGAACTCCATGATACGCGGCAACCTCTTCCTCCAGTTTTCCAACGCCGGGTCCCAGAATGAATTGCGTCTGCTCCAGAGCCTGCCCAACCGCCTGGTCTATCTCATTTTTCAGCCGGGAGTACTGCCTTTTCAAATCAACCATCGGGATCATAATTTGATGTCCTCGTGAGTTTTCATTTTTTGAAGAATTTCCATGGCCAGCGCCAGGGACTTGCGCCCGTCCTCTCCGGACACTACGGGTTTGGAACGGGTCAGGACGGAACCGACGAATGACCGGATTTCTTCTTCCAGGGGATCGTGGCTGCCTACTTCAATGTTATTCTGAACAATCTGTTGTTTGCCGTCGGATCCGATGGACTTGTTCAGCGACAAAATCTCCCGCTTGCGGGTATCAACGGCATGATATCCCTCCGGTCCGAAGAAACGAAGTTTCTGCATGGTCTTGGCGCTGATGCGGCTGGCTGTCACATTGGCGATGCAGCCGCAGGCAAAGGATAATCTCACATTGGAGATGTCGATCTTGTCGGAAAGAACGGGAACACCGACCGCTTCCACACGTGTGAGAGGCGAATGAACAAACTTCAAAATGATGTCCAGATCGTGAATCATCAAATCAAGAATGACATCAACATCCGTGCCCCGTTCAAAAAAGGGATGCAGACGGTGCACTTCGATGAAGACCGGACGGGTAATCACCTGCTCCAGCGCCATAACGGCGGGATTGAAGCGCTCCACAAACCCGACCTGGAATACGAGGTTGTTTTTTGCAGCCAGCGCAAGCAGTTCATCCGCTTCTTCGAGGGTTGCACAGAGGGGCTTTTCAATCAGCACATCGACGCCCGCGGAAAGAAAATCTCTGGCAACTGAGTGGTGGGCGCCTGTGGGGACGGTGATGCTAACGGCATCAACCTTGCCCAGCATTTTCCGGTGATCCGTGAAAGCGCGGCATGAATAAAGATCGGCCGCCTTCTTCGCTTTTTCAATCTGCGTGTCGGATACGGCGATGATTTCACAATGGTCAATATTGGCGTATTTCTGAAGATGATAACTGCCCAGGTGACCGATGCCGACTACGCCGACTCTGATTTTTTTTCCGTCTATTGCCATTTTTTTTCTCTCTAGCGGCAAATGCTTCTTTTTGATTTTTGAATGAAGTCGATAAAATGACGTTTTTCGGGGCAGTCCTCCACATCCTCCGTAGCTTTTAACAGCGCCTCTTCCAGAAGAAGATCGGAACGGAAGATAATGCGATAGGCGTGTTTCAGGGCGGCAATGGAACTTTCCGGGAAATTTCGTCTTTGAAGCCCGATCAGGTTGAGGCCAAACAATGTGGCCCGATTGCCGTTGGCAATGGTGTAGGGAGGAATATCCTTCACTACGGCCGATGCGCCGCCTACCATGGCGTGCGCGCCGATGCGGCAGAATTGATGGACGCCGCTCAGCGGGCTGATAATCGCGTAATCTTCCACATGAACATGTCCGGCCAGCCCTGTCGAATTGGCTATGATCACGTGATTGCCCAACTGGCAATTGTGGGCAATGTGAACATACGCCATCAGAAGATTGTGGTCCCCCATGACCGTCATACCCGTATCCGCCGTTGTGGCCCGGTGGATGCTGACATATTCCCGGATTGTATTAAAGTTTCCGATAATGACTCCGGTTTTTTCCCCGCTGAATTTAAGGTCCTGGGGAGGAGCTCCAATGGAACAGAATTGCAGGATTTTACAGCCTTCGCCAATCTGCGTGTAGTTATCAATGACCGTGTGTGGCCCGATGATGGTATTTTTCCCGATTTTGACTTCAGGTCCAATAATCGAATAGGGACCGATTTCCACGCCTTCTTCCAACTGGGCGTCCTCTGCTACAATCGCTGTGGGATGAATTTTCATGTTTGATGATCACCTGTTTTACCGATTTTGATTTCCAGCCGCTCCACCTGTCTGATCAGCTTTTTTAACTGGGTGCGGATTTCGGGAAGTTTGGTCTTGCTCGATTCCACGATGAGCCATTCCTTATAGGGAAGAAACGGAGAGCCGCCGCCAACTGCGCCTGCGGGAATGTCCCTGTGAATGTTTGATGCGGCGCCTATTCTGACGCCGTCTCCGATGGAAATATGTCCGACAATGCCGACTTGTCCGCCGATCAAGACGCTGCGTCCTATCGTTGTGGAACCCGAAATACCGGTCTGCGCGGCAATGGCGGTATTTTCGCCAATCACAACATTGTGCGCAATTTGAACAAGATTATCTATCTTTACATTTCGCTGAATCCACGTCCTGCCCAGCGTGGCCCGGTCAACACAGGTATTTGCGCCAAGCTCCACGTCATTGTCAATTTGCACGATGCCGACCTGGGGAATTTTATCGTTCCCGGCGCCCGGTGCGGCAAAACCGAAGCCGTCAGCCCCGATCACGACACCCGAATGCAGAATCACTCTTTTACCGACAATGCAGCCATGATAAACGCTCACGTTCGCATAAAGAATTGAATCCTCGCCGATGCGGGCTCCGTGTCCGACAAACACACCGGGGTAAATTACCGCGCCTTTTTCAATGATGGCGCCGCGTCCGATAAAAACCCCGGGCATGACGGTTGCTTCCGGCGAAACCCGGGCGCCTTCTTCGATATGAGCATCCGGACTGATGCCCGTCGGGCCGTGATCGACCGGGTAAAATACCGAAAGGAGCTTCGCGAAGGCCACATAAGGGTCGGCCACGACAATCAGGTTTTTTTCGGGGTCTGTGAGTCCCGGTGGAACAAGAATTGCCGCCGCTCGTATCGTTTTGAGCATTTTGAAATATTTTTCGCCGGCGATAAATGTAAGATCATTTTCGCCTGCTTCGTCAATCGGCCGGATGTGAGCGATGACTGTTGTTTCATCGCCCACAACCGAACCGCCAACCATGGCAGCTATTTCCTGAATCGTTTTGTTCATTTCATGAAATGATTGTTGTTTTATAGCTTGTTGTAGTCCGCCATAACTTTTTTCGTGATGTCATGAGACTTGTCGGCAAAATAATGCACGGACATGGTGTCCATAATCACGGTATATTTTTCCTTTTCAGCAATGCCGCTGACGATTTTTGATATGTCCGGAACCATTTTCGCGATACTCTCCTGCTTGTTTTTCTGCAGCTCCTGATTGCTGGTATCGACCAGCTTCTGGTATTCGCGCATTTTTTTCATATAAGCTTCTTGTTTGGCCTTACGGGCGGGGGCGGCCATCACCGCGCTCTGTTTTTCAAGTTCACTTTGCATTTTCTGGATATCATTTTCCATCGCCTTAATGCTGGCCTGTTTTCTATCGACGATCTTTTTAAATTCTGCTTCTGCTTTTTTGCCGGCATTCGAATTTAACAGGATTTCCTGCATGTTGACGAAACCAATCTTTTCTTCGGCATATGATGTGGTGCTCCACACAAAAAGAAGCAGAATCAGTCCCGAGATGATAAAAATATTTTTCTTCATTTGAATTTCCTCCCTTTAAGTTAGTCTATTTTTGAATGATGAAGTGCAATCTTCATTTTGCTTCTACATGAACATGCCGATCGTAAATTCCCAGCGGCCCGAGGCGTCGTCGTTTAAGCCCTTTCGATCCAGCACGTAACCGTATTCGAGGCGCAAAGGTCCGATGGGTGAGTACCAGCGGATGCCGCCGCCGGCCGTCATTCTTAAGTCATCCAGATGGTAGCCGCCGTCCCAGGTGTTGCCCGCGTCATAAAATAGAACGCCCTTCATTCCGGCGTCTTTGATCAGAGGGAACACAACCTCCAGAGAAAAGGTCACCATGGTGGTACCGCCGATGACATCACTGGTTCCGGGATTGGTGGGGCCGACGTAGCGCAGGCCGCGCAATGAATTTATTCCGCCCAGAACATATCTTTCGTAAATGGGAAGGCTGGTATCACTGTCATCATTGTTCTGCAAATATCCGATACGCCCTTTTGCGCCTAAAACGATATCCCAGAAGAGCGGATAATAACCGGATACATATCCAGAATATTTGGTAAAGTGCGTGTTGCCGCCAAAGGGGTTTCCCGCGTGTTGTACGGAAGCGTTGGCCTTGATTCCCTTGGTGGGAAACATTGTATCGTCGGTCGTGTCATAGCCCACACCGACAGTGACCGAGCTGGTCGTTCTTTCCCCTTCCTGAGCCAGGATGTAATCAGAGGCCGTTAAATAATTAACGTCCTGGATGTTGTCCATGCTGAACCTGTAGCCGATCGAGCCGCTTATTTTGTCCCAAATCGGGTAAGCCATTGTTATTCCGGCCCCTTTTGTATCCAGCGTGTAGGAGTCGTATTCCTTCTTGTACTTCCAGATATCCGCTTTGGTCCACAGTGGCAGATCAAAAAGCCAGGGTTCGATGAAGGACAGTTCATAGTTGTTGGTTTTGGAGCCCAGGGAAGCTTTGAGGCTTAAGATCTGCCCGTAGCCCAGAAAATTCTGCTGGGAGACCTGTCCCATAATCACAGCCGCGTCAACGGCGCTGTATCCCGCGCCGATCATGAACATGCCTGTATTTTTTTCTTTTACCCGGACGTTGATGTCCATCTTGTTGTCAGGTGCTTTTTCCGTCTGGAAATCGACTTCTTCAAAATAATGAAGCGCGTTTAAGTTGTTATAACTTTTTTTCAATTTAGTGGTCGAATATAGATCGCCTTCCACGATGGCCAGCTGCCGCCGGATAACTTTATCGCGCGTGACAGTGTTTCCCGAAATACCGATGCGCGCGATATGAACGAGTTCGCCCTTGGTCAGCTGAAAATTTATGTCAACAAGCTGTTCGGCGTCATGCGTGACGACTTTTGGAGTGACATCAGCGTGGGCATAGCCTTCGTCATTGGCTGCCACTGTGATTGTTTCCATATCTTTCATGACCGCTTCGCGGTCATAGTTTTTTCCTTCTTTTGTTTTTAACAGCGCAAATAGACTCTCCCTGGATTTTTCAATCTCGTCCCCGGAGATTTCAACTTTGCCGATGTTGAATCTTTTGCCTTCCTGAACGGTAATCTTGATGTAAATGCCCTTTTCATCATGAGTGATGACGGGTTCGCCAATCTGGGAGTTGATAAAACCGTTGTTGAAATAAAAAGAAGATATTTTCTGAACATCCTGCTTGAGCTGATTGCTTTGCAGAATGCCATCGTCGGTAAAGAACCCCAGCAACGTGCGCTTTTTTGTGCTCATCTGCTTGAGAAGTTCTTTTGTGGTGAAAGCTTCATTTCCCTCAAACGTAATGGAACGGATATAGACCCGCTTGTTCTCCTGAATATCCAGAATCAGCACATAATCTTTTTCGCCATCTTTTTCTATGCGTTCGCTGATCTCGACATTGTAATACCCTTTGGCATAATAAAGATCTTTGACTTTTTGGATGTCTTCTTTAATTTTTTCCTGATTGAGGCTTTGCCGGGCCTTGACGGTCATGGCGCCCAGAATGTCGTCGCGGTCCAGCTTCTTATTGCCGATCAGCCGGATTTCCGATATCAGTCCCGATTCGATTACAGTGAAGGTCAGTACTTTGCCTTCCGCCTCCGCCGTCACTTTCGCGCTGACATCTTCAAATAACCCCATTTTGTAAATGGTTTTGATGTCTGCGGAGATATTATCTTCGTTTATGGGACTGCCCGCCTTGCTGCGCAGCTGTTGCCGGATGGCCTCCGTCCCGACCCTATGATTGCCCGCGATATCGACCCGGGCAATGGTATCCAGAAAACCCGTATATGATAGCAGCGTCGTTTTGATTTCGGCCGCCAGGGCTTCCTGGCCGGTGGATTCTTTCCCCTGGACAGATGCGGACGGATAGATTTTTTCCTGCGCAACATTGATGACTTGCGCGTCAATATTCAGTGTTTCACCGAACTGTGTGATGCTGCCGGTGACCACATAATCCGCTTTCAGGGCTCTCCCCGTCGAAATGGCTTTGCTTTTTGTAACGGCAACGTTGCTCTTGACAAAATCACCTGCCCTGACGACTTCAATTGCACTTTCTTTTTGAAATTCCTTTACCAAATGATTGTAAAAGGATTCCTGCAGGTTTACGCTTTGGTCTCCCGCATGCACATCAAACGGCAGAATGCATATTTTCTTGATGTTTTCAGCACGGGCTTGAGCAAGAAAGCAAAAAACGCAAAGAAATGCAACCAACAACACCTGAAATGTTTTTTTATTGAATATCATAAATCTCCCCATCACGCAGGCCGATTCTCTTGGACATCCTGTCTGCCAGCAGTTTGTTGTGCGTGACAACAACTAACGTTATTTTTTTTTCTTTGTTCAAATGAATCAGGATGTCTTCTATCTTTTTTCCTGTTTCCGTGTCAAGATTTCCTGTCGGCTCGTCGGCCAGCAGGATTTCCGGTTCCATCACCAGAGAGCGGGCGATGGCGACACGCTGCTGTTCGCCTCCGGACAGTTCGCCGGGTTTGTGCTTCACACGATGCTCCAGACCTACATCACGAAGCAATTGAAACGCCTTGTCCGCTGCCTGCTTTCTGGCCAATCCGCTGATCAATGCCGGCATCATTGCGTTTTCCAGGGCCGTAAATTCCGGCAACAGATTATTAAACTGAAAAACAAAGCCGATCGTTCTGTTGCGGAATGAGGCAATTTTTTTTTCACCCCACTCAAAAACATTATTGCCGCCAATCAACAGCATGCCCGCTGTCGGATGATCCAGCGTTCCGAGAATATGAATGAGCGTGCTTTTACCGGCTCCGGAAACACCCAGGACAGCCAGTGAATCACCCTTCTTAACCTCAAGTTTTAAATTTCGCAAGACTTCAATTCTATTGCCGTCTTTTATAAAGGTTTTCGACAAATTGTCCAGTATAATCATATCTGCCCGCGCTTCATGTATTATTCGTACCTCAGGGCTTCAGCCGGATCCAGCCTCGAAGCGCGAAAAGACGGATAAATAGTTGATATAAAACAAATAAGTATCGTTCCAATCACAATGGTAACCACGTCTCCATAATTAACTTTGGAAGGAAGCTCGCTCAAATAATATACGTCTCCCGGCAGAATTTTAAAATTAAAGATTTTTTCGACAAATAGAGAAATCTTCTGTAAATTCAAAGCAATTAAGAGACCGGCAATACATCCGAAAAAAGTGCCGACCACACCGACAATCAGTCCCTGATAAATAAATATCTTCATGATGGTGGCGGACGTTGCCCCCATGGATTTTAAAATGGCAATGTCCTTGTTTTTTTCCATGACGACCATAATCAGGGCGCTGATGATGTTGAAGGCAGCCACCAGTACGATCAGGCTCAGAATGATAAACATCACGCGTTTTTCCAGCCTGAGTGCCGAAAACAGGTTTTTATTCATCTGCATCCAGTTTTGCGTGAAGAAGGGGAAGCCCAGCCTGTTTTGAATGCTTCGGGCGATCACATCCGCCTTGTAGATATCGTTGACGACGATATCGATTCCCGAAACGGAGTCTCCCATGTCTAAAAAATCCTGGCAGCTTTTCAACGAAAGAAATGCCAGTTTGGAATCGTATTCATAAAACCCGGATTCGTAAATGCCCACCACGACAAATTTCTTCATGCGGGGAACCATGCCCATCGGGGTGGAAATACCGCCGGCCGGGGAAATGATGGTGATCGAGTCGTACAGAAAAATTCCCATGTTCCTTGCCATTTCCCTGCCGATTACGATACCGGCCAGGCCTCTGTCGGCATCAGACATCTCTTTCAACACGTCTGCGGGAATGGTGTTGAGATGTTCAAGGCTGCCTTCCCGAATTTTTCCCAGGTGAATCACTTTAGGCGAGCTTTGTGTATCCAGACCCCGGATGACAAGGCCGGTAACGCTGTTATTGCCCCGGACCATGGCCTCCGTGTAAATAAAGGGTGTGGATGCGACGACGCCCGGTGTTCTTTCGATTTCTTCCCGGATCGCAGGATAATTTTTCATGGGTGCATTCATATTGAAAGTGACTTCGATATGAGATTTGATTCCTAAAATCTTGGTGCGCAGATCTTCTTCAAAGCCGTTCATGACGGCCAGCACGATGATCAGAGCGGCGACGCCAAGGAAAATCCCGAAAATCGATATAAAGGTAATGATCGAAACAAAAACCTGCTTGCGTTTCGCTTTCATGTACCTTCTGCTGATGAAAAACTCGTAAGGCATTAAAAATATCCTGTCGGATAAACACGGATTTTACCGCTTTATAAATTCCGGAGCGTGTTTCATTCCTGTCTGGTTCTCAAAAGCGGGAACAATATGACGTCCCGAATGGACGCTGAATCGGTGAAGAGCATGATCAGCCGGTCGATGCCGATGCCTTCCCCGGCTGTCGGCGGCATGCCGTATTCCAGTGTCCGGATATAGTCTTCATCCATTTCGTGAGCTTCATCATCGCCGGCTTCCCGTTCCTTGATCTGTTGGATAAAACGTTCACGCTGGTCGGCGGGATCGTTCAATTCGGAAAAGGCGTTGGCAATTTCCCGGCCTGAAATGTAGAGTTCAAAGCGGTCAACAAGTTCCGGATCGGTGTTGGACCGGCGTGAAAGCGGCGAGACTGCAACGGGGTATTGTGTGACAAAAGTGGGCTGGATCAGCTTTTTTTCAACCACTTCGTCGAAAATGGCCATTAAAATCTTCCCGTGCGGATCCGTTTCCTTGACATCGCAGCCGACCTTGCGGGCAAATGCGATGGTTTTTGCGGGATCACTCACATCAGCGGGTTCCATGTCGGCTATCTGCAAAAGGGCATCTTTGACTGAAAGACGCCGCCAGGGTGGCGTCAGGTCTATTTCCGATCCCTGATAGGCAAAGCTAAGTCCGTCGAAGACATTTTGGGCAATGAAAACGAATAATTCTTCCGTAAAAGACATCAGGTCTTCGTAAGTTGCGTAGCTTAAGTAGAACTCCATCATGGTGAATTCAGGGTTATGAAACGTGGAGATGCCTTCGTTTCGGAAGTTGCGGTTGATTTCATAAACCCTTTCCAGTCCGCCGGTGACCAGGCGTTTTAAATAGAGTTCGGGGGCAATGCGCAGGTAAAGATCCTGATCCAGGGCGTTGTGGTGGGTTTTAAAAGGACGGGCGACGGCACCGCCGGCCCGCGGCTGCATCATAGGCGTCTCCACTTCCAAAAAGTCGTGCTCGTCCATGAACTGCCTCATCAGTTTTATGATCTGGCTGCGCCGGTAAAAAATTTCCCTGACTGCCGGATTGGATATCAGATCCAGGTGCCGCTGCCGGTATCTCGTTTCGATGTCCGTAAGGCCATGCCATTTTTCCGGTAATGGGTGAATCGATTTAGCCATCAGGCGCAACGTTTCAGCTTCCAGTGTCAATTCATTGGTTTTGGTCCGGAAGAGCTTTCCGGAAACATAAATGATGTCGCCAATATCCAGTTTTTTAAAAATTGAAAAATCCTGTTCGCTGAGGATGTTTTTTGCAATATAGCATTGCATTTGACCCTTGCGGTCCTGAAGTTTGACAAATGCCGCCTTGCCGAAGCTGCGAATGGCCATCAGCCGGCCGGCCAGTGAAAATTGGTCTGTCAGCCCAGCCAGGGATTCGCCGTCTTTGCCGCCGAAACCGTCCATGATTTCGGCCGTTGTATTTTGAGGCCTTGCATCATTGGGATATAAATCCACGCCGGCTGCTTTTAAGGCCGCAATTTTTTCCAGGCGAACCTTTAAAAGATCATTGTCTTCCATAATTTCTCCGCTTTTTCTAAAGTTTATCTGACTATATTTTTTTTAATGATTAGTCAAGCATGATTGTGGCCGGGAATTCGCATGAATCGGGCGTTTAGTGAACGAAAAATGTGTTTGCCTACAGGGCGGTTGTTATGTATGATGCCGGCACTTTATAAACAGAGGGGGAGAAAATGATTAATAAGGCGATATTGATCGGCAGGCTGGGTAAGGATCCGGAAGTTCGATATACTCCGGACGGAACAATGGTTACCAACTTCAATCTGGCGACCGATGAGCAATGGAAAGATAAAAGCGGGGAGAAAGTTCAGAAAACAGAGTGGCATCGTATAGTTACGTTTGGCAAGCTGGCGGAAATCTGCGGCAACTACCTGGTAAAGGGGAAAATGGTTTTTATCGAGGGACGCATTCAAACGCGCGCATGGGAGGATAAAGACGGCGTGAAGCGATACACAACTGAGATTGTGGCCAATGACATGAAAATGCTTGATTCCAAGGGGCAGGGAAAGGCCGACGATACAGCAGCGGTATCTGCGCAAAACGGCGGCACGCCGATGGATGATGTTCCATTCTGAGGTTTACCTAACTGATTTATGTTAACTGAAGCCTGATAGTGTTCAATCTGTCAGGCTTTTATTATCATGCCACTTATTCCTTACTTTATGAAAAAACCAACCCGGAAGAAGATTGTTATCCTTGCAATCATTACAGTCCTGCTCGTTTCTATGGCGGCAGGCATCGCCACTGTTTTATTTACACTGTCCAATCTTAATGCCTACAAGGAGGATATCGTCACCTTTTTCAACAAGACACTGAATCGTGAAATATCCTATGAACATGAAGAATTCTCATTCTATTTTGGACCCGCCTTCACTTTCCGGGAGATTAAGATCAAAGAAAAAAACAGGAAGGACACCTTCGCGACAATAGAGAGGCTTACGTTCAAAGTGGCCGTTTTCCCTCTGCTCGTGGGAAAAATCGTTATCAAAAAAATGCATCTTGAGAAACCGGCAGGCATCTTGTATCGGGACCGTGACGGAGTCTTGAATATCAGTGATCTCCTGGAAGATCAAAAGACCCCATCTATAGAGGTCAGAAGAATTATCGTTAGTCACGGCGCGATGACATTTACCGATCATCACATCGTCCCGTCAGGGTTGACGATTAACCTCAAAGATGTTGACCTTAGCATCCAAAAGCCCGTCTGGGGGCGGGCGACTGATCTTAAACTCCTTGCCGCCCTCGATCAGAAGGGAAAGAAAGGAACGTTGTCCGTCAGCGGCAGCATCAGGCCCTCCGTTAGAAATGAATCTCTGGCGGACAGCAGCATCGACGCCAGGATCATCGCGACAGGCCTGAGCATGGATCAATACGGGCCATATTATGCAAAGTATCTGCCCATCCGGAAAGCAGCGGGGGTCCTGGATATCGATGCCCGTATCAAAGGGAATGCCAGCCGATTCAGTTCAGAAGGATCTGTCGCCGTAAAGAAGCTGAATCTGCAATACCCTGAAGTATTCCACGCCTCTCTCACGCCAAAAGATGTAAGCCTTGATTATACAATACAGCGCACTCCATCTGAAATCATCATGGAGAAACTGGATCTTGTGGTTGATGATTTTAAAATGTCGGGGAATTTTGCTATCAAAGATATCGACAAGAAGGATCCGCTGATTACAGCGAAAGCATCCTCCTCCACCATTTCTCTGGAGAAGATGGGTCCTTTTATCCCTTATGGAATCATAACTGAAGGCGTGGCCGATTTTATCAAAACAAATATCAAAGGGGGTAAGTACCAGCTTAAAGAAGGCAGCATTAATGGGAGGATGAGCCAAATAACCCATATGGGTGAAAATGAGAACTACAACGTTCTTCATGTTAAAGTTGGGTTGGACGAGGGGATCATTTCGTACGGAAAGAATGTTCCCGTTTTCAGCAGCATCAAGGGTGAACTGGAATTCCGAGGCAAGGATATGCTCCTGCATCATATGTACGGTAAATTCGGAGAATCGCCGATAACGCTAGAAGGAAGAATCACCGATTATTGCCTGTCAAGTCCTGCCGGCTACCCGTTTACCCTGACGATGACACCCGGACAAAAAGAAGTCGCATGGCTCCTTGGCATAGATGCGGGCAGTAAATTTGTGTTCACGGGGAAGACGTTTCTCCGGATGACAGGATCAGGAACGAGGGATAACTACAAATTAGACGGCAACTGGGGTCTTACGGAAGCGTCATACAAGTATAATGATGTGTTCACCAAGCCGCCATCGCAATACAATCAGGTTGCTTTCAAGGCCGGCTTCAAATCCGGCGAATGGCGGATTGAAGCCTTCTCCTTCTGGCTGGCTTCTTTGAGGATGAACGCGGCTGCAAATTACAGGGTCAGAGACAAGTACATTTCTTACTTTGCCGTTGAATCAAACCCGTTTAAAATTGGGAATATTATATCTAATCTGCCGCAAATGGGTAAATATCAGCCCGTCGGAAGTATTCAGTTCGCTCTCACAGGCAGCGGCATGTTAAAATCCATTGCAGATCTTGATTTGCGCGGCAACATTGCATTTTCCGGCTTATCCTTCAGGCCCGTCGAAACCTTCAAAACGATAAGTTTCTTAAAAGGCTCGGTCAGCATAGGCCGAAACAGATTGGATACATCATTGCTAACGGGGCGCATCGGAAATTCCTCGGTGCATGGTAGGGCAGCATTGAAGAATTTCAGTGACCCGTCTGTCAGCGTGAACGTTTCATCAGCCCTCCTGAACATTGAAGATGTCGGATTGCAGAGCCCATCCGGTGCAATCACGCTTAAAAACGTCACCGGGGATATCGTTCTCAAGGACAATCAGCTTCTGATCAACAGGCTGTCCACCCATTTGAATAACTCCGTGTTTAATGTGACTGGCGACATGCCGGATGTTAAAAAGCCCTTCTTCGATATCCGCGTCACTTCCCCCTATCTCGATATGGATGATATTATTCTCTTGTCCGGCATCAACGCCCGCAAAAGAAAAAAAACAACGTCAGAGGAGGAGTTGTCCCTGAAAGCAGCTGTTTACTCTAATCGCGGTAAGATAAACTCAATTCCTTACTCAGAGCTCTCGACCACATTAACCTATAGACAGCGAACCATGGACATACACTCTTTGGAAATGAACGCCTTCAATGGCGGTTTCGCCGGAAAAGGACATATTGTTTTTCCTACGGGCAGCTCTATGCAATACAATGTGAATTTTATGATCTCGAAGATGTCGGCAGACCAAATTTTGAAACATGCCGGCTCTGAAAGAGTATCGGTAAAAGGCACCCTGACGATGAAGGGCGATTTGACCGCGGATGGGGCTACCCTGTCCGATCTGAAAAAAACGGCAAGGGGAACCGCAACGGTCTTGATTGAGAAGGGCTCATTGAACAAATTTGCCGTTTTATCCAAAGTATTCTCCATCCTGAACGTGTCGCAATTGCTGAAATTCCAGTTGCCGGACATGGTCATCAAGGGCATGCCGTTCACATCGATTAATGGAACACTATCTCTCAAGGATGGTGTCCTGTCCAGTGACGACCTGTTCATTAAAAGCAATTCCATGAATATATCCGTTGTGGGAAAAACAGATATCGTTAAGGAGGAGCTTGAGCATAATATTGGAATACAGCCTTTCCAGACGGTTGACAAGATCGTGAGCTATGTTCCGGTTGCGGGTTGGATCCTTACAGATGACAAAAGGAGGCTGATGACGCTCTATTTTCATGCACAGGGGAAATGGAGTGATCCTGTTGTTACCGCTATTCCTTTCAAGTCAATGTCGAAAGGCCTGCAGGATATTTATATGAATCTCTTTCATCTGCCGGAAAAGCTGATCACCGACACGGGAGAGGTCATCATAGGGAGATGATCTGTTCATGATTTACATGGTGAGGCATGCCCTCCTGACAGGTTTCGTCTTAGATATTGACGCCCGTAAAGACAGCCTGTAAGCAGACATAACCTTTTTGACGCAGAGCCATTTATCGATTAGCGATTCCGAGGGGGCAGGTTCTACTTTTCTTCCGGTTTTTTTGCCGGTGTATCGGTTGTGTCGCTATTGTCAGAGACGGATTTCTTGAAGTTTTTAATGCCTTTTCCAAGGGCCGATCCGATCTCAGGCAGTTTTCCGACGCCGAAAATTATCAAAATAATGACCAGTATAATCAGTAATTCCGGTATTCCTATCCCAAACATATGATTACCTCTTTCGTTTTTTATGGCAGGCGCAGGTGAACGACCTGGCCTGACTTGCCTAAATTTTTAAGGGTTTTCCCGTTAAACGATATACGCACTCCGCCCGCATTGCCGAGGTCCACATTAAAACGCGCCGCTTTGTGCGAAATTTTTTCACCGGCTTTGAGCATCATCTGAAAAGCTTCCTTATCATCAGCCTGAATCCGGATCCATGTTTCTTCCATTGCCTGAACAGCCAGAGTGGACAATTCTTTATCCTGCGGAAGCGCCTCTTTTCTGGTATTTTTTTCTTCATGGGGAGGTGCCTGTTGTTCAGAATCTTCAGCCTCGCTGGGATCATGCGCACGATCGGACCAGCTTTCCACACTAATTGTTTCCACGGCCTGTTGCTGATTATCACCTGTTTTTGTCATGATAGGATTTTCCGGTTTCTGCATACTTATTTCAACAGGCAGAGCTTGTGACGGTTCGGATTTCGTCTCCAGCGGTCTTGTGCTTTGGGTCTGATTTTGAACCTGAGTGTTTTGCGCAGATTCCGGCAGACGGGCGTTCCGATTGCTGATAAAAAAGGCTGCGCTTGCAAAAACGATGATAATAAACAGGATCCACAGGATAGTTTTGTATTGGTTTGGCCTGGCAGACGGGGTAACGAGGCAGGCTTGTTCGGCTTCCTGCTCTGCTGCCGGGGCATGCAGGTTCTTCAGATAATCTTCGTAACGCTGCAGCACAGGTCTGCTGTCAATCCCTATGGCATCAGCATAGGTCTTGATGAAGTTTTTAGAATATGTCGGGACGGGTAGTACCTGAAAATCACCATTTTCAATGGCTTCCAGGTAACGTAGGCTGATTCGTGTTCGCTCGAACAATTCATTCAGGCTCAGTCCTGAATTTTCACGAGCCATTTTTAAATCCGTTGTGTTGGGATCAGCGTTGTTTTCTGTCGTCATTAACCTATCACAAATAAACACTTTTTGTTTTGTTTAGCACTATTTTTTTGACAGCGCAACTTTTAAGATTATGCTTACGTTTTAGTGTTCTTTGTGGTTTACTTGCCCTCCAAAATTTTCATGAAGGAGCGCGTATCGTGATGACAGAATTGATGGAATTTGCCGGGAATCTTGCCCGTCAGGCAGGGAAAGTGCTGGCGGACAAACTCACAAAGCAAAACCGCGTTTATTATAAAGGAAGTATCGATCTGGTGACGGAAGCTGACAAAATGTCGGAGGAGCTCATTTTAGCCCAGATCAGCCGCCGGTATCCCGAACACGGAATCTTATCCGAGGAGTCGGCCGCGAAAAATGAACAGGCGATCATACGCTGGATCATTGATCCTCTGGACGGTACCACCAATTACGCTCATGGATTTCCGTTTTTCTGTGTTTCCATAGCGCTGGAGAAAGAAGGAACGGTTGTGCTGGGTGTTATATATGATCCGACCAGGGACGACCTGTTTACCGCCACGTGTGCGGGCGGGGCGTATCTCAATGGGCAAAAACTGAAGGTTTCTTCGGAGAGTGATTTGTCGCACAGTCTTTTGGCAACGGGTTTTCCTTATGACATCCGGGTCAGCGCGGATAATAATCTGGATTTTTTCAATGCGATGGCGGTGAGGGTGCAGGCCATCCGGCGCGCCGGAGCAGCAGCATTGGATCTGGCTTATCTTGCCGCGAGCCGGTTTGACGGTTTCTGGGAGCTGAAGCTCAAACCCTGGGACACAGCTGCGGGCTGTCTGATGGTTACAGAAGCAGGAGGCCTCATTTCTGATCTGGCCGGTGGAAAATGGAATCTTGATTCACCGGTTCTTGTTGCGAGCAACGGGTTGATACATGATCAGATGATAAACGTGTTACATAATAAAGATTGAAGGAGGCAGGCGAAATCGGCCCCGGAAGTTGCGCAGGGATTACTTGTTGAAGGATTGGAAGAAATTTCAACAAATAATCTTATAGAAATTGATAGATCGATGAAACTTTTAGTTAAAATATTCGGCGCTCAAAAAACACCTCCCAAACTTATTTTATCAACTGAAGTTAATGTGTCGAACAATAAGGATATTAAAAGGTCTGTTAATCATAAACGACATGAAAAGATTTAGTAGACGCTCATTCAACAGAAAGAAGTTCTCTGTCAGATTTTCTATTTAACTGACTTAAAGTAATTAATATCACGTTTTGGGCTTAGAACTTAATCTTTCCCCGATTTAGTGGACACACCAAAGCGTTTCAGTTAATAACAAATGAGATGGAGGTGTGTCATGGTTAAAAGAGAGGAGCACAGGTATTTTGATAAGGACTTTAAGTATGAGGCTGTTAGATTGATGAATGAAGGTAATCGTTCCGTGAAGGATATTGCCGGGGATTT
>Ga0105104_10001293_pt1 | contig 18751 bp, 14 predicted proteins | sample PPLLaktember2015_3_FD_87034 | JGI IMG/M metagenome (GOLD analysis project Ga0105104, IMG submission 87034) | Freshwater sediment microbial communities from Prairie Pothole Lake near Jamestown, North Dakota, USA - PPLs Lake P7 Core (6) Depth... | ecosystem: Environmental > Aquatic > Freshwater >... | reverse complement strand
TTCGCCGGGCTGCTCGTGATCGGGGGGATCGGGCTCCTGACCGACGCTCTCATTCGCGCCGCTTCGGGCCTGCTGTTCCGGTGGCGGGAGAAGGCGGCATGAGCGAGAAGCTGCGCATCACGGAGCTTGGCGTCACCTACGTGGACCGCGCGGGCGACCGGACGGAGGCCGTCCGCGACGTGTCGCTCGACGTGCCCGACAAGCCCGGGGCGGGGGAGATCATCGTCTTCCTCGGGCCCTCCGGCTGCGGCAAGTCCACCATTCTCAAGGCGGTCGCGGGCCTGCTGCGCCCGAGCAAGGGCGAGATCCTGGTGGATGGCAAGAAGGTCACCGGGGTCGGACGCGACCGCGGCATGGTGTTCCAGGCGTACACGTCGTTCGGCTGGCTGACCGTCCGCGAGAACGTGGAGTACGGCCTGAGGCTGCAGGGCGTCCCGAAGGGCGAGCGGCGGACGCAGTCGCAGAAGTACCTCGAGGAGGTCGGCCTCGCCGACTTCGCCGACCGCTACCCGAAGGATCTGTCCGGGGGCATGAAGCAGCGGGTCGCGATCGCGCGGACGCTGATCAACAAGCCGCGCCTCGTGCTGATGGACGAGCCGTTCGGCGCGCTCGACCCGCAGACACGCTGGGGGATGCAGGGGCTGCTGCTCGACGTGTCGCGCGCCGAGGACAACACGATCCTCTTCGTGACCCACGACGTCTCTGAAGCGGTCTACCTGGCCGACACCGTGTACGTGCTGTCGTCGCGGCCGGCCCGGGTCCTCCATCGCGTGGATGTGCCCTTCTTCGGGGAGCGGAACATCGGGTTGAAGTCGTCGAGCCCGGTCCGGGCGGTCGAGAAACAGCTGCTCGAGTTGCTGTACGCGCCCGCACCCGAGCCCGCGTAGAATGTGACGAATGGCCACGCCCGATCGGCCGAGGCCCGCCCGGCAGCACGCGCGGGTCACGCCGCCCCCGCTGCCTGGCACCATCAAGCCGCGTCCGCCGGTGACGGCGCCGCCGCCCGGGGAGGGCGAAGTGCCCGAGAAGCCGTCGTACTTCAAGTTCGCCTTCGCCAACCCTTACAACCTGGCGCTGCTGGGCGGGTCGCTCGCCGCCGCGGCCCTCACGCTGAACCCGCTCATCGCGCTCGCAGGCCTGGGCCTCGAGACCATCTGGCTGGTGAACGCCGACAACCAGCTCCTCCGCCGCTTCGTCTGGGACCCCAAGTTCGACAAGATGCGCCGCGAGGCCGAGGCCGCCGCCCGTGCCGCTCGGATGCTGATGCTCAGCGAGTGGGACCGCACGCGTGTCGAGAACCTCGTGGCCCGGCAGACGGACATTCACCGCCTCGCCGCACAGAACCCCTCCCTCACCGGGGACCTGCTGCGGAGCGAGCTGACCAAGACCGACAAGCTGGTCGAGGCGTTCATGGACATGGCGGTCACCTCCGCCCGCTACGAGGCCTACCTCGCGTCGGTGGACCTCACGGCCCTGGACGCCGACCGCGCCCGGCTGGAACGCGACGTGAAGTTCTGCAAAGACGACGACCCGCAGCTGGAGCTGCTGAAGAAGAACCTGGCGATCATCCTGAAACGGCAGGACAAGATGCGCGAGATTCGGCGCTACCTGGACGTGGCGCGCGGGCAGCTGGACCTGATCGAGAACTCGTTCCAGCTGATTGCCGACCAGATCGTCACCATGCAGTCGCCGCAGGCCCTCTCGGGCCAGCTCGACGAACTGCTCGACGGCGTGGAAACCATCCGCCAGACGGCGCGGGAGGCCGACGCGTTGCTGGAGGCGTGACGAATGGAGAATGGAGAATGGAGAATGGAGAATGGAGAATGGAGAATTGAGAATTGAGAATGGAGAATTGAGAAGGGGGAGGGGAGAGAGGAGAGCGGGCCGTAAGCAGCAGGCAGCGTGACCCGCGTGACCCGCGTGACCCGCGTACCCTGATCCCCGAATCCTGAATCCTGAATCCCGAATCCCGAATCCCGAATCCTGAATCCTGAATCCCGAATCCCTGACGCCTGATATGTCCGACCCCCGCATCCTCCCCCCCTGGGCCGACGACCTGCGCCGCCGCTACTTGCGGGGCGAGGCGGCGATGTTCGTCCTGCACGGCAACGTCTTCGACTCCGTGATCCACGGGCAGCGGATGCTGTCGCTCACGGACTTCCTCGTCGAAGCGCTGCTGAAGGACTCGCGCCAGACGATCGCGGTGTACAACCTGGCGACCGGCATCCGGTTCGCGAGGCGGGCGCCGGGTGAGGGCGCCCTGGACGAGGCGCTTCTCGCGACCGAGAAGCCGCGGGCGCTGGCGGCCCTCGAGCGGCTGCTCGTGGGCTCGACGAAGGCGGCTGTCATCCTCGAGTACGCCGAGGCGATTGCCCCGGCCGGCGACCCGGCTTTCCAGGCCGACTCGGACCGCGGTGCGGTGATCACGCTCCAGCGATGGTCGTTTCTCCCCGAGATCGACCGCGGCGACAACCTCGTTCTGCTCGTGACGGAGACCCTGAGCGAGATCTCGCCCAAGATCGTGTCCAACCCCAAGGTGGCGGTGGTCGAGGTCCCGATGCCCGACGTCGAGACCCGGAGGGGCGCCGCCCGGCTTGCCGACCCGCGGCTCTCCCCGCGTGACGTGGACCGCTACGCGGAGGGCACCGCGGGCCTCAAGGCGATCCAGATCGCGTCGATCCTCGCGCCCCCGCCCGCCTCGGAAGACGAGGCCGCCGAGCGCGAGTCGTTCATCGCGGGTATCCTCGGCCCGGGCGCCGACGTCCCCGCGCGCGCTCGCAAGTTGGCCGCGCTCACCGTGGGGTTGGCGCGCGAGGAGATCCGAAAGCTGCTCGCTCCGGGCGCCCCGGACCCGGCGGGCCTCGCAATCGACGCCGCCGAGCGCGGGCGAAAGCAGGCGGACCGTCTCATCGCCCGCCGCAAGCGCGAGATCCTCGAACGCGAGTGTTTCAGCCTCGTCGAGTTCGTGGAGCCGGAGCACGGCTTCGACGTGGTCGGCGGCATGGACGAGGTCAAGAAGGATTTGCTCGTCATCGCCGACAGCATCCGGGAAGGCCGGACCAGCCGAGTGCCGATGGGCCTCCTGTTCACAGGGCCGATGGGCACGGGCAAGACATTCGTCGCCGAGGCCTTCGCCAGGGAGTGCGGTCTCACGACGATCAAGCTGAAGAACTTCCGCTCGAAGTGGGTCGGCGCAACCGAGGGCAACCTCGAGAAGATCCTCACCGTCATCAAGGCGATCGGCCAGGTCGTCGTCATCATAGACGAGGGCGACCGCGCCTTCGGCAACACCGACGGCGACGGGGACGGCGGGACCTCCTCTCGCGTCATCGCCCGCATCAAGGAGTTCATGTCCGACACGTCGAACCGGGGACGCATTCTCTTCGTCGTGATGACGAACCGCCCCGACCGGCTCGACGTGGACTTGAAGCGGGCGGGCCGTCTGGACCGGAAGATCCCTTTCCTGTACTCGCAGACCGCGGTCGAAGTGGAAAACGTGGCCCGCGCGCTGGTGAAGAAGAACAAGCTGAAGACCGACGTGGATTTCGCCGCGATCCGGCCCGACTTCTCCGAGCGGCTCGTCGGCTACAGCAACGCGGACGTCGAAGCGGTGCTGCTCATGGCCCACGACGACGCGGCGAAGGAGGCGGGAACCGAGGCGCCGATCACCGCGGCCCACCTGGCCCGTGCCGCCTTGGACTACTTCCCGAGCCGCGACCAGGAACTCCTCGACTACATGGAGCTGCTTGCGGTGTTCGAGGCGTCGAGCCGCCGCCTGCTGCCCGCCAAGTACGCCTCCATGACGCCCGAGGAACTCGACCTGCGGCTCCGCACGCTGCGCGCCGCGGTCGGCGGGCGACGGTGACAAGACGGTGGCCAGTGGTCGGTGGCCAGTGGACAGCGCATCACGCGTGACGCACTGACCACTGTCCACTACCTCTTCATCTTCGGACAGTCCCCGGGTCGCCCCAGTAGCACTCCTGTCGACAAATCAACCAATCAATCAACAGATCAACCAATCAGCCAATCAATCAACAAATCAACAAATCAGCCAATCAATCAACAAATCAACAAATCAAGAAATCAAGAAGTGACATCGTTCTTGCGATGTCTCAGCCTGTCGATTGCGACCGCCAGGACGATGATGCTGCCCGTGATGATCTCCTGCACCCAGATGGGCAGCCCCGCGTGCGTGCAGCCCGTCCGGATCACCGTCATCAGCATGGCCCCGATCAGGGAGCCCAGGATCGAGCCCTCGCCGCCAGAGAGGGACCCGCCGCCGATGACGACCGCGGCGATGACGTCGAGTTCGAGGCCGAGACCGACCGTGGGATCGCCAACCGTCAGCCGCGAGAACTGAAGGACGCCGGCGACGCCGGCCAGCGTGGCTTGCAGTGTGTACACCGCGATCTTGGTCCGCGTGATGCGCACGCCGCACAGGCGCGCGGCGCTCTCGTTCGATCCGATGGCCACGACGTGCCGGCCAAACCGCGTGAAGCCGAGGAGCACGGCGGCCGCAGCCGCCGCAAGCAGCGTCAGCCAGACGCCGGGCGGGAGCACCATCCAGGACAGGTTCCGCGGCAGTTCCGCCACCAGCTCGTTGAGCCAGCTGAGGGGCGCGTCGATCTTCTGCTCGTGCGCCAGGCCCTTGGCCGCGCCCCGGATGATCCCCAGCGCACCCAGCGTGACGATGAAGGGCGTCACTCGCAGGCTGGTGATCAGCAGGCCGTTGGTGAACCCGCACAGGCCGCCGACCGCGATCCCGGCCAGCGCCGCCGCGGCCGGGGCCCAGCCCGCCTGCAGCAGCGACGCGACCACCACGGTGACCAGCGCCACCATCGATCCAATTGAGAGGTCGATCCCCCCGAGGACGATCACCAGCGTCATCCCCAGCGCGGCCATGCCCACCACGGCCGTCTGCCGCAGCATCGTCTTCATGTTGCCGGCCGTTGCGAAGGTGTCGGGCTGCAGCAGCGAGAAGACGACGTAGAGCGCGACGAGGGCGGCCAGGGGACCGAGCCACCCGTAGCGATCGCGCCAGCTCCAGCGGCCGCCGGCCCGCGCGGGTGCCGGCAGACCGTTTGTCGTTGGTGTGATGCTCATGCCTCTCCCACCGCCTCCGTCAGCAACTGGTGCTCGCTCAGCTCCGACGCAGGTCGTGCCGGCCCGAGGACACCGCGCGTCATGACGGCCACCCGGTCGCAGGTCCCCAGCAGCTCCGGGAGGTAGCTGCTGACCAGCAGGACGGCCTTCCCCTGGAGCGCCAGGCGATCGATCAACTGGTAGATCTCCGCCTTGCTGCCCACGTCGATGCCGCGTGTGGGCTCGTCGAGGAGCAGCACGTCCACCTCGTCGTGGAGCAGCCGGGCGAGGGCGACCTTCTGCTGGTTGCCCCCCGACAGCTCGCCTACCACCTGGTGCGGCCCGGCGGCCCGGATGGAAAGCGCCTCCATCCAGTGCCGCGCCGCCTCCGCCTGCCGCCCCCGCGTGACGAGACGCCCGGGGCCGAGGCCAGCCAGGCGGGACAGGGTGAGGTTGTCGGCGATCGACAGTGCCTGCGCCAGCCCTTCGCGCTTGCGGTCCTCGCTGAGCATGCCCGCGCCCTGCGCGAGCCGTTGCCAGGGAGAGGCCGGCCCCCAGGCGGCGCCCACGCGGATGACGCCGCGGCGCACGGGCTCGAGGCCGAACACGACGCGCAGCAGCTCCGAGCGGCCGGACCCCACCAAGCCGCCGATGCCCAGCACCTCGCCGGCGTGGAGGACCAGGCTTGCGGACGAGGGTTTGGGGCTGCCGGCCAGGTCGCGCAACTCGAGGAGCGGCTTCCCGGGATGGCGCGCGGACCGTGGGAAGATCTGGGTGACCTCGCGTCCGGCCATCATGGAGATGAGTGCGGGCGTGGACACGTCGGCCACACGCCCGGCACCGACGGTTCGGCCGTCGCGAAGGACCGTGAAGCGGTCAGCCACCCGGCGCACTTCCTCCAGCACGTGCGAGATGTAGATGATCGACAGGCCGCCGGCCCGCAGGCGTCCAATCGTCTCGAACAGCCGCTCCACGTCGTCGGCCGCGAGGCTGCTCGTCGGCTCGTCGAGGACGAGGACCCGGGTGCCGGAGGACCGCAGCGCGCGCGCGATTTCGACGATTTGCTGGACGGCCGGCGGAAGGCGCCGGACGGGAAGGTCGGGATCGAGGTCCGCGTGGCCGAGCGCCGCCAGCGCCGCGCGGGCGCGCGCCCGCGTTTCGCGCCGGTCCAACAAGCCGCGCCGCAGCGGCTCGCGGCCCAGCACGATGTTCTCTGCGGCGCCGAGGTGGGGAACCAGGGAAAGCTCCTGGTAGACCATGGCGATGCCGCGATTGGCGGCGTCGAGCGGGGACGCGGGGCGGTACGGCGTGCCGTCGATCCACAATTCGCCGGCGTCTGGCGCCACGGCTCCCGACAGCACCTTCATCAGCGTGCTCTTGCCGGCGCCGTTCTCGCCGATCACCGCGTGCACCTCGCCCCCGGCGACGTCGAGGTCGACGGCGGCCAGGGCCGTGGTCGGGCCGAAGCGGACGGTCACGCCCCGCACCCGCAGGCGCGGAGTGGCCTCTGCCGCCATCCGCGCTACCTGGCCTCCAGCGCCTGTCCCGGATGCAGGCGCTCGCGCAGGTCCGGCTGGTCGATGTTCTGCGCCGTGACCAGCGTGGCGCCCGTGTCCACCTTCCGCTCGATCTTCTCCCCGCGCAGGTGCGCCACCATCGTCTTCACGCCGAGATACCCCATGGCCACCGGGTTCTGCAACACGACGCCGTCCACCTGGCCGTCGCGCATGCCCTGCAGGACCTTGTCGGAGCTGTCGAATCCTACCAGCCGAATCTTACCCGCGAGATTCGCATTCTGCAGGGCGCGGAGCATGCCGAACGTGGTGGACTCGTTCGGGCAGAAGATTCCCGCCACCCCGCCGGCGTTCGCCCGGAAGGCCGCCAACAGGTTCTCGCTCGCGCGATACGCTCCCTCGGAGGTCGGTCCGGCGTACTGGTTGGAACTGACGACGGTGATGCCGGGGTGGGCCGCGACCGCATCGAGGAAGCCCTGCTCGCGCTGCGTGGTACTGGCGGACCCTTCCTGGAGCCGGAGCATGATGACCGGCCCCTTGCCGCCGAGCAGCGAGGCGAGGTGTTCGCCGGCCATGTGCCCGCCCTTGTAGTTGTCGGTTTCAATCAGGCTGACGTAGTCCTGGCTGTCGAGGCCGGAGTCGAAGATCACGACCGGGATGCCCGCCCGCGTGGCGTCGGACACCGGCCGGCGGAGCGCCTTGTTGTCGAGCGGCGCGAGGACGATGCCGGAGACCCCGCGGGTGCGGACGCTGTCCACCAGGCGAATCTGCTCCTCGCGGTCGTCCTCCCTGATCGGGCCTTGCCAGAGGATGTCCACCTCGAGTTCCCGGCCCGCTCGCGCGGCCCCGCCGTGGACGCCCTTCCAGAACTCCTGGGTGGTGCCTTTTGGGATGACGGCAATCAGCAGGCGGGCCCGGCCGTCGGCGGTCACCGGCGCCCGCCGGCAGGCGGCCGGCGCGACGAGCAGGCAGGCGAGCAGACAGGCCGCGGTCATGCGATTCCGCATGGAACAGATCCTCCGGCGCCTCACGTGCGCGCGCCCCATTATGCACTTAGAAATGCTTTCCGGCTTAAGCTCGTCTGTGCTAGCCTCTTGCGGGCCAAACCCAAGGTGAGCGGTCGGAACCGCGGCCCCGGCGAACTCGAGCGGGCGGCCGATCGGCACCCATACTGCGACAGATCGGAGGAAGTGGAGCGATGCAGCGATTTTCAGCCATTCACGTGCTCGGCATCCTGCTGTGTGTGCTGGGTCTCAGCCAGGGCGCTTCGGCACAGGGGTTCGCGGTGTACGAGCAGAGCGGGTGTGCCATGGGGCGCGGCGTCACCGGGGTCGCGGCCCCGTGTCCCGACGGATCCGCTGTCTTTTTCAATCCGGCAGGCCTGTCGTTCGAGAAGACCCAGATCGGGCTCGGCGCGTCGTTCATCGGGCCCTTCGGGGACTTCACCGACAACACCACGGGGCAGGTCAGCTCGCTGAACGAGAAGCACTACCCCGTGCCGAACCTCTTCATTTCGCGGCCGTTCGGGAAGCGCCTGGCGTTGGGCATCGGGCTGTTTGCACCCTACGGCCTGACGACGGACTGGCCGACGACCGCGCAGGGCAGGTTCCTGGGATACAAGAGCGTCGTCAAGGGCGTGTTCGTGCAGCCGACGGTGTCGTTCAAGGTGAACGACAACATCTCGATCGGCGGCGGTTTGGACATCACCCACTTGAGCGTCGAGTTGCGGCAGCGCGCGGATCTCTCCACGCAGCCGCTCGGCGCCACCGGCCTGACCTTCGGGCAGCTGAACCTGGTGTGCCCGGCGGCTGCCTGCGGGACGGTGACGCCCGGGACGGACTTTGCCGACGTGAACCTCGAGGGCAGCACCTACAGCGTCGGCTTCCACCTCGGCGTGATCGCCAAGGTGAACGACAGGGTGTCCTTCGGCGCGCGGTACCTCCACGGCCAGTCGGTGGACATCTCCGACGGGACGATCGAGACGGCGCAGATCTCGGTGCCCAACGTGAGGGTCCCGATCGCGCCCGGGGTCCTGGTGCCGGTTGACACCGTGATGGCCTCGCAGGCGTTCGCGGCCGGGAAGCCGCTCCAGAGCGGCCAGGGCGCGCAGACCGAGCTGCCGCTGCCGGCGCAGTTCGTCGTCGGCACGGCGATCAAGGTGGCGCCGAAGGTGACGCTGTTCGCCGACTACCAGTTCACCGATTGGAGCGCGTTCGACGTGCTGCCGATCGACGGCGAGTTCCTGACGAGCGAACTGGTCGAGAACTACGGCGACACGCACGGCATCCGCCTGGGCGCCGAGTTCGAGGTGAACCAGCGGTGGGTGCTGCGCGCCGGCTTCGACGGCCACAACGCGGCCGCTCCCGACGAGTCGGTCACCCCGAACCTGCCCGAGGGCAAGCGCGCGGAGATCATGGGAGGCGTCGGCGTGCGGCTCTCGTCGGCCATGCGCCTCGACCTGTCGTACATGCGCCTCTCTCAGCCGGAGCGCGCCGGCCGCACCCAGCCGGGTCCGAACAACGGCGTGTACAACTTCAACGCGAACCTGTTCGGCGCGATGCTGGCGTTCGAGTTCTAGGAACGGTTCACAGTTCAGGGTTGAGGGTTCAGCGTCGTGTCACGCCGTGACGCGGGCTGGACCCTCGACCGTCAACCCTCGACCTTCGACCGAGCATGTCTCAACCCACCCACCGACCCGTCACCGCGGACGCCCTGCCCAAGCCTGTCGGTCCCTACTCGCCGGGCATGGTGTTCGACCGTCTCGTCTTCGTGTCGGGGCAGGGAGCGGCCGACCCGACCACCGGGCAGATGGCCGGCCTCGACATCGTCAGCCAGACCGAGCAGGTGTTCCGGAACATCCGGACCATCCTGGAGGCGGCGGGGACGGACCTGTCGCACGTCCTGCGCTGCGGCGTGTTCCTCGTGGACATGCGCGACTTTGCCGCCATGAACGAAGTGTACGCGCGCGTGTTCGGCGACCACCGGCCCGCGCGCACGACCGTGCAGGTGGCGGCGCTGCCGCACCCCGCGCTGCGCGTGGAAATTGACGCCGTGGCGTACATCGATTAGGGTCATTTCTTGATCTCTTGATTCGTCGATTTCTTGATTGCATCGGCTGATTTCCCGGATCCTCCATTCAATCGACAGACCACGGAATCAACAGATCAACAAGTGACGACGACTCACCCATGAATTACACGAATTTGGGACGCAGCGGCCTGAAAGTGTCCAGGCTCTGCCTGGGTACGATGACCTATGGGAGCCCCACGTGGCGCGAGTGGGTGCTGCCGGAAGACGCCAGCCGGCCGTTCATCCGGCGGGCGCTGGAACTGGGCATCAACTTCTTCGACACCGCCGACATGTATTCGCGGGGCGTCAGCGAAGAGGTCGTCGGCCGTGCGCTAAGGGACTTCTGCCGCCGGGACCAGGTGGTGATCGCCACGAAGGCTTACTTCGCCATGGGGGAGGGCCCTAACGACAAGGGGCTGTCGCGGAAGCACCTCATGGACGCCATCGACGCCTCACTCCGGCGACTGGGCGTGGAGTACGTGGACCTGTACCAGATTCACCGGTGCGACCCGGACACGGCGATAGAGGAGACGCTCGAGGCGCTCCACGACATCGTGAAGGCGGGGAAGGCGCGGTACATCGGGGCGTCGAGCATGTACGCGTGGCAGTTTGTCAAGGCGCTGTATCTGGCGGACCGCCACGGGTGGACGCGGTTCGCCTCGATGCAGAATCACTACAACCTTATCTACCGCGAAGAAGAGCGCGAGATGCTGCCCCTGTGCCGGGAGGAAGGCGTGGGGGTCATCCCGTGGAGCCCGATGGCGCGCGGCTTCCTCGCCGGCAACCGGCGCAAGGAGGGGTGGGGCGACACCCGGCGCGCGCAGCACGACGCCTACGGCCAGAAGCTCTACTACGCCGACTCGGATTTCGAGATCGCCACTCGTGTGGCGGCCGTCGCCGCGCGCCACGGCGTGAGCCCCTCCCAAGTGGCGCTCGCGTGGGTGCTCGCGCAGCCGGGCGTGACGGCACCGATCATCGGGGCCTCGAAGCTCGAGCACCTGAATCAGGCGGTCGGCGCGCTCGACGTCGCGCTGAGCGACGATGACCGCGGGGAACTGGAAGAAGCGTACGTCCCGCACAGGGTCCTGGGACACTGACCGCGATGCCCCGCGCCGTTACGATCGGCCTGATCTCCGACACGCACGGCCTGGTGCGGCCGCAGTGCTTTGCGGCGCTCGAAGGGGTCGAACGGATCTTCCACGCGGGTGACGTCGGGGGGCGCGACGTGCTGGCGATCCTGTCGCAGATCGCGCCCGTCACGGCGGTCTACGGCAACACCGACCTCCCTGGAGACCCCGGCCTGGTGGCGCACTTCGCCGAAACCATCGCAGGGGTCACCGTCCACGTAAGCCACGGACACGAGCTGGGCAGCCCCACGCCGGCCAGGCTTCTGCAGCGCTACGACGCGGACGTCCTCGTCTACGGCCACACGCACAAGGCCCTCGTGCACCGTGAGGGCGCCCGCCTCGTCGTCAACCCCGGCGCCGCCGGGCCGCGACGGTTCAACCTGCAGCCCAGCGTCGCCCGGCTCACCATCGGGGACGGTCACGCGGACGTGGAGATCGTGTGGCTCGGGTAGCACAACAAGGCGGGGGGCGGCAGGCGGAGGGGGGACAAATGCAGGAAGCAAATGCAAAATGCAAAATGCAGAATGCAGAATGCAGAATGCAAGCCGCCGCCGAGGGCCGAGCGCCGAGAGCCGGGACAGCGTCAGAACGTGTAGCGAATCCCGCCCGCGATGATGTAGACGAAGCGGCCCACCCCCAGCTCGGGCGGCTGGTCGTCCCGCACGTCGTTCCGATCGAGCACGTGCAGACGGAAGGATGCCACCGCCGCGACTCGGCGCCCGGCCACCAGGTCGGCGCCACCGACCGCGCCGAAGCTGACGCGCGTGATGGTGGCGTCGGTGGGTTCTTCTCCACCCCCGGAGAAGTCGAGCCAGGTCTCGGTCCGTGGCGCGTGCCCCGCCGCCACGGTCGCCCCGAACACGGGCTCCACCTGCACGGGACCGGACGGCGAAGGATGCCACCGGAAGAGGCCCGACATGAGCGTGTCGCGGTAACGTGTGTTGAAACGAATCCGTCCAGCGAAGATCGACTCTGCCTCGAACTCGGGTCCGACGGCCACTTCCGCGGCCACACTCCAATGCGGATGGATGAACGCACCGGCGGTGCCTCCAAAGCCCACGCCGTTGCCGCCCACGCCCTCGGTCAGGTAGTGGCCGTCCACCTCGCCCACGGGCTGGACGAACAGTCCTGCAACCCCTCCGAGGTAACCGCGTCGTCTTCCGCTGTCGGCGGCGGAACTCGCGGGGGCCCTGCCGGCAGTCGCGGTTGAACCCGTCAGGTCAACCCGCACGCCGGCGCCCGCCTGGTAGACCCACAGTCCCAGGCCCGCTTCCGGTGCACCCAGCATGTGCTCCTCGTTCCAGACGAGCCGGTGCACGCGAAACAGGCCGCCCACGGCCACCCGCCGGCCGAGGGGCACGAGCAGGTCCAGGCCGCCGCCAAAGCCCAGCGACCGCCGCTTGAGTTCCTGCTCGGCGACTTGCTCGGGGATCCCTCCCGGGTCTGGCACGAAGGCGTGGGTATTGACTCCGCTCCCGAAGGCCATCGTCACGCCGCCAACCGGCTCGAGGAGGACGCGGGACGATGGGGGGGCGCCCCGCCACCGGATGAATGCCGACACCAGGGTGTCCCGGAAGGTGCTGGTGTAGGTGACGTCGCCGCTGGAGGTGGGGATGGTGATGAGCCCGTTCAACCCGGGACCACTCGTGACCTGCCCTTCGACGCTCACCCGGCCGCCGGCCCCGAACAGCCCCGAGACCGAGAGGCCAGTGCCCTCGAGCGGTGTGTCGCTCGTCGAGCCGAGCGAGGTGCCAGGTTGACTGGTGATGAGTGCCGAGCCGCCGGCGTAGACACGTGCCGGCCGTTCGGCGTTCGTCCCCGCCTGCTGCCCCCGGGCCGGCGCCGAGACGAGGCCGAACCACGCCGCGATGCCAGCCGTGAAGACACGTACCGCCCAACGCCCCGTCGCCTGCCGGGAGTTCATGGCCTGCGTCCTTGCGTCCGGGGGCTGATTGGAACCGCTGCCGAGGATCATCGGTCGGGACAGGCTCGGGCCTGTCACCGCTTGGTGACTCCCACCGCGCCGCTGTCTGGCGCGCGGCGGTCGAAGGCTCCCTCGAGCAGGTTCTCCTTCTCGTTGACGACGATCACCTCGGCCACGCCCTGCGCGCCCATCGGCTGCAGCGCGTGGCCCATGCCCTGCAGAAGCTTCGCGGTGTCCGGGGAGATGCCCCAGCGTTCATAGGAGATGCGGTCGGGCAACCACTGGTGGTGGAACCGCGGCGCGTCCACCGCTTCCTGGGCGCCCATGCCGTAGTCGATCACGTTGAGGATGGTGTGCAGCACCGTGTTGATGATCGTCCGTCCGCCCGGGCTGCCGGTGACCATGAACAGCTTGCCGTCCTTTGCGACGATGGTCGGCGTCATGCTCGACAGCATGCGCTTGCGCGGCGCCGCGAGGTTCGGGTCCGTGCCGATCAGCCCCTCCGCGGTGGTCAGGCCGGGTCCGGCGTTGAAGTCGCCCATCTCGTTGTTCAGCAGGAAGCCCGCGCCCGGCACCACGATCCTCGAGCCGTAGCCGTTCTCCAGCGTGTAGGTCAGCGACACCGCGTTGCGCTCGGCATCCACCACCGACAGGTGCGTCGTCTCGTCGCTCTCCGCCGGCCACTCGAAGCTGGTGGGCGACGACTTCGACGCGCGATCGCTCGAGATCGTGCGCCGCAGGTTCGCGGCGTACTCCTTCGAGATGAGCCGCTCGACGGGCATCGACGCGTTGAAGTCGGGATCGCCGAGGTAGCGCGCCCGATCTGCGTATGCCCGTCGCATCCCCTCCACGATCTGGTGGATGCTGGCCGCCGACCGGAAGCCGGCTGCCTTCAGGTCGAAGCCCTCCAACATGTTCAGCTGCTCGATGAGACCGACGCCGCCCGAACTGATGGGCGGCATCGAGATGATCTCGTAGCCGCGGTAGTTCCCGCGGAGCGGCGTCCGCTTCTTTGGCTGGTACGCCTTCATGTCGTCCCGAGTGATGAAGCCGCCGTGGGCAGCCATCTCCTTCTCGACCAGCTGCGCCGTCTCGCCTTCGTAGAACCCGGCGGGTCCCTGGTCCGCGATGCGCGTCAGGGTGCGGGCGAGGTCCGGCTGACGCAGCGTCTCACCCGCTTGGTAGGGGACGCCGTTCTTCGAGAACTGCGCGACGGACGCCGGGTACTCCTTCATCGACGGCAGGACGTTGCGAAGCGACCGGGCGAGGCCGTCGGTCACCGTGAAGCCATCGCGGGCGAGCGCGATCGCCGGGGCGAGGAGACGCTTCCAGGGCAGCTTGCCGTGCTCCTTCCACGCAAGGTGGAGGCCAGCGACCGTCCCGGGCACGCCGACCGACAGGTGGCTGTCGTGGTGCACGCGCTCGCTGTACTTCCCGTCCACCAGGAACATCGTTGCGTTGGCCTTGCCTGGGGCCATCTCGCGGAAGTCGTACGCCTCCGGCGCGCCGGAGGCCGGCCGATAGACGATGAAGCCGCCGCCGCCGATGTTGCCGGCCGTGGGGTGCGTGACCGCCAGGGCGAAGGCCGTCGCGATCGCAGCGTCGATCGCGGTGCCGCCCTCCTTCAGCACCTCCGCGCCCGTGCGTGACGCCACCTCGTTCTGCGACACGACCATCCCGTCCCGCGCCCTCACGGGCGCCTGGGCGCCGGAGATCGAGGGGAAGGCGAGAACCAGGCCCAGCACGACGAGCGCGCAGCGAAAACGCATCGATGTCCTCCGCCGGGATTATAATCCCCGCCGAAACTCGGTCCCGACCCCAATTTTCGCGGATCACGGTTTCGTGTGACGAATTCGTCGCCGCCGAAATTGGGGTCGGGAACGGTTTTCTGCTCCGCCTGGCTCCGAGTGAATGAGAAAGGCTATCCATGCTGATGGGTTGCGGCAGCGTGCGAGGGGCCGTGGGGGTGGCGATCATGACGTGCTCTGCGGCAGGCAGCGTGTCGTGCGGCCCGGGGAGGCCGCAGGACCCGGTGGCCGACCTGGTCGTCCTCGACGCCCGGGTGTGGACGGTGGATCCGGCCAGGCCCGAGGCCCAGGCCGTGGCGGTCGCGGGCGGCCGGGTGGTGGCGGTGGGGTCGAATGCCGAGATCGAGCGCCTGAAGGGCCAGGCCACGCAGGTGGTGCGCGCCGCCGGCCGGTTCCTGATGCCCGGCTTTCACGACTCGCACATCCACCTGATGACCGGCGGCATGATTCTCGACGCCGTGGACCTCAAGGACGCGGGCACGCCCGCGGAGTTTGCCCGGCGGATCGGCGACCGCGCGCGGCGGACGCCCCCTGGCGAGTGGGTGCTCGGCGGCAACTGGGACGAGCAGCAGTGGCCCGGCGCGCCGTTGCCCGCGCGCCAGATGATCGACGAGGTGACGCGCGACACGCCCGTGTTCGTCAATCGGTACGACGAGCACATGTCGCTCGCGAACACGCTCGCGCTGAAGCTGGCCGGTGTGACGCGGCGGACGCCCGACCCGCCCGGCGGCTTGATCGTGCGCGACGCCTCCGGTGAGCCGACCGGGGTCCTGAAGGACGCCGCGATGGCGCTGGTGAACCGCGTCATCCCGCCCGACACGCCCGAGCGGCGGGAGCGAATCCTGCGGCGGGCGCTGACGCACATGGCTTCGCTTGGTGTCACCTCCGTGCAGGACATGGGGCCGGCCGACGAGGACGTCGAGTTGTACCGGCAGTTCGACGCCCGGGGCGAGCTGACGACGCGCATTCGCGCGGTGCCCGCCGAGGTCGAGTTGGCGAAGAAGCTCGCGGAACGGGTGCCGGTCGAACCGGCGAAGCAAAGCCCCTTCCTCCGCGTACGCGGGGCGAAGGGCTTTGCCGACGGCTCGCTCGGGTCGACCACCGCCTTGTTCTTCGAGCCGTACACCGACGATCCGAAGAGCCGCGGCCTGCTGGCCGACGAGATGCAGCCGCTCGAGGGCATGCGCGCCCGGCTGCAGCAGATCGACCGGGCGGGCGAGCAGCTGTGCATCCACGCCATCGGAGACCAGGCGATCTCGATGGTCCTCGACCTCTTCCAGGACGTGGCCGCCGCCAACGGTCCGCGCGACCGGCGGCCGCGCATCGAGCACTCGCAGCACGTCGCCGCGAAGGACTTCGCGCGATACGCGCGTCTGGGGGTGATTGCCGCCGTCCAGCCGTACCACGCGATCGACGACGGGAAGTGGGCGGAGAAGCGGATCGGCCCCGAGCGGCTGAAGGGGACTTACGCGTTCCGCTCCTTCCTGGACCACGGCGTCCGGCTCGCGCTCGGGAGCGACTGGCCGGTCGCCCCGCTCGATCCCATCCAGGGTCTCTACGCGGCAGTCACCCGCGCCACGCTGGACGGCAAGCACCCCAACGGCTGGGTGCCCGAGCAGAAGATCTCCGTCGCGCAGGCGATCGAAGGCTACACGATGGGCGCCGCGTACTCGGAGTTCCAGGAGCGGGAGAAGGGCTCCATCGCGCCGGGCAAGCTCGCGGACCTCGTGCTGCTCGACCGCGACCCGTTCAAGGTGGCGCCTGAGACTCTCAAGGACATCAAGGTGGCGATGACGATCGCGGGCGGCAAGATCACCTACGAGAAACCACGATAACAACCACGAAGTTCACGAAGAACACGAAGAAGTCATACCGCGGGGCGAGTCTTCGTGCGCCGCAATGCGGCGCAGCGAGCACGGGTGCCCCCTGACAAACAAGCACGTGCTCTTCGCTTGCTTGCCAGCGGGCACCCGCGCTCGCTGCCGGGCCGCGGCGCAGTCGCCGCCACGAAGACTCCCCCCTACCTCAGCGTGACAACCCTTCGTGACCCTCGGCCTTCGTGGTCCCTAATCAAGCGCGAGCAGCCACCGGCGGAACGCGTCGTAGCCGGCGTCGGCGAGCGTTTCGGCGAGCACGGGCCGCGAGGCCCAGTCGCGGTAGCGGGCGGGCAGTTCCGGCTCGAAGCCAAGCTCCTGCCGGATGGCGGCGCCGAACTTGGCCGGATGCGCGGTTGCGAGCGAAACGACCGGCGTCGCATCCGCTTCCTCCTGGCGGTAGCGCCGAGCGGCGGCCACGCCGACGGCACTGTGCGGATCCAGCACGTAGCGGTGTGCCTCGTAGGTCTGGCGGATCGTCGCCCGCGTTTCCTCCTCGGTGTTTCGATACCCCGATACGTTCGCCCGCAGACGCTCCCACGACCCGCCGTGCAGGGCCGCCAGGCGCGCGAAGTTGCTCGGGTCGCCCACGTCCATCGCGTTCGACAGCGTCGCCACCGCAGGGCGGGCGCGGTAGATACCCGTGAGCAGGTATTCCGGCAGGACGTCGTTCGCGTTCGTGGCGCTCACGAACCGCCTCACCGGGAGGCCCGCGCGCTGCGCGAGGACGCCTGCCGTGAGGTTCCCGATGTTCCCGCTCGGCACCGCGAAGACCACCTCGCCGCCGGCCGGGGCCGCCCCAAGGTAGCTGTCGAAGTAGTACACCGCCTGCGGCAGCAGGCGGCCGATGTTGATGGAGTTGGCCGACGACAGGTTCAGCGGCCGCAGCCCCAAGTCCACGAAGGCCTGCTTGACCAGCCGCTGGCAGTCGTCGAAGGTGCCCGGTACGCGCAGGGCCGACACGTTGCCGCCGAGCGTCGCCATCTGGGCTTCCTGAAATGGCGACACCTTCCCGCTCGGGTACAGCACGACGACTCGAATGCGCGGGACGCCGAAGAAGCCCTGCGCAACCGCGCTCCCGGTGTCGCCCGACGTGGCGACCAGGATGGTCGCGTGACCGCGACGCTGCTCGAGCAGGTAGCCGAACACGCGGGCGAGGAAGCGCGCGCCGAAGTCCTTGAAGGCGAGCGTGGGACCGTGGAACAGCTCGAGCTCGGACAGCCCGTCGCCGAGTCCGACCGTCGGGGCGGGGAAGTCGAACGCGTCCCGCACGAGGGCGTCGAACTGTGCCCGGTCGAACTCGTCGCCCACGAGGCGACCGAGCACGGCGACCGCGATCTCCGCCAGCGGCGCACCGCGAAGGGCCGCAATCTCGCTCGAGGAGAAGGCCGGGATCTCGTCGGGCAAGTACAGCCCGCCGTCCGGGGCGAGGCCCTCGAGCAGCGCGTGGCGGAACGTGACCGGCGTGGAGGATCCGGAGGTGCTGGTCAGGCGCATCGCGCCACCCGCTTCGCGCCGGCGGCGTTGACCGGGCCGATATAGGCTTCGCTGTCGAGGCCCGCCGCGTCGAGGAACGCGCGCCGCATGGCGCCGGCAACCGTCTCGGCGGTGCCGTCATCGGCCGCGAGCGCGAAGACGGACGGCCCCGAGCCGGAGATCGAGCACCCGAGCGCCCCGGCGCGGGACGCCGCCTGCTTCACCTCGAGGTACCCCGGGATCAGCGGCGTCCGAAGCGGTTCGACCATCCGGTCCTCAACCGCGCGCCCCAGCAGCTCGAGGTCGTTTCGATACAATGCGGCGACGAAGGCGCCGAGGTTGCCGAGATTTGCGACGGCCTGCTCGATGGGAAAGCCGTACCCCCGGAGCAGGGCCCGCGCCCGCGACGTCTCCACGCGGGCATGGGGGTGGACGACAACCACGCGCAGGGCGGGCGGCACGGGGAGTTGGAGCACGTCGAGCGGCTCGTAGCCGCGGATGAGGACGATCCCGCCCAGCAGGCACGGCGCCGCGTTGTCCGCGTGCCCGAAGCCCGCGGCGGCCCGCTCGCCGGCCAGGGCGTGCGGGAGCAGTTCGTGCTTCGAAAGCGGCGCCCCGAACAACTCGTTGACCGCCATGGCGCCCGCGACGCTGCTTGCGGCGGAGCTGCCCAACCCGCTGGCGAGCGGCATCTGCTTGTGGACGCGCAAGCGGACACCGGGGAGATCCGGCGGCGTCGCGAGGCCCCGGGCGCGCAGCGCCGCCAGCACCGAGGCAGCGGCCACTCCCGCCACGTTTCGCGCCGCGTCGCGCGAGAGCTGCCCCCCATCGCCCGTGATCTCGAGGATCTCCAGGCCGGGGCCGCTGCTGCACTCCG
>Ga0105104_10001289_pt1 | contig 18770 bp, 18 predicted proteins | sample PPLLaktember2015_3_FD_87034 | JGI IMG/M metagenome (GOLD analysis project Ga0105104, IMG submission 87034) | Freshwater sediment microbial communities from Prairie Pothole Lake near Jamestown, North Dakota, USA - PPLs Lake P7 Core (6) Depth... | ecosystem: Environmental > Aquatic > Freshwater >... | reverse complement strand
TCCGCATCGGGGCGTGGATGTTCAAGGAAGGCAACTACATCACGCAATACGATCATCACATCGCGGGCAAACTGGCGTACGTGATGTGCGGCGGCGAATTGACCCGCCCGCAGTGGGTGAGCGAGCAATATATCCTCGACCTGGAACGCGAAGCGATCCTTTCGCTGTTTGGTGACGAGCGCACCCAGGCGCGCATGTGGAATATTTTACAAACCGGGAAGCCGTTGAGGAATTGATCCACCAATCTCCGCGAATTGATTAATGAAGATTGGCGAAGAGTAGTGGATAAGGAGATAGTTTATGACTAAAGATGCTGTGATTGTTAGCGCCGCTAGGACTCCGGTCGGCAAAGCCAAACGTGGAGGACTTGCCACGGTCCGCCCCGACGAAATGGCTGCCACCGTTATCCAGGAATTGCTCAGGCGGACGCCGAATCTTGACCCCGCGCAGATCGAAGACGTGGTGATCGGCTGTGCGTTCCCAGAAGGGGAACAGGGCATGAACATGGCGCGCATGATCGCCTTGCGTGCGGGCCTGCCTGATACTGTTCCGGCCGAGACGATCAACCGCTATTGCTCCTCGGGCGTGCAGTCCATTGCGCATGTCGCCTACGCGATCCAAAGTGGGCAGATCGAAACTGCCATCGCCGGCGGCGCCGAGTCGATGACGATGGTCCCGATGGCAGGCTACAAATTTTCTCCGAATCCGCATTTTGCCCAGGACCTGCCGCATTACTACACCAACATGGGTTTGACCGCGGAGAACGTTTCAGAAAAATACAACATCAGCCGCGCGGAGCAGGATGAATTCTCGTTGAAGAGTCACCAGAAGGCTGCACAAGCAGTGAGTTCCGGACTCTTCGACCCTGAGCTGGTGCCGATTAATGTGGAAGTGACAGAGCTGGATGACGGGGAAAAGCCGGTCAGGAAAAACTTTACTGTGAAACGTGACGAGGGTCCGCGCGCCGATACGAATATGGAAGCTTTGTCCAAACTCAAGCCTGCCTTCAAAGAGGGCGGCGTTGTCACCGCGGGCAACTCCTCGCAGATGTCCGACGGCGCGGCGGCGGTGATGGTCATGTCTGCAGAACGAGCCGCACAGCTGGGCCTGACTCCGTTGGCGCGCTTCGTTTCATTTGCCGTCGGTGGCGTCCCGCCAGAGCTGATGGGCATTGGTCCGATCGCTGCCATCCCCAAGGCGTTGAAACTCGCAGGACTCACACTGAACGATATTGATTTGATAGAATTGAATGAAGCCTTCGCGGCACAGTCCCTAGCAGTCATCCGCACACTGGAAGTGGATGAGAGCAAAGTCAACGTCAACGGCGGCGCGATCGCCCTCGGGCATCCGCTGGGATGCACCGGGACGAAATTGACCACGCAATTGATCTACGAAATGGAGCGGCGCAAATCCAAATATGGGATGGTGACGATGTGTATCGGCGGCGGCATGGGCGCCGCGGCGATATTTGAAAACCTACAGAATTGATCGTCATTGCGAGGAACGAAGTGACGAAGCAATCTCATGTTAATTATCTGAGATTGCTTCGTCGGGAAGATCGCCCTCCTCGCAATGACGTAATAAAAACAAAAGGAGAAATGGAAATGCCTCTGACAGTGTCTCAACTTATGGAAAAAATGCCCGGCGCGTTCATCCCTGAAAAAGCCCAGGGCGTGGATGCAGTTGTCCAATTCAAATTCACGGGCCCGGAAGCTGGCGAGTGGTTCGCGGCGATCAAGGACGGAAAGGTGGATGTTGAGCGCGGCACACACCCCACTCCCAAAATGACCCTCACCGCCGATTCCACGGATTACGTCAAGATCTTCACCGGCGAACTGGATGGGATGCAGGCTTTCATGCAGGGCAAGATCAAACTGGCAGGTGACCTGAACCTGGCAATGAAACTGATGCAGATGTTCAAGATTAAGTAAATATCTTTCGTGTCATCCGAAACGAATCAAGATAATCAAAAGACGCCTTTGTTTCAAGGCGTCTTTTGATCCAAGCCTAAAGTCTACATAAACAATGCAATGACGCTGGTGATGGCGTAGGTGATCAAACACGCGGAGAGGTGAGCAGTTGAACAACTGCCGCGAGCGAAAAGCCTGCCAGAACTCCCGCGAGTCCAGCCAATGCGCCTGCCTCTGCCAGATAATTCTCAACGGTCATGATTGCTCCCTGGATAATGTAACGCCAAAATATTGTTTTAATAATGCCCGATATTCATCTTTGTTTTCGACAGGATGCTCCGAGCGCTGACCGTCCCTGGTGACGATCAGCCGGCCCTCTTCGAGCGAGACGCGCCCCTCGGGCGTGGCTCTGCTGATGATGCTTCGCTGCGTGAAGCTCGAACGCGGCGAGGTCTGATGATACAAACAGCCGGCTTCGTAGTCTATCGGGAAGCTGCGCGGCTGGAGATCAAAGAGATATTGACGTTCCCGGGACCCATCGTAATTTTTTCGCCAGAGGATGGTTCCGCCCGGCGTTTCCTCCAGCCAGTAAGAACGCAGCCCCTGTACCTGCTCCCCCGGTTCTGCGAAGTTCAAGGGTTCGTTGAACGAGTCGCCAAAGCCTACATCCGCCAGCCAGCGTCCGGGTTGCTCCGGGATCTGTACCAGCAATGCCAGGTGTCCAAAGTCGATGCCAGGCTCCCCCTCACGATTGTAGACACGAGCGTTGAGGTAGGTCACATGAAAGCCAATTTCCTCCAGCAAGCCTGCAAAAAGACCGTTCAGCTCGTAACAAAACCCGCCGCGTCCATGAACGACGATCTTATCCCACAAGGCCTCTTCACTTAATTGAATGGAACGCTTTAATCCAATATCAAGGTTCTCGAACGGCACATTCAGCATGTGTGCGAGATGTAACCCTTGCAGCGTCTGGAGGTCTGGTTTTACAGGCTTCAGGTATTGCAAGCGCGCGAGATAGAGGGGAAGGTTCACGGGCTGATTATAACGAGGAACCCTGCGTGAACCGTTATAGGAGTAAAATCCACGCTACCGCACTCGTATTCGAGTCAATGCCGGATTTCAAGGTTGATGCGATAGATATCATAAGGGAGTCGCAATGATCAAAAACCCATCTGAGGCAGAGACGATCCAACGGGGCTTCCAGGAAATAAATACATTGCTGATGACTGTGATTGACGGTCTCGTGCGTTCCGGCAGCCCGGCCGTTTCGACGGCTGTTCCCGATCTGAGGCGCGCCTCGCAGTTTCTGGTGAGGCTGGAGCAGAGCATCGGCAATCAACTTGCGGTGAAGCAGAGTCAGCTGGGAGCGCTGATGAATATCGGGCAGATGGTCAACTCCTCCCTCGGCCTGAAGCGGGTGCTGGAGGAGGTAATGGATTCGCTGGTCGCGTTGATGCGCGCCGAGCGCGGCTTCCTGATGCTGCGCGAACCCGGCGGGGAGTTGTCCGTACGGATCGCCCGCGGCCTCGATCAGGTGAATCTGGATCAGGATGAATTCAAGGTCAGTAAGACGGTGGTACACCGGGTGGCAGAATCCGGTGAGCCGATCCTGACGACAAATGCACAGCAGGACCCGCGTTTTGATGGACAAGTCAGCATCGCGGCGTACCATCTGCGCTCGATCCTGTGTGTCCCGCTCATCCTTAAGGATGAACTGATCGGTGTGGTCTATGTGGATAACCGGGCGCGCGTCGGCCTCTTCCAGGAGGCTGACCTGGAGCTGATCTCCGCCTTCGCCGACCAGGCGGCGGTGGCGATCAACAGTGCCCGGCTGTTTGAGAATCTACAGAAAAGTCATCGTGAGCTTGAAAAGGCTTATGAAGCTACGCTGGAAGGCTGGGCGAAAGCCCTCGAACTGCGCGACAAAGAGACGGAGGGCCACACCCAGCGCGTGACCCGGCTCACGGAACGGCTGGCACGCGCGATGGGGATTAATGATGAGATGCTCGTCCATATCAAGCGCGGCGCCTTGCTGCATGATATCGGGAAGATGGGAATTCCAGATAGTATCCTTCTAAAAAACGGTCCGCTGTCCAGTGAAGAACGACTCATTATGGAAAAACACCCTCTCTATGCCTATGAGATGCTCAGCCCGATCGAGTTTTTACTGCCAGCGCTCGAGATCCCATATTGTCATCATGAAAAATGGGATGGGAGCGGTTACCCGCGTGGTTTGCGAGGGGAGGAGATCCCGCTGGCGGCACGCATTTTCCCTGTCATGGACGTGTGGGACGCGCTGACCTCCGATCGTCCCTATCGCGGCGCATTGCCGCAGGCGGAAGTGCGCCAGAAGATCAAAGATGACGCCGGGAGACATTTCGATCCGCGCGTTGTGGAAGTGTTTATGGAGTTGAAGGATTTGTCGGTGTAGGGGCGGGGTCATCCCGCCCATAGGTTTCCTCGGGTGGTTTTATCGTGCGGAATTCACGATACAGCAAAAGATCATAAATAATTTTCAGCCCTCCGGATAAAAAGAAAGGGGCATTGAAGAGCACCGGAATACTGAAGAACAAGCCCGTCAGCGCGGGCGAGATGGACGCGCCAACGGAACGCGCGATGGCCGTGACCCCTGAAGCCGCGGAGCGCTCGTCGGGTGCCACCACAGCCATGGTGTACGATTGACGCGTGGGAACATCCATTTGGGAGATGCTAAAGCGCAGGAGCAATACTCCGATCGCCAGCGGCAGAGTCGGCATCAACGGAACCAGCATCAACAGGATGTTGGACGGGATATGGGTGAAAACCATTGTGTTGATCAAGCCGATTTTGTCTGCGATTCGGATCGCAAGCAATGCTGAAATGCCCGCGAGGATGTTTGCGCCGAAGAAGATGCTGCCCAGCACTCCCGCTTCGACTCCAAAGCGGACGTGAAACCAATACGCGACCAGGCTCTGCACGAGTAAACCGCCTGCGAACGCGTCCATGGCAAACAAGGAACTGAGTTTGAGCACAACCTGGCGTGAACGGTGCAAGCCCAGGATCCTTTTTGTGTTATCTGGAGCTGCTTCCACTTCTACAGATCTTGTCAGGTTGAGAAATAGCAGCAAAAGTAAAAACCCGCCGAGTGCATAGCCGATCAGTACAATCCGATAGGATGCGAATGCAGTCCAGGCATTGTCTTGCAGTATTTGTGCGAGCCAGCCTCCCGTCAGCGCACCCATGGCTGTCGCAAAGGAACCAGCCAGGGCATACCAGGCAAAGAACTGCGTTCGCTTTGTATTGGGAATAAGCTGAGTCAGTCCGGCCTGTTCGACAGACAGAAATGGACCGATCTCATTTCCGCTTGGACTGATGACGCCCACGATCGCGGCGATCATCAGCAGGATGACATTCCGCGTCAGGACGAAGGCGAGGCCCGCTCCCGCCATCAATAGCGCTCCCAGGATCAATGTGCGTTTCCGGCCGAACCGGTCCGCAGAGGTGGTCAGCCACAGGGAAATCAGCGCATCCCCGATAAGGGTAAGTGTAAATAATAACCCGATCTGACCTTCTGTTAAGCCTGACTCAGACAGATATAACGCCAATACAACGGACAGAAAGCCGTAGCAGAATAGACGAATAACGCGTGTAGCGAAGAGGATGGTGATGTCCATACGGTTCATGTGACATCCAACCGGCACCATGCATACAACGCGTCATAAACTTCAAACTGGTGTTCGAGGTTTTCCAGATCCTCGGGAAAACGCAGGCTATATCCCGATGCAATGGCTTCCAGTCCGCGTGCGATGGGATCGCTGTCTATGTCTTCAGCGACATCTGCCGCATGGACGATGTTCGCCAGCCGCAGTAGGCCGGGATCTTTCAGATCGTATTTCAAGATGATTGACTCGAACGAACAGCGACCTTCGTGATGACCGAGTTCCACGCCTGGTGCATCGAACGGGATCGCACCTGTATCTTTTGCGGTTTTATCGATCTCGCTTTTGGGTACAAATAAAAACTCGGCTTCACTATCGATGAAACGGGTAATGAGCCAGGGACAAGCCACGCGGTCCACGTGCACATGCGAGCGGGTGATCCATTTCATGAAGGTCTCCTTTTGATTATTTATAAGATCAATCTTGGCTTTGTGCCGCCGCCGTCCTCCGGGGAAGCTTCGCAAGGGACGGCGACTTGAGCATTTTATAGAAATATCATTCCATACAAACCAGCCGCGATGACAACTGCGGCGACGATCCATTTCGATTTGGATACAAAAAGGGCGATCACGGCCATACTGAAAATGATCCAGGCATGCAGTCCGGTGACTGTCGCGCTCAAGATGCCTAATGCGGTCGCACCGATCAGCCCAACGACACCCGCGGTCACGCCGTCCAGAAATGCGTGGGCAGATCGATGGTTCACCAGCCGTTCGAGAGTATCATGTCCGACCGTGGTGAAGGCAAAGGCGGGGGCAAAGATCGCGATCGTGATGATGATGGCTCCCAGCGGGCCGCCACCAATATAGCCCACAAACGTGGAAAAGATGATCAACGGCGCGGGCAGCAGTCCCGAGAGGGCAAGCCCGTCCAGGAACTGCGCATCCGTCATCCAGCCGCCGACCTGGACGGCATCCTGCCGGAGGAAAGGAATGACGGTGTACGCGCCGCCAAAGGTCAGGAGTCCGCTTTTTAAACCGGACCAAAACAGGGTCAGGAGCGAAGCGGTTTTCGTCGCAGCGCCGGTCGCGTCCGGTACATCCTGTACTGTCCGTATCTGGGAAAATCCTATAAAGGTAAGCCAAACCGCAAATCCTGCCATAAGAATGAGTGCCAGATTCTTTTGCTTTCGTTGCGCAAGTGTGTAAATCACTCCGGCTGCGAGCAGCGTGACAAGAAAGTTGCCTTTGAGCAGTTGAGCAATGCCCGCAAGCAAAGCAATCACCCAAAGCCAGGCATCCTTGTGCAGGGCATGACTGCCAATCCGGTGTACTGCACGGACGATCAGCGCCGCCACCGCGGGCTGCATTCCCATAAAAACAGATTGGAAGAGTAGCGAGCCAAGCCCATATCTCACGTAAAACCAGGAGAGCGCGAGCATGAGCAAAAAGCCCGGAAGCATAAAGCCCAGACCGGCAAGCAACGCACCGGGGCGCCCACCCGCGAGCCAACCGAAATATACACACAGTTCATGCGCTTCGGGACCAGGCAGCACCTGATAGACCGAGAGGACACGATTGAATTTCTCGGGACTGATCCATTTTTCCTCGTCCACAAGCTCCTGGCGGATCATGGCGATTTGTGCCACCGGACCACCCCAGGCAAGGAAACCAAACCGCAAAAATCGAATAAAGATGCCTGTGAGAGTTTGATGTGGAATCTCGAACTCCACAGCGACTGGTTTTGTATGCAACGGATTTGCCCTAGCGATCCAACATTTGGCGAATGCGTTCGGCGATGGCATTCCGAGCCTGCGCGTAGTTCTCGCTGACCGGCGGAATATTATCCCAGTACTCGACAATGGCTTGCCCATGATATTCAGTTGGCAGTTCACAGAAGGTAACTACTCGTTGCGCGGACCGTATGTCGGCGTCCGTTAGTTTTTGCGGAACCGATTCCATGGGCGTCAAACCATCTTCTGACAAGCCTTTGACCGCCTGGGGCGATAAATGATTCTCCGGATGCGTGCCTCGAGCAACGGCGTGGAGATTCAGACCCCTTTCCTTCGCGAATTGATTAAAGTATGCCGCTGCCAGGACGCTCTTTGCCGCGCCATGTTCACAAACAAAGACAACCGTTAAATTCGTATTCATGCTTTCCTTTAGAAATCAGGCTTCCTCTTTTGAAAGCTCTGCATAGAGAGCTTCATAGATCAGGCGGCCGTGTTCTATGGCTTCGAAATCATCCCTGCTAACTTCCCGTAGTCCGCGGCAGATCAGATCCAGGCCTGGCGCGGCGGGTTCAACCCCGACCTCGTGGACCACATCGGCTTCGTCCACCATTTGGGCAATTCGCCTCAAGACCGGGTCATCCAATTTGTGCTCCTTCAAAAATGCATAAAACGTGCAATGGCCGCCATGGTGTGAATAGCGGACGCCCGGAATATCGAATGATTCACCATCCCCAGGTAGTGGTTTCTCTCCCCTGGGAATAAAAGAGAATTCGGCTTTCGGATCGATCCAGCGCCTGATCAGCCAGGCGCAAGCCATCCGATCGACGCCGATATTCTCCCAGGTAATCCATTTCATTGATTTTCTCCGCGTTTTGAGGTCAGTTTTTCACGTACACGTTTTCCAAGTTCGGAATGAAAGAAATCCCTGGAGACGGTTTCCTGGTACTGTTGGGAGATTTCCTGCAGATCCGCTTTCGGTTTTTCCATTCTTTTCAACAACTCCGCATACATCGCGTCCACCTGTTCGTTAAATTGTTGAACCAGCTCTTGTTCCTGCTCGCCTAACAATGCGTTTGCTCTCCAGTAATAGGCATTGCCTCTCATTTCCTGAATCTCAGCAGTCAGCCATTGAACTTGTTCCGTCGTGCGCGCGTTCTCAGGCAAAACCCAGACAGCGTCATGAAGCAGGAGGGCACCCAGGCGCTTCAATTTCCGCCAGATGTAGACCCGTAAAGCCGAAGGTTTGGTAGGTAACTTATAGTGTAAAAGCAGCCAGGTGTTCATAAATGTAACAGTGGTTACATTTCATTATAATGATTTCTCCCCATCTGTCAACATAAATATAGAAGTCAGAATGGTTAACGGGTGGTTTTGATGCTTGGCTGAAGAATATGTCGAATTGTTGGGCGATGCAAATATAACGCGATCATAACCATCACAAGGCTGACCAATAACAACAGGGGTGGCTCAAGAATTACGCCGGATATCAATCCTGCGCCTAACAAATAAAAATGCGTGAGGAACGGTACCCAGAAAACCAGTGACGGGACAGGTGTCAGGTAAAAACGCGGTTGCAGGCTGATGACAAGGCCAAGGGCAAGAATTAATGTAATTAACACGACTGCGTCATGATGCTCGAAAGGGACGGCAAATGTGATGAGGCTGTTCGTCCCCAGCACACCGGTGAGTCCAACGATCAACGCCAGCAGCGGGGAAAGCCATCTGCCAACCCAATCTGTACGCCAGGCCAGCAGACGGTATCCAAGCGAGAAGGAACAAACGACCCAGAACCATGCCCAGAAGTTGGCGAAAGGTACGCCGAAGTATTGAAAATCCAATCCCTGGCCCCAATCCCAGAAGCCCAGGCGGATGGCAACCGCGTCGAGCGCCAGATCGATGTTCAGGGCGAGCAGACCGTCGAGGATCGGGCGCGCCCAGTAGGGCAGACTGCTTGCATCCGAGAACTCCATCGAGCTGTAGATAATGCAACTCCAGGCGATGCCAATGCACAACGGAACATCGAGAACCATAATGAGGAACTGACCATACTCATAGGCGTGCAGTTGACGGATCGTGGCGAGCTCAAGCATGACGCCGAAGAGGATGCCCGCAAAAAGTCTGAGCAGATTCGCGATCCCTTGCTTTCGGGCGTGGCGAAGGCAGAGCACGAGTTGGAAATAAATGATCAGTTCAAATAGGATGAAGTATGGGTTAGGCATAAATTCAATGGTTAGATCAGCAAAATGATTTCAAATGCAAGTATAACGTCAGGAAGGGCCGAATTGTATTTTCCTGCTTGCCACGCGGTAGAATAAAACCATGCCACCCCTGACGCGCTGGTTTGTCAAAACGTCGTTTCTCTATCTTGGCCTGGCGTTGATTACCGGGCTGCTGATGGAATTTCACTCTGTACTCAAACTCACTATGCCAGGCGGGTTCTTTCCTGTTTATATTCATCTTTTTGTTCTCGGCTGGCTGACCCAGTTGATCTTCGGCGTGGTCTTCTGGATGTTCCCCAAGTATTCCGCTGAGAAGCCACGTGGAAGTGAAACCCTCGGCTGGTGGACATATATCCTGCTCAATGCCGGCTTGCTCCTGCACGCGGTCGCCGAGCCGATCAACTCCATTCAACCCAACCCGTTCAGTGGCTGGACGCTGGTCCTTTCCGCCATTATCCAGTTCCTTGCAGGGCTGCTATTCGTGGCTAACAGCTGGGGACGCGTCAAGGAGAAGTAATGCCACGTTTGAGCGTCTGGTTTGTACGCGCCTCCCTGATCTATCTCCTGCTGGGTTTTACCTTTGGGGCATTCATCCTTGCCGAAAAGGGGATCTCGCACTATCCCCCTGTCTGGAATCTTTTTTCCATCCACATGGAATTCCTTTTGGTCGGCTGGTTTGTCCAGCTGACGATGGGCGTCGCGTTTTGGATCTTGCCGCGCTTCAGCACAGGTTCGCCACGTGGAGGCGTGAAATTGATCTGGATATCCTTTGGGTTGATTAACCTTGGAATACTGTTCAGCGTCATGCGTCTTTGGTTTCCTGCTGCAATGTTATTTGGACGAGCCGCCGAAGCCGGTGCAGGGATCGTTTTTGCGGTCGGCTTGTGGCGGCGCGTCAAACCCCATGGTGTTTAAAACGGGCTGTTTCTAGGAAATGCCGCTCATGTAGTTCAGAGCGATCGTCCCGGGACCGGTGTGTGTCCCAATGACAGGGCTGAGTGGGCAGCAAAATGTCTCGACGGGGTCGAGCTGCATGCACGCAGCTTCCAGCAGCAAAGCGGCATCCTCTTCACAATTGGCGTGGGTGGCTGCCAAACGGATCGGACCCTTGCCTTTGATGCGTTCGGTAACCACTTCGACAGCGTACCGGATCGCTTTCTGCTTGGTGCGGATTTTTTCCAAAGCCGCAATCTGGCCATCACGCATTTCCAGCACTGGCTTGATGTTCAAGGCCGTGCCCAGGAACGCCTGCGCGCCGCCGATCCGGCCCCCGCGTCGCAGGAATTCAAGTGTCTCAACAATAAACAGTACGCCGCTATTTTGGCGTGCGTTTTCAGCAACTTTTTGACATTCAGCCAGACTTTCACCCGCCTGTGCGGCGCGTGCCGCCGTCAGGACGGGCCAGCCCATTGCCATGGTGGTGGAAAGCGAATCGAAGATCACGACATTATCAGCCGCGTTCGGCAGCATTTCCCGCGCCTGCAGCGCAGACTGGATTGTGCCGGAGATCTTTGAGGAGAGGAAGATACCCAGCACATCATATCCCTGCTCCAGCAACGCTTGGAACATGCCATGCATGGCTGCAGGTGTGACCTGCGAGGTGGTGGGCATGACTTTGGAAGTCGCCAGGCGGTTATAGAATTCCTCTGGCAGGATATCCACGCCGTCCAGGTAGTCCTGTTCCCCCCAAACAACGCTCAGGGGTGTGACGGAGATGTTATATTGTTTTAAAAATTCCTTGGGGAGATAGGCAGTGCTATCGGTGACAACGGCAACTTTGTTGGGCATAATGGCGTGATTGTACTAAGGATGGAGGCTTGTGGCAATGGGAGTCCGGAGGTGACAGTCACTTTTGCGAAGCACCCCCAAGCGAAGTTGAGTGGGGTGAAGTGACTGTCACCTTTGATTTATTGGAGTGAGCTGATATCGTAACCGTATTTCTCGAGATATTCCAGTATCTGCTGGTGGACAAATTCGTCCGGGGGCAGGAGGTTTTCATCACAGGGGGAGGTGTGCCCTTTGATCGTTCCGCTGCCAAAGGTGTTTTTTCGCACGTTCAATCTGTACCATTTCTGACAGACGATCACCTGCATGATATTGATCTGATGGAAAGGAGGCGCGATCTCTTTTGGCGAGCCTGTGGTGGTGCTGAGGATCTCGCGGTCTGCGGGCGGCTCGCCGTTTAAAAAGGATCTGCCGCTCATCCACGCCGGAGCGGGGATGCCGAGGTAATCCAACAATGTAGGCGGGATGTCTATGTTCTGGACATTGTTTTGGCGTGTGCCCGCGCGTGCATTTCCGGGAAAGTGGATGATGAGAGGGGTCCGTTCGTGGATGGCGTAGCGAAGTCCGTGATCGGTGTAAATCACTAGGATAGTATTGTCCAGTTGATCCGTTTCAGCCAGGTGCTCATAAACTTTTTTTATATGACCATCGAAGCTGAGGAGGGCATCCTGGTAGCGGCGCGGATCCCAATCCTCGTCGGCGCTGACTCCGCTGGAGAAGAGCTGCTTTTGGAAGGAGAAATTCGGACCGTGCGTATCCATCAGGTGGACAAAGATAAAGACCGGCCGGTCAGCCTGATCGAGCAGGTCGAAGATCTGATCCACGCGCTGCTCATCGGATATGCGAGCCGCGGGATCCTCGACCTCTGCCAGCGGGTTTCGCATTTCCCGGATAAAAAAGATGTGAAGAAGACGTTCGCTGGCTCTTTCTGAGATCGTCTGAATAAAGTAGGTGGAGGGGGAGTTGCCTAAAAGAGTTTGGAGCGCCTCGAAAGCCGGTGCACGCAAGGATTGGCTGTTAACGATATCAAATCCTTCGAGCAGATTGAGTTTCCGGGCGTCCACGTAGGAGGGTGTGCCAATTTCCACCGTCTTGTAGCCGCGTTGTCTCAGGATGCCCGGCAAATGCTCAAAAGAATCACCGCCGGAGAGCACATCCGGATAGCGATAGACTTTGGTGATGATAGATTCTTTCCCGGTAAGCACGGAGGTGGTGGAACCCGTTGTACTGGAAGCATTCGGGAAGGCATTTTCGGCAACCAATGAAGTTTGTGTCAACTTATGCAGAAAAGGCGTGGTCTCCGCTTCGGCGCCGTACGCTGACAGGTAACGCGCGCTCAATCCGTCACTGCCAAGGATGATGATGTTCGGATGGCTGGCGGAAGAGCTCGCGCTGCCTGTATCCAGGTTGTTGGAATAGCGAATGCTGGACAACCTCGTCGTCAGGATTCCGATCGTCGAAACAGCGAGCAGGCCAAGGGTCAGGTAGGAAGCGAACTTCCCGCGTGCCCAGGCTGCCCGCCTTGTGGAGCGGAGCATCCACCAGAAGAACAACAGAAATCCCAGCGCGTAGACTACGCGTAAGAAGCCTTCCGTCAGGACGATCCCGAATTTGAAGACGGTGTAGGTGAAATTGTCCAGCATGATCAGCGCAGTGATGGAGAGCAGGAATGCCGGGACGACATATCCGATGGCAAGCAGACGCGGCTGCCAATTTGAATTTCTGATCAGAAAAGCGGGAAGAGAAAGGCAGACCAGGAGCGCAATGGAAATCAGGGCAACGGTCCCGGCAGTGACGAACAGGACCTTCACTGAGTCAAAGGTGGACAGGATGGACAGGGAGGACGGCTTGGTCGCGAAGAATAGCCATTCCATGGATGCATAGAAGCACGCACTAAAGACCGTCAGGTTGAACAGTGCATGCCACTTGCGTAAATTGTTCGTCTTTTTGGGAGATGCATTTAACATGTCCGATATTTTACATCTTCTATCGTTTTTAAAGCCCGTGAATCATAATTGGAAGTTTTCCCTATCAGAGTATGGAGGATGCCTGCCGCCTCATTCATATAAATTCCCTGGAATGGAGTTAAAATACCCGCAGCACATTTGTGAAATCGAGAAAATCACTCTGCGATGATTGGATGAGGACGCCAGGACCCGACCATCAGAATTTACAAAGGAGCAACTATGAAAAAGCTGACGTACCTGATTTCCCTGCTGCCTGTCTCGCTCGTACTGGCAGCCTGCGCGAGTACCCCAACACCCGCTGCCGCGCCGACCCAGGCAGTAAATGAATTGCCCACCATCGTGCCGACACAAGCGCTGACGGTCCCGGCCTTCCAGGCACCCGAAGGCGCGCTGATTGCGTATCCTGTCGATGCCGTTCCCACGCTGGATGGCGTCGCCGACGACGAAGCCTGGGCGAATGCGCTGGAAACACATATATCTGTTTCCGAAGTGGCATACATCTTCTCCACCGAGGCTACGCTGAAATCTGTTTACAAGGGTGATACGGTTTATTTCCTTCTGAGCTATGTCGATCCCACCGAATCCTGGTTCCGCTCTCCGTGGCAGAAGCAGGAGGATGGTTCCTGGGCACAGGTCAGGGACCCGAACGACAGAGGTGGCGATAACAACACCGCCTACGAAGACAATTTTTCCATGATCTGGTCGATCGATAACAGCATCCAGGGTTTTGAAACCACCGGTTGTTTTGCAGCCTGCCATGTCGGCGAGAACCCGGAAGTCAAACCCTATGGGAACAAGTACACTTCGACCAACAGTGAAGTAGGCGATGTCTGGCACTGGAAGTCCATCAGCAATGATGGTCAGATCGATGATGAATACCTCGATTGGACTCGCTTCGATCCCGAGACTGCCAGGGCAGCTGGACTCAAGAGCGACGCCGGGGACAGCGGTGGTTATATTGATAACGCAACCGAAGACAAGACCGGTCCGGCCTTCACCTCCCCGGCTGCTGACCCTGCTACCGGCGCGCCCGGATACATTCTCGACGGCGAAAAGATTCCCCTCGATCAGGCCGCTCTCGACGCCCTTCCGGTCGGCTCCTACATTCCCGGCACTGTCAAATCTCCGTTCGTCGGTGACCGCGGGGACATCTCTGCTGCCTGGAAGTGGGCAGATGGCGTCTGGACCATCGAGTTCAGCCGTGCCCTGACCACCGGTTCCGAAACCGATGTGCAGTTTGACGATCTCACTGCCATGTACTATTTTGGCCTGGCAGTGTTCGATAATGCCCAGGTCCGCCATGCCTTCCAGACGGGACCAACCCCTTTCATGTTCCTGCCGAATCAATAAAGTAGCTTTACCGGAGAATCAAGAACCCGAAGCAAACGCTTCGGGTTTCTCTTTATTACGTGAGGGCGATCGTGTTGACCAGTGCACACCATTTACGCAAGTTGTTCGTCTTTTTGGAGGATGCATTCGACATGCCTGCTATTTTACATCTTCCGGCGTTCCAAAGAGACTTCGGAAGTCTGCCCGGACGTGCTCAGGCTGGGGCATCTTTCAAAAGACTTCCAAAGTTTACTGGCGCAGTGTCTGAAATAAGGCGCGCTATAGGTTAAGTGAAGGATGAGCGAAGGATGACTGGAGGATGACTGACCCGGCTGCCGGGGTGGGAGTCAGCGCGTTTTCAAACAGCCCCTAACGGTTGTCCTACGTTTCCAGCCACTTCCCAGCCTGGCTGGGAAGACTTGCCGCGGGTCCCTTGCGGGCGGTGCAGTGCGGGAGGGATTCGAGGAACAGCCGCCCATATTGCTTGGTCAGCACACGGCGATCGAGGATGGCAACCACGCCCCGGTCGGAGGCAGTTCTGATCAACCGTCCAAACCCCTGGCGGAATTTCAGGATCGCTTCGGGCAGATAGTATTGCTGGAAGGAGTCGTCGTACATTTCGGAGCGCGCCGCGATCAGCGGGTCGGTGGGGACATCAAAGGGCAGTTTGGTCAGCACGACGATGGATAACGAGTCGCCGGGCACATCCACACCTTCCCAGAAGGAACGCGTGCCGAGCAGGACGGCGCGGTCGGTCGCTTTGAAGGATTCGAGCAGCGCGTTCGGCGAGGCGCCGTCTCCCTGTTCATAGACAAAAATATCTTCGCGTGCCAGAGGACCGGTAATGCTCTGGGAAGTCTTCTTTAATGCCGCATAGGATGTGAACAACACCAGCATCCGTCCGCCGGTGGCTTTGGCGGTGGCGATCAATGTCCGGTCGACCGCCTGCTGGTAGCCATTGACGTTCGGTTCCGGGATGTCGTTTGCGATGTAAAGCAGTGCCGCGTTCTCATAATCGTAGGGCGAGCCAAGCTGCATCTCATCCGCTTCGTCCGCGCCGAGGGTGTTGCGCAGGTACTGGAATTCGCCGTGCGCGGTCAGGGTGGCGGAGGTCAGGATGACGGAGCGCTTTTCATGCCAGAGATATTTTTCAACCAGGGGTGCAACACTCAGCGGCGCGGCATTCAGCGAAAGCCGATTCCCATTCGGCTGGACTTCGATCCAATAGACCATGCCATTATTGGGAGTGCTGATCATGCCGGTGATGTTTGCCTCCGCTTCGGTGATGCGGCGCGCGAGGTTGCTGATGTCGGACATCACATTTTCGAGGTTTTCATATCCTTCCGCGTATAGCTCTGACGCGCCTTTATAGATCTCGGCGAGTGAGATCATCAACATGCGTAAAGTTTCGCCGGTGGTCTCCCAGGCGATCTCGACCTCGTCCCAGCCGGGCAGTGTCCGCGTGGAGGGGAGCACGCGCGCCTGCCATGAATAATTCGATGACGGCTGGCCTTCGCGTTGCAGCCGTGTAAACTCTCCCAAAATGTTGAAGAACTCGCGGTTGATCTGCTCGACGCGGAACGCCAGGTCGGTAGCACGGCTAACTCGTTGCTGGAGCAGGCCGAAGTCCGAGGGGCGCAGCGCCTCCTGACACTCTGTGAGCAGACGTCCGAGCACTCCGGCGTTCGAGCTGCCGACCTCCTTCATCATCCGTTCCAGGTCCAACTGATTGAGTTTGAACGACAGGGCGTTGGTCGTCGCTGATTCGAGATGATGACCTTCATCGACGATGAGGTTCGAATATTCGGGCAGGACTTTGCTGCCCGTGGCGACATCCGACAAAAGCAGCGCATGGTTGACCACCAGCACGTGTGCAGACTGCGACATGGTCTTGGCGCGGTGGAACGGACACGCGCCGCCCGTGCGCTTGATGCACGTCTCGGTGGTGCAGGCGTCATCCTCAGCCGACATGCGCACCCAGACCTCGCGCTCTGCCGGACCCGTGAGATTTAACTCGCTGCGGTCGCCGCTCTGGTTGTTGATCTGCCAGACCATCACTTTTGCCAGTACGCGCATTTCATCTTTGGTGCGCGGACCATAATGACGGAGGTTCTCCAGGCGACGCGGGCAAAGATAGTTCGAACGGCCCTTCAGGATGGCAAAACGGAAATCGATGTTGAGCGCCTGGCACAGGTTCGGGAGATCGCGTTGGATGAGCTGGTCCTGCAAGTTGATCGTGTTCGTCGAGACGACCACGCGCGTGTTGTTCTGCAAGGCAAACAGCGCGGCAGGCACGAGGTAGGCAAAGGATTTTCCAACGCCGGTCCCGGCTTCGACCATCAGGTGGCTTCCGTATGAAAGCGCGTTACTCACCGCCCGCAGCATCTCCACCTGTTCGGGGCGCTGTTCGAACGTTTCGAAATAGCGTGAGAACGGACCGCCGTATTCGAGGACCGACGAGACTTCATCCACGTTCAGCGGGATGGGATTTTCCGGGTTGTCGAGCGGCGGATATTTGGACTCGTCGAACCACACGCCCGCACCCGCATCCTTCTTTCTGCCCTTCTTCGATTGGATGCCTTCTCTGGCCCGTGCCCGCAGGACTTCCTGGAACAACCAGTTTGCATCCCATTCGAGCGGCTCGCTCAAGCGGACGATTTCGGTGACCACCTCGAGCGGCAGCTCGCGCGCGATCTCGAACAGACGATTGAACGCTGCCATCGTGACACGCGCATCGTCGAGGGCGCGATGGGTGGCAGGTAATAGGATGCCCAGTTGTTTACCGAGCGCGCCGAGATTGTAACGGCTGGCAGTCGGCATCAGCACGGATGCCAGTTCGTATGTGTCGATGACTTCGTTGTACGCGAACAGCCCGGCTTTCTGCAAAAAGCTCAGGTCAAAACGGACGTTATGTCCGATGACCGGCGCGTCGCCGACGAAGGCTTCCAGTTCCGAGGCGACCTCGTGAAAGCGCGGCGCATTGCGCACCTCCACATCGCTGATGCCTGTCAGTCCGGAAATAAATTCGGGAATATGCCTGTTGGGATTGATCAGAGAGGACCACTCGTCCTCCACACGGCGCCCTTTGAACTTCACGGCTCCGATCTCGATAATGGCGTCGCGTTCTTCACTAAGACCGGTGGTCTCGATATCTATGGAAACAATCGACTGCATAATAGAACAAGTGTATCATGAATTAATGACTGCTCAAGCCGCCGTCCCGGCGGCGATTGTTGTGAATCCAGCACCGCCCTCCTTCGAGGGTGCTTCGCGAAGGACTGCGCTGGGAGCAGTGTAGTTAATGCTGTTGACTTGAACGGAGTGGTTATTCTCCAACGTACCTATACACAAACCACTCGCCAAATTGTGCGACCTGTTCGTAATTCTCGCCCAGATATTTCACCCCATCCCGCACGATTTGGGAACGTTTTTGCAAAGGTGTATAAAGCTTTTCATCCAACCGGGTTCGGCCGCGCGTATCGATGATCAGCGTGGGTTTGTTCTCCAGGATCTGATTGAAATACTCCTCGAACATCGGGCGCCGCCCCAACAGCGCAAGCGGATACTGATACACATAGCGTGTGGGAGCCTCCCGGCGCGCCAGAAAATTCACAACGCTCTCCGCGCCGATGATCAACACTCGATCGGTCTCGTCTGTGTTTTGGATGACATATTCGATCACAGGAGCACGATCATCATCCTGCAGGCCGCGGACATACTCTGTATAATATTTGACCTGTTCAAACTGACCCAGCACGACGGCTGCCAGAACGATAGCGGGGACCCATTTCTGAATCGTTTGAGAAGACATGCGTGGGATCCTGCCAACAAGGAGCGGCGCAGTGTAAACCAGCACCCCGGTCAGGATCGCCATGACCGGCAGGGGAGTCAGGTAGTAATGAAGGATGGAACGCCCTGAAATTGTGATGAAGAGTATTTCGATAGGCAGGTTCACAAGTGCGATCAGGATCAGGGGATGGATTTGTGCAAAGCTTTGACGTCTGAACCAAACATATCCAAATCCAGCCAGCCAGCCAAGGACGGTTAAACACAGAACCCAGCCATTCCGCAGGTAGGCGAATCCCTTGATGAAGACCGGGATCAGTCTTCTGATCCCTTCGTGTTTGCCTATATAAATAAAGTTGTAGAGAAAGGCTTGTTCCCAGTAATCTCGTAATGCATTCTGACTA
>Ga0105104_10001288_pt1 | contig 18771 bp, 15 predicted proteins | sample PPLLaktember2015_3_FD_87034 | JGI IMG/M metagenome (GOLD analysis project Ga0105104, IMG submission 87034) | Freshwater sediment microbial communities from Prairie Pothole Lake near Jamestown, North Dakota, USA - PPLs Lake P7 Core (6) Depth... | ecosystem: Environmental > Aquatic > Freshwater >... | reverse complement strand
TATTTCAGAGGAGATCAGAAGATTACCTCAACGATATTCTGACCTATGGGATGTTTTCAAGGAAGTATCAAATAAATACGACGAGGAGGAGTACGAACTGCTCCTATTCGATCCTGAATTACGCAATCAATTCTATGAGAAACTCTCTGCGTTTTCGAGAACCCTTGCTATTGCAGTGTCTTCTCCTAATTTCTATGAAGAGAACGATGGGAAAAGGATTGACCGCTATAAATATGACGTGGCCTTTTTCCAGAACCTCAGGACATCCATTAAGAAAAGATATGCGGAAACCGTAGATATTAGAGATTACGAACCGAAGATCCAGAAGCTTCTGGATACATACGTTGTTTCCGATAGTGTGGAAACAATAACCAGCCTGATAAATATTTTTGATAAGAAAGGCTTTGAAAAGGAGATAGAAAAGATAACTGGCAAGACCTCAAAGGCAGATACGATAGCCCATAGAACTCTCAGAGCAATTCAGGATAAGTATGAAGAAGATCCGATATTCTACGAGAAATTCTCAAAACTTATTGAGAAAACGATCAAGGAATACAGAGACCATAGGATAGAAGAGAGTCAATATTTCAATATAGTCAATGATATTATGAACCATGTGAGAGATCGAAGGGATGATGATGAACCTGAATCCTTGAAGGGTAAAGAGATCGCTAAAGCATTCTACGGCGTTACCTTCGATGTATTGAATGGATCGAAGCACAAAGATAAGATAGTAACACCTGTAAAGGAACTGGCAACGATCATCGGTATTATGATCGACGATATCATTGTCAGAAATCTTGTGGTTGACTGGCAAAAAAAGGACGATATACAGAAGAAGATGATGAATGAGATAGAGGATTATTTGCTGGACAAAGAAGACCTCTACATAGATTACGAGGAGGTTGACGAGATTCTAGAAAGGGTCCTCCATATCGCACGGAGAAGGTATGCCCGATGAGCGAACATTCCATTACTTATGGCAAACAAACGATAAATTTTTCGATCGTCAGGACCAATAGGAAAACAATAGAGACAAGAGTTTATCCAAATCTCTCAGTTATTGTCAGAGCTCCAAAGAGAATGAAGACCGATGAGATTAAAAAGACAGTAGAAAAAAGGGCTCATTGGATCATTAAACATCAGATTTATTACCAGGATTTCCTACCAGAAGTCCCGGCCAGAAAATATATCTAAGGTGAGTCATTAAAATATCTTGGGCGTAAATATCGATTAAAGGTGATTACGAATTCCGTCAATGATGTGCAGTTGAAAGGAAGATACTTGATAGTAAATACTATTCACAACAATTCATTTTACATTGAGGAATTGATGTATCGTTGGTATAGAAATCAAGCAGAAATTACATTCACTCAAATTTTATCGGTATCCATGGAAAAAGTTAAAAAATATAATATTAAATTTCCAATAATGAAAATTAAAAGAATGAAGAGAAAATGGGGCAGTTGTAATCCAAATAATAGAACGATATCATTGAACTTAGAGTTGATCAGAGCACCATCCCAATGTATCGAATATGTGATTATGCATGAACTATGTCACCTCAAATTCGCAGCACATGATAAAAGATATTATGATTTTCTATCCATGGTTTTACCCGATTGGAAGGATAGAAAGTATAAATTGAAAGAAATACATATAATATAATTAATAAATAATAATAAAAGTGATTTTTCATTAAAGAGAAACCTTTATGTTAGGAAGTGGCCTACCCGGGTCCATGGTCAAGGTCATTCCATTCAAAGCTTACCGCTACTCGAACGATAAGGTCCCGAACATGGCCAGGGTCGTTGCCCCCCCTTATGATGTCATAAAGGGGAAGAAGGTGGACGAGATCCAGGGCCTATCTCCCTTCAATATCGCCTGGATAACAAAGAACAAGCCCCAGGAGGGTGATGGTCCTGACAACAACCAGTACACCAGGGCCGGCGACCTCTGGAGGGCATGGATGGAGCAGGGCGTCCTCAAGAGGGACGAGGATGAGCTTTTCTACGTTTACTGCCAGGACTTCGAGGTGGAAGGCAAGATGCTCTCCAGGTTCGGCTTCATAGGGCTCCTCAGACAGGAGGAGTTCGCAACGGCCCCTCCCCCCTCAGGCAAGTTCGCAGGCATCCTGCAGCACGAGGAGACGCTTCCGAAGGACATCCAGGACAGGCTGGACCTGACCCGCACCACCGTAGCCCAGTTCGGCCAGATCTTCGTCATCTATCCCGACCAGAAAGGCGAGGTCGATGACATACTACGGAAGTTCATGGAAAAGAAGGCCCCCGTGATGGACCTCATAGACCATGACAACATCAGGCAGAGGCTCTGGGTCGTGGACGGTAAGAAGGATGTCAAGGCCATAACCAAGGCGATGAAGGACAAATACGTGATAATCGCAGACGGACATCACAGGTACAAGACCTCCCTTGCGATGGCCAAGGAGCACCCGGAGCTCAAGGCCGCCCAGTTCACGATGATGTGCTTCGTGAACATGGCGAACCCGGGGCTCGTGATACTGCCGACCCACAGACTGGTCCAGAACCTTGAGTTCTTCTCCAAGCAGGAGCTCATGGGCAGGCTCGCCGAGCACTTCGAGGTCCAGGACTTCCCGGACAAGGAGCCCATGTTCGAGGCAATGGACACCATGTTCAAGCAGGGAATGCATGCCTTCGGCCTGTTCATGGACGACGGTAAGTTCTACAGCCTGGCATTGAAGGACGTATCGGTAATGGACAAGCTCCTGCCCGAAAGGTCGCCCCATCTGAGACAGCTGGACGTCTCTATCCTCCATGTCCTTGTCCTTGACAGGCTCCTGGGCATAGACAAGACCAAGCTCGCCCAGGGGACCATGACGGGCGGAGGCTATGTCGTATATATCAAAGGCATAGGCGACGCCGTGGACGAGGCCGTGCAGTCCGTCAAGGACGGTGCCCAGGCCTGCTTCTTCATGAACCCGACAAGGATAGGGGAAGTGGGTTCGGTAGCTACCAATTTCGAATGCATGCCCCAGAAGTCCACTTTCTTCCACCCGAAGGTCTGGACCGGGTTTACGATACACAAATTGGATTAAAAAAAGGAGATGACACGATGGCAAAGAGGGTCTATAACTTCAATGCGGGCCCCGCGACCCTTCCGGTCCCAGTACTGGAAAGGGCCAGGGATGAGATGCTTGACTGGGCGGGGACCGGCATGTCCGTCATGGAGGTCTCCCACCGGGGCAAGGAGTACGACGCGATGCACCATGAGGCGATGAGCCTTGTGAAGGAGCTGATGGGCTGGACCGACGAGTACAAGGTGCTTTGGCTCCAGGGCGGGGCCTCCATGCAGTTCCTGATGGTCCCCCAGAACCTTGCCGTTCCGGGGAAGCCTATGGAATATGTGAACACGGGAGCCTGGTCCAAGAAGGCCATTAAGGAGGCGAAGCTCTTCGGCGATGTGAAGGTCGTTGCCTCGTCAGAGGACAAGAACTTCACTTTCGTCCCCAAGGACGTTTCGTTCTCAGAGGGTTCGGCATTCGCACACATGACGGGGAACAACACGATCTTCGGCTCCGAGTGGCACTACTATCCGAAGGTGCCCTCCGACGTCCCGCTGGTCGTCGATATGTCCTCGAACCTGATGGACAAGGTCATTGAGGCGAAGAGGTTCGCTCTTCTCTATGCCGGGGTCCAGAAGAACCTCGGACCTGCCGGTGTGACGCTTGCCGTCATCAGGCAGGACCTATTGACCAGGGCGCCCGAGAAGGCCCCGACCATGCTCAAGTACAGCACCTATGCGGCCGAGGATTCGTTGTACAACACGCCGCCCTGCTGGGCCATATACATCTGCAAGCTCGTGCTCGAATACATGAAGGAGAAGGGAGGCGTTCCCTACTTCGAGAGGGTCAACAGGGAGAAGGCGAAGGTCCTCTACGATGCGATAGATTCCTCCGGCGGATTCTACAAGGGACATATAACGGACCCGGATTCCAGGTCGCTCATGAACGTGACCTTCAGATTGCCCACCGAGGACCTCGAGAAGCAGATAGTCGATGAGGCGAAGAAGGCGGGCATGGTCGGATTGAAGGGCCACAGGTCCGTCGGCGGGATGAGGGCATCGATCTACAACGCCGTCCCGATGGAGGGCGTCAAGAAGCTCGTGGAGCTGATGAAGGACTTCCAGGCGAAGCACCAGTGACACTCACGGACCCATTGACCGTGGCCGACGAAACCATAATGTAGCGTTGCCCTGCTTACTCGTCCGATAGGGGATGAAAAGGAGTAAGAAAGGGACAGGAGGGATCCGGGCAAAGAGCAGGCCGGTCCTGACACGACTCAGAGAGTCCAATTCCGTCAAGACCGTGGTATTTGGCTATCTTGGATATATGCTGATAGGTACCCTCCTTCTCTCCGTCCCTCTCCTTCAGAGCGAGAGGGTCAGCTTCATCGACAATATCTTCGTTTCCGCTTCAGCGGTATCGACCACCGGACTGACCCCCGTGAACATCTCCCGGTGCTACAATACCGCCGGGCACATGGTCATCCTCCTCCTGATACAGCTGGGGGGGATAGGTTACATGACCTTCTCATCGTTCGTTCTGCTCTCCAGCAAGGACGAGCTTACGGACAAACGGAAGCAGGTATCCAAAACGGTCTTTTCCATCCCCAAGGATTTTCTCATAGAACGTTTCCTTGCGGGAGTAGTGGTCTTCACGCTCCTCATCGAGGCCTTGGGGACCGCAGGGCTCTATTTCGCTTTCAGGGCCGAGGGGGTAAGATATCCGCTCTGGCAGGCGTTGTTCACTTCCGTCTCTGCCTTCTGCACCGCAGGTCTATCATTGTTCAGCAATAACCTTGAGGCGTTCTCGGGGAACTTCTGGATAAATACCATAGTATGTGCTCTCAGCCTTTCGGGGGCCATAGGGTTCATAGTGTTCGTTGACGTCTTCAACACCATCAGAAGGAAGCAGAGGACCCTCTCCCTCACCAGTCGCATCATACTCAGGACCACCTTCTGGGTCCTGGCCATAGGCACGTTCCTTGTCCTGATATCGGAAGGCTCCTTCAAGGGTATGCCGGTCTCTGATAAGGTGATGGCCGCTTTCTTCCACACCATGAGCTCGATGACCACGGTTGGTTTCAATACCGTACCCGTCGCGGGGCTTGCGAGGTCCGTGCTCTTCCTGACGGTGATACTGATGCTCATAGGGGCATCCCCCGCAGGGACCGGGGGAGGCATAAAAACTACCACATTGACGGCCGTATTGGGTCAGATAAGATCGGTCATATTCAACAGGAGGGATGTAAGGTACTGGCGGCAGCTCATCCCTGCGGAGAGGGTGAAGCAGGCGAATGCTACATTGGGCCTGTACCTATCGGCCTTGTTCCTTGGCGTATATCTCCTCACGTTGACCGAGAAGGGTGGAACTGACCTCATGGACATACTCTTCGAGGCAGCATCCGCCCTGGGGACCGTGGGGTTGAGCCACGGTCTTTTGGCAGAGATGTCCGTCATGGGAAAACTGGTCCTCATATTCCTCATGTTCATCGGAAGGGTGGGTCCCTTGACCTTCGGGATAGCGGTTTTCGTCAAGGACAAGTTGATATGGGACGATACGAAGACGGACCTTGCGGTATGAGACCTGTACGATCGGGGACCGTTCTCGGACCCTTTTGAAAGCCTTTGAGCCATGGTGGGCCATTTTATCGAACAGTTAGTTTTATATGTGGTAGGTAAAAATGTTAAAAATTTTAAAAATAAATATATACCGATTAAATCCTTTCTTAGCTTTGAATAAGTAATATGGAGGTGATGAATGTGGAAATTGAAGAACCAATGTTGGGGGGGGGGAAGAAATGGGTAAAAATGATCGCAGAACTATTAATAATACCTCTTTAAACGGAAACAGAGAGAGAATAATGGATATCATATCATTGAATCCGGGGTGCAATCCAAAACAGATTGTTGGATGGCTTGAACTATCTAGGAGCGCAGTTGACCATCACCTTAGAAGATTGGTCCAGGAAGGAATGATCAAGGTCAATACAGCAGGAAGGTACAGGAGGATATATTGTATGGCAGAGAACGTTCGGAAGAGAGGGACGCTCTCCTATTCTCAAGAGAGCGTTATAGGTGTATTGGATTCTGAAGAGGGGCTCACACAGATAGAACTCCTGAGCAGGTTGGGTCTGACCCAGTCGACCTTGAGCAGATGTCTGAAAGAGCTAGAGAAGAGAGAAATGATAGTTTCCATCTTGGAATGTGGGAGGATCAAGTACAAGGTGAATACTAAAGAATGAACAAAGATATCTTTCAGATCATTCTTCCTTTACCGCATCGACTTCAGATGATACATTGACATCTGGTCCCGCACCATCATGACCGTTCTTCTTCTTCAAGGATACGAACAGGACAATAGCAATGACCGATATTATCGCGAGAGCTATTGGTAAGACATAATACCATATCGGAGTGGGTTCACCGTTTCTATCGTTTTTTATCTCGACCCGTATCGCAACGGTTTTGTTCCCTTCCCCATCCGAGTTGAACGCGGATACCCGGTAGTAATAGGTCCCGGGAACGCTTCCGTTCGCATCCATGAAAGACCTGACATTTACCCTTCCGATCAGCTCGAAATCTCCTATATCACCTACCTTCAGATAGATGAGATATCCAATGATCTCCGAGGTCCCCTCATTATCGGGTTCTTCCCAGTTCAAGACTATCTTGCCCTGGTTCAGCTGATATCTGAGGTTCCTTGGGACCCCGGGCGGATACCTTTCAGCAACATCCGACCCTTTCCTTGGATTGCCGTAGAGAACGACTATCCTGGGACTTTCCCCTTTGACGTTGAACGATGTTATGATGTACTCATAGACCTTCCCGTTCTCCACTGTAGTATCGTTGTATGACAGACTAGAAGGTCCAAGTTCATTCAGCAGAGAGCCGTTGCGATAGACCCTGTACCCGAGAAGAGTTGAACCTCCGTCCTTCTCTGGTAACTGCCAGCTCAGAAGAACAAATCCCTCCCCGCTCCTGACATTGGCACCGATAGGGATGGAAGGTACTCCTACAGGTATCCCTTCGACCCGATTCGAGAACTCCGAGGTACCGACCTGGTTCACTGCTTGGATGCGGTATCCGTATCCTATCCCGTTCGTGACGTTCGTATCGTTCAACGATAGTGTACCAACCTCGAACGTTCCTATGAAAGTACTGTTGGACGAGAAGACCTTCTCTACGAAGTATTCAATGACAGCATAACCTCCGTCGAAAGCAGGCGGTTCCCAACTGACCTCGAGATAGTTGTCCCCTGATGCTACATTGATGTTCTCAGGTACATCCGGAACGGTTGCTGGATATCCCGTTACAACCTTGGAGAACACAGAGTCGAAGTAGGAGTTGTTGCACCTGACCTTGTAGCTGTAGAGGATCCCATTGCTAGCGGTGGTGTCGTTGAAGTACCTGGTCTCACCTGAAACGGTTGTCAACAGGGAATAATTGCCATCGGTTCCCTGACTTCTGAATATCTCATATCTTACTATCTCGCTCCCACCGTTCTCTTCAGGCTCATTCCAGCTAACATTCACATAACCAATCCCTGATGCCGTGGTGACATTCATCGGTTGTGTTGGTGCATATCTCATGATAGAGCTCACAATATCAGAGAGCGGTGACTCACCAACCTTGTTCTTGGCCGTTATTGCGAAAAAGTATCTGACACCGGGGATGACGCTCCCGTCATCTTTGAAGGTCTGTGACGGGTCTTGTGTATAAAGGAACCGAAGATCTCCTTCGGATATACCTCTGTAAATGAAATAGTTCTGAAGAGGTGCGCCCCCCAGGTCATCAGGCATCTCCCACTCAAGATGATAGTGCTTCCCTTCTATCCATACGCTCAAGTTCTTTGGGGATGAGGGAACACTGAGCGGGGTCGCCATCATTACTGAGGTCCTGTTTGATTCACCCAGTCTGTTCCTGGCTGAGATGGAATAATAGTAGGTGTTGCCATTGACAACATCGGTATCGTTGAAAGAAAGAACACTCCCGTTGAGCTCTTTATAAGGAATAAGTGTGCTTTTATCGCTCCCTTTATAGATCGTATAGTTCAAAACTGGAGCCCCTCCGTCATCCTGAGGATATTTCCATATAAGTTGGACGAAGCCATTCCCGTCCTTCAATGAAAAATCATTGGGTATAGATGGCTCTGTCCAACCAAGTATTCTAATCCACCCACTGATTATGATTATCTCTCCTTTCTTATTTATCAAGGGGTATGGGCAAATTATGGTACTGGAGTATTGATGGTCCCATATAATATTTCCACTTTTATCTATCATGATGCAAAAAAAACCATATAAAAAAATATTATCCTCAGAATCTATAATAAACCAAGGTAATACATTGAAATTTCTTTGTATGGACCATTTTATTTTTCCTCTCTCATCAACAGCTTTTATGAACTTTCCGGAAATATATATTATCGTTCCACTTTTTGTGACCCCAACAATACTTTCAGTGGTTCCCTTTAGACTCCATTCAAGAGTTCCGTTCTCCGAAAAAATTGAATCCACGTAACTATCCCTGGCTGAATAATTATCGTAAGCAACATATAACCTTTTATTGTTACCAATTGACAAAATTGGTTCTTCAACTTGATACAAACTAGGATAATTATAATAACGATACATATGAACATCCTTTTTCCATTTCAAAGAACCATTATTAAAAAAACAACAGATCGAAGGACTGCTATAAAATTGTCCTTCGTCATCTGCAGGAGGATAGGCTGATAAATAGATATTTCCATCACTATCCAATGTTGGTGCATGTGAAGAGATATTGTTCGGAGGTAACGAAACGTTCCATATCTCATTGGAATATATGTCCATCTTCGTCAATACCGTCCAGTTCCTGATTATGTATATATTCCCATCATGGCCTATTGTCGGGTTCGTATTGAACACATCTTTCTTCGTCCATTTTATCGACCCATTGTGAGTATCGAAGCAATACAGTGATCCTTTCTTATCTCTCATTAACAAATTACCATTCTCATCCAGAGCTGGATACTGCTCCCCCAGCCCATTGAAAGGTACTTTCCAATTCAACGAAACATTCTCCGAATAGGAATAGATATCGCCTGCAGCATATAGATACATATCATTTCTGTCGTCTATCACTCCATAAGAAAAATCGTTTGGATCGGCCCCAATATAAAGTTGATTTATTATCTTCCCAGGGTTACCTTCCATGCTGTAGTTGCTCCTACTATTATGCTCAGGACCCCCTAAGAACATCCCCCATGCATTTCGAACATCATCACTTTCACCCACCTCCTGTGGAAATACTTTGCCTGTCAATGAAAAAACGTTCCAAGGGATGGATGAAACCAACAATAGACCTATGATAATGGATGTGAAAAATGGCTCGGAAAAAAAAGGGGCTTTTCTACCCCTTGACGACCTATCCCTTGGAACTGCATATCCATGTTTCATTCCAGACTACCTCTTCGACGCAAGAGTAGCTTCCTACTTTGATTTATTTCTTTCGAGTTCACCTACCACTTGTGTACCGCTTCGCTCACCGGGTAATTGCTCTTGACCTAGAGATCATTATCAAGGGTCTCTTGCATAATAGATTGCAGACTGGTCCCTCATCCAAACAACGTGAGAATAGGTCAACGGCGATGGTAAACAAACGTCAACATACTCATTTACACCTACCGTAGTCCATTGCTGAGGTACTAACCAATTTCCATTTTGATATTTTGTGAAGTACAATATCCCTCCACCTGACGAAACTACAGATATTTGATATGAATTTTGATATGTATCCGAATAAACAGCCACAGACCTAAACTGATTAGAACAAGAAGGAATAGGTGTGGAATATGAACCATAAAGGAATCCACTATTTAAGCTTCGTTTATGCCCAACAGAACCACCGGTGTAATACACCACATCCACTACTGCGTTAGGACCTATTCCATAAGAGCATATATCCGGTACTCCTAGAGTTGGAGATTGACTGCTATCTATCATTATAGTATAATACGATGAAAACCTTACACTTCCCCAACTGAACACTTGACCAGAGACTGAAACTATTCTCTGGGGTGGAGAAATGGGTCGTATACTATGATATACTATATGGACTTCGGAATCAAATGAATTCCCAATTAAATTCGTTGCCACTGCGGGATGTAAATAATTCCAATAATTCGAAGCAGGTGCAACGATCGTTCGTGGAGAAGCCATCCAATTATCAGAATATATATCCCTTCTATTCGTCATCATATCTATCCCATAAGTACCTGTATCATACTTCCTCTGCCAAACAAAATGCCAATACGTGTAAGCCGGTGGCTGACCTTGTGAGGCATAGCTCATGGTATCAACCTTCGGCAGTGCATTGTCGCAATTTGTCTCTGAGATTATCCCATGGTAGGTCCACAAACCATTATAATTAGGATTATCACGCTCAGCTACCTTGATCACCCAATTCCCACCTTCTACCGATCGTTCCTGCCAAACAACAACTACGCGTATATAATCTCCGTCGGGATACAATGTCCAGTCATAGAATATTCTAACATCGGCAAAGTCCTGCTCCGCATCCGTTTCGGGTGAGACCCATTCATATTGCTGCCAGCTCATTCCGTTATTATATGAAAATGCTATATGGATGTTCTTTATCCAATCTCCTTCCGGATTTAAGATCTGCCTTTCTTTCGTCCAAACACATACAACGGTATCTCCCAAAGCATGAACCGCCGGATGGGTCGCATCCAAGAACCCTTCTCCGCCATCTATCACTTGTTCGTTCGACTTGGCATTCACCATCGTTGGCAAGCACAGAAGTACTGCCACAGCACATATCAGCATCCCGTTACATATCCACGTCCTCATTTTTTTCACCTCTTGCTCCTTAGAGCAAATAAATAATCTCCATATTGATATAAATAAGTATTAGGAATGAATGAATAATCATTCATTCGTTACCACAAAGTATATATTATATCATTTGGAAGGATATTAGAAAGGGTCAGTTGAGGTTACGTAGGTCATCGGATCTGAAATAACCTTCATATGGGTTCATCGAGGGGTGAACACAATTCTTTTCAGAGGATCCTCTGCTCATGGAAGGTTCGGTTGTGTCATAACCTGTCCATGAAATAGTTTACATTGATGATTTGAACACCCCTGAACTTCTTCAATCTAAGCAAATGAGGGTCCCCAGTCACAATATAATCTGCTTTCGAACAAATGGCACATTCCAGTACCTTGTTGTCCTCTGGGTCTTCCTTGATGACATCCAATTTAATATCTGGTTCCACCATCTCAGAAATATCTATGACCATCATGACCATCTGCTCGATCAATTCCTTCGAAAATCCGAACTTATCCCTTCCTATGACCTCTTTGAACTCCTTGATCATCTCCGGGGAGATCATCAAACTGACATTCCCATCCACAACAGAACCCAAAGCTTGGTAAGGTGCCCCCCTGCTTAGGAACGAAGAGATCAGGATATTCGTATCGAAGACCGCCGTTATCATTTTCGTCTCCTCTTCTCCTTTCTGTACTTCTGGACCTCAATAAGAACGATATCATCGGTCAATCCTTTTTGTTCAGCTATCTTTGCTGTCCTGTTGACAAGTTCTTCGAACTCCTGCTTCAAGGACGGAAGCTGGACCTTTTTAAAAACGACATAATCCTTGGCACCATGCGCAATGAAAAGGTCCTCCTCGTTGAAGCCAAGGAGCTTCCTTAGTTCCTGAGGGACGACCAGCTGTCCTTTTCGTGACATTTTGACCAGTTCCACGATATCACCTATTGAACAGTTATACAGTTCAACGTTAAAATATATTCCCCTCATTGAAGGAATGCTGATCTATAGGATCCTCTGCTCGTGGAACGAGGAGCTGATCACAAGGTTCCTTCCCTGGCATGAGTAATCGATCCAATCCCTGGAAACGACCCCATGCTTGAAGCCCTTTAGCCTTAGGGCGTTCTTGCCGTCGTTCTCCCTGAACTCGGCTATGCCGTCCATCAGATACTCGACCGAGTTCGTGATCTCTTCCGAATGTACGTTCGAGGCCATATCATAGAGCGTTGTGAAATTGTAGTTCTTGGAACGCGCTATGAGCACCTGGAGGAACTTCATAAGATCGGTCTGGTCCGTATGATTGATGAGCGGTGACAACGAGCTTATTATGACCACTCCGCCGCCGTAGGTGGCCTTCATTTCCTCTATGACCATTATGAGATCGTTCTGGAACCTCAGGAAATCGGCCTTGTCATGGATATTGAATATCCTGTGGCCCTCCTTGAGCACCATATCGTTATTATGTCTAGAAAATAGGTCGAACATCCTGACCATGCCGTCGCGGTTGTACTCCTTGAACTCCGGGAGCGCCTCGGTTATTCCCCTCACGACCTCCTTCATGGCCCTGTTGGAGGATACATATATCACGGGAAGCCCCTTCCTTAAGGACGCCGCAAGGAACATTTCGACGACAAGGTCCTTTCCGCAGAACGGCGGTCCCTTTATCAGCACCTGGCTCCCTGTCTCTATACCGCCCTTTAAAAGCGAATCCAGCTTTTTATTGCCTAGTTCCAGGAACTTGATCCTTGACAGGTCCTCCCTTATGGTGGCATTCGCTCCCTTGCTGAGCTTCTGGAGGTAGAAGAGGGCCTCTTTATTGCTGGGAGAGGATGATAATGCCCTTGTGTAGAGCTCCCTGGCCAGGGAGATGTTGCCTCCCTTGTATGCTTCCTTGGCCATATCGAGTATCTTCCTGAGACCCTCCGGCTCCCCTCCCTCGATGACGATCTTCCCCCCGCACAGAGGGCACTTGGTCAACCCCTGGTTCGATCTGAGCTTGATCTGGGCGTTGCAGGATGGGCACCTCCTAACGGTCCTGTCCTTCTCCTTCTGGACCAGGTCGAAGGAACGGCTCAAAGGCCTCTCGCCCCTGACGGAGGTCCTTAGAGTGATTATGTCCGACGGCCTCCCCACCGTCCCCATGTCGGGCGTGGACAACGGTTCCGGAGGTGTCGGGTCATTGATAGGTTCGGCATAGGGCGGACCTTGAGGTGGTGGGGGTGATGAGGGCCTATCTTCGATTTTATCGGTTAGGTCCCAGTCCAGATCCTCCTCATCATCGTCAGAGGGGGAGGGAGGTGAACCAACATCTTTACATCCCTTGGGAACGCATTCTATGAGTAGAACGTTGTAATCTTCATCGGAAACACCAAGTTTCTTCCGGAGGACATCAAGGAGCCCCTGTTCGTCCTCGGTGACCTTCCCGTCCTTCCAGGCCTGTTCAAGGACGTCCTTCATAAGCTCCAGGGGGTCGGGTATGTCAACGATCTCAAGGTCGTCCCAGTTGAGCTCGTCGGTCTCCTCATCTTCCTCGGGTCCATGATCGTCTTCCGGCTCGATGTCCAGCTCCTTTCTTGCCCCGACATCTCCAGTGCCAGGGCTGGGTTCGTGAGAGTCCTCTACCAGTTCCGCTATGACGGTCCTGGTTCCGGTCCCTGCCTTCTTTTGCCCATCTCCCATATATGTGGACCTTCCAGTCCCGGGAATGTCCGAAAACACCCTAGGGACGTCAAATATCCAACATACTATAAGATTAATCTTTCCCTGTAAAGAACCGTATGGGCGCATTAAGCTCCGGGTCCAGGACAGAGAGCTCCCCCAGTTCCTCCCTGAAATGTACCGCTCTTTTGTCCATTATCACGGAGAACCCCCGTTCCTCCTCCGACCGTATCATCCTTCCGACGGCCTGCAGTATCTTCCTGGCCGCCGGGGCGTGGACGGTATATTCCCAGCCCTTTCCGAACCTGATATCGTAGAACGATGACAGACTTCTCTGCCTTGCATTGGGCTTGGGGTAGGGTATCCCAACTATCAGAACGAGCTCAAGGGACCTGCCAGGATAGTCCATGCCTTCCGAAAGCCTCCCCCCCATCACCGAGCAGAGGACCCCCCCTCGGGAGGCCCTGAAATCATCCACCAGCTCCATAACATCGGACTGTGACGAGCCCCGCCTTTCCATGAAGAACGGTCTCCCTGATAGAAGGTCCTCCTTGAGGGTCGTGCCATCCTCGAGCTCCTGGACGCCCAGTATGTCCTCCATCAGGTCGAAGGAAGGGAAGAACAGGGCGGTGTTCCTGCCCCTTACCCCGTCCAGGATCCGGAGGACCCTATCCCTGTACCTGGCCTTCATATCCGGGTCCTTCCTGAGCATCTCGTAGCTGGTGCACAGGTCCTGGGTATAGGTCAGCATCCTGTTCCCCGGGGGGAATGGCGGAGGGAGCTTCAGAAGCTCGGTGTCCCCCGGCAGACCCAGCGTGTCCCTGTACTCCTCCAGGGGGGATAGGGTCCCGGAGAGATGGACGGAGGAGTGGACCTTGACCAGGTCCCCAGTCACCTGGGATGGGTCCATCGCGAAGGCCTCGAGATAGAGCTCACCGGGACGCTGACCCTTTACTATGAGGGGGGAATAGGCAGTGAAATCGAGCTCGTTCCAGGCAAGGAAGAACTGTGCCGCCCTGTGGATGTACGAACGCGGGAGCCTCCCCTGCGCCCTCCTTGTGTCCTGTATGGAGGTTCCGTACTGGAGCATCTCGGAGAAGCCCCTCTCCAATTGGGAAGAATTGGACCGGAGCTGCACCATCAGCGTATCCATCAGGGCCGCTGGGGGCACCGTGCCATCCTCGTCTATGAGGAACTCCTCGGCGACGGTCTGAAGTGCCCCTGACAGGGCATCTATGAGGAGGCTGACGGTGAACGGACCGACATCCTTGTCCCCGAAGGTCCCCGCCTCGGAGGCAGCAAGCCTGAGGGAGGTGAGCGATATGGACAGGGAGCAAAGCTCCCTAGCGAACTGAGCGACGTTGTGGGCCTCGTCGAAGATCACAATGAGGTCCTCAAGGCCGCACCCCATCCATTCCAACAGCCGCCTCCTTATGAAGGGCGACAGGAAGAATATGTAAGGTGCCGTGACAAGGACCGAATCCGAGACCATCCTCTTGGTGGTCTCGTAGGGGCATGTCCCCATGGACAGGCACTTCTGGGCCATCTCCTCGGCCGTCGGGGAACAACCCCTTGCCCAGGACCTGGCCTCGGCCCCCTCGTCGAGGAGGTAGGCGGAATAGAACCTGCATTCACTGCCATTTACGGGCTTCCCGGACATCCTAGATAATGTGACGCGCTTCCTATCCCCGCACATCTTCGAGAGCTCCTCGGGTGTGCCCGTGAGGAACTCCGGGTCCTCGGAGGCGAGCGGACACATGTTTCCCCTGCCCTGGATGGCGGAGCAGACCCCCTTCCCGGGCCCGCCCTCCCAGGGCCCCGTCATTGGCCCTATCTTAGGAGCGCTGCCTACGGGGGGTCGCTCGCCACTTTCCCCGTTGAGCTCCCTGAGAATGTCATCGACGATATCCACCGGCGGACCGGAAGGGGGGGGTAGCACGCCATCGACCGGGCAGGACCTGATCCGTCTGTACTCCTCCACGACCTGCCTCTGCTGCGAGTTCGTCCTTGTGAGGTATAGGACCCTCTTCCTGTCCCTGTATGCATGGAAGAGGGCAGGGGCGAGCGAGGAGACGGTCTTCCCCGAACCAGTACCCGCCTCTATGGCTATGTGGCCCTTATGGTCCATCGACCGGTCCATACGGTCCACCATTTCGATCTGGATAGCCCTCATCCTGTAGGGGAAGAAAGACAGCAGTTCGGACCGCATCGGGGGCCGAGTCCCATAACCCGGATATATCCCGACTACGGGGGGGGGTTGCCGAAAGAGAAAACCGTCAGCCTTTTTAGCTAGCGAAGCAATCGCACCTCAGGCGGTATCGGAATGAGGATGAAGGTCAAGTGTGGCGACGAGGACTGTCGGACGGAGTTTTTCGTTGACAGCGCGGAGCCGGTATGGACATGCACGGAGTGCGGAAGGGAGATCACCAACCGCAACTACCCGTTCCTTACGGCAAAGTTGATGCAGGCCAGGATAGACGGACCAAGGGCGGATTGGAACAAGGCCTTCTCGGAGCTGATAGAGCTATCGAAAAAGGAGATAGCGGCAAGGACGGAGGGGGGGAAGAAGGTGGCGGACCTATCGTTCCTGGAAGAGGCCGTAAGGCATCTCAAGGAAAAGCGTACCAACGATGAGTGGAAGAAGATGCATGACGCGCTCTTGGAGCGTTCCCGGCAGGCGGTCCTTGCGCTCGAGGCATAAGCCCGTCAGTTCTCTGCGGGCATTCTCTTGATCCTCTTCTCCTCTTCCGGCGTTATGAGGCTCGCTGATGCCATTCCCCCACCGACCCCCAGCTTATCTGGCTGGCTGATGTGGTGTGGTGCGTTGCCGGCCTTCTTTCTCTCCTCGACATAGGACAGGTATTCCTCTATCTCCCTGTCGTAGCCCTCTATCTCATCCTCTATGGACCTTACCAGGACACGCTCCTCCTGCTTGGGCGAACCCTTGATGAACTTCCTTATCGAATCGAACATGGTGCGTATCCCCTGGAGCAACGCGTACATTCCTTTCGAACATATAACTAGTTTGTGCGAGAAATGGCACACTTCAAGTCACTATTTCGGCCAATCTATCCTCTTGAACGGCCCTGCGGACCTCCATTGCGAGCCTCCTTCCTGTGGAAACGCTCCGCCTCCAGATGGAATTCCCGTAGGGATGGCCCACCCACATGTGGACGTTGGTCCCCCCGCCTATCCTTGGAGCGACATCGTAGATGAAGAAGTCCATGTCCTTGTCAACGCAGGTCTGGAGGCAGAAAGGCCCTATGATACCGGGCGGATAGTGCTCCTTTGAGGCCTTGACATAGCTCTCGGCCATCTCGAAGACCTTCTCGAGCAGCGACTCCCTCAAGGTCGCCGAGTTGTGGCCGCAGACCGTGTACTCGGGTATCATCTGTTGTTGGTTCAAGGTCATCTGCTGGGGGGCGGGCAGCCTAACATGCCCGTCGAGGGAGGTCTCGAACCTCCAGTCCACGCCCAGGAGCTCCACCGGCGACATCTCCTCCTCCAGCGGCGAGTAGAACAGGTCGAAATTGAACACGGGGCCTATCACATAACGCTCTATCCTCGCATCCTTTAAGGTCATTTCGTCTATGACACCCTGCTCCACGAGCTTCCTGGACTTTGTCATGTACTCCTCGTAGGAAGAGGCCGTGAAGAAGCCCCTCTCCAGCTTCTTCTTCTTGTGGTGGAGCTTCACGATGACGAGCCGGTCTATGTCCCTGGGGTCCTCGACCCGCTCAGGGAAGGGGAGACCAGCTTTTTCGAGCAGCCAGTAATAGCTCTGCCGCTCCTCTCTCTCTTCCGAGCGGAGCATCCCTCTGCTGCCTACCATGGGAACACGGAAATCGTTCTCAATGGATGCGATGTCAACGTACGAGGTGAATGATCTGTTCGGGACCCACAGAAGGGACCTCTGGCGCATCCAATCCTGCCACCGGGGCTCCATCACATCCTTGTACCTGTCAAGGACGATGGCATCGTCCACCATGCCCCTTTGCAGCTTCCCGTCCGGCCCCCTCCCGGCCTTGAAGTAATGGGAATAGGTCCTTTCCCGCCCCTTCTGGCAGAAAGCCGTGGTCCTGAACCCCTCTTCCGCGGCACCGTCGCAGGAATCGAGCGCAGAATGGGATGCTATCATCCCTATGGTGACATCGTCCCTGTCGTATCCCCTGACCATCCTCTGGACCTCTGCGCGATCGAGCATCATCTCACCGGACCGGCCAAGGGAGCGGCCCGATATATATCTTCGGAGGTGGCACCTACCCCGTCCGGACGCAGGAAGGGTGTGTGTACAGGAATGTATTAATACGGTTGCTGGCAGATTAAGCACATATTATAAACGTTCCCTCGCTGTTAACGGGTGTTGCAGGGCTTGCCCTCTGAGCGGGGGAAGCACGGAGGCGACGATGCGGTTTGCTACCCTATACCGGTCCTTTGCGGTGGTCGTTGCCCTGGCGATAGCCGTCTCGGCCATTATGGACCCTATAAGGCCCTCCAACATGTTCAGCAGGGAGCAGGGCGACAATCCATCCGGGGCGGTCCCCGGGATCGATACCGACGGTGACGGCCTCAAGGACATCTGGGAGGACCTCAACAGGAACGGGGTGCTCGAGATGGAGGAGAGGTCCCTCTCCGACCCCTACGACCCCGACAGCGACGGTGACGGAATAGAGGACGGATCGGAGTTCGACCTGCTGGCGGCCAGGGCAGGCAATTTGAGCTCCGCTCCAAACTGGCTCAGGATGTTCTCCCCATCCTTGGAGTCCATGGCGCTTGAGATAGGGGTCCTGAGCCCCAATGGGGACGTCGATATGGACGGTTCGGTGAACATACTGGACTCGGACAGCGACGGTGACGGGATCATGGACGGGGTGGAGCTCTCCGCCGGGACGGACCCTCTGGACCCTGACAGCGACGGTGATATGGTACTCGACGGCAAGGATACGGCCAATGGGTTCGTGAAAGATGCCGATGGCAACGGCCTTGATGACGATCGGGAGGAACATTTCGGCCTGGAAGGCCCCGACGGCGACCCCGACGGGGATACCATGACGAACCTTGTCGAGTTCCAGAGGGGTACTGACCCGACCCATCAGGACCTTTTCGGTGGTCATGTAGGTTCGTTCAGGCCCACGGACCTGCTTGATATACGCTCGCCGTCCACCCCCGTCCTCAGGGTCGAAGGTACAGGGGCAAGGTACCTCAGGGTCGCATCTTTCGACAGGTACGTCAACGGGG
>Ga0105104_10001287_pt1 | contig 18777 bp, 18 predicted proteins | sample PPLLaktember2015_3_FD_87034 | JGI IMG/M metagenome (GOLD analysis project Ga0105104, IMG submission 87034) | Freshwater sediment microbial communities from Prairie Pothole Lake near Jamestown, North Dakota, USA - PPLs Lake P7 Core (6) Depth... | ecosystem: Environmental > Aquatic > Freshwater >... | reverse complement strand
CTGGACCGCTTCCTCGGGAGCGACGAGCTACAACGTGAAGCGCTCGACCGTGTCCGGCGGGCCGTACACGACGGTGGGCAGTCCCAGTGCGACGAGCTTCACCAATACCGGGCTCACCAACGGGACGACCTACTTCTACGTGGTCACCGCGGTGAACGCGTCCGGGGAGAGCGGGAACTCGTCACAGGTGAGCGCCACACCCCAGGCGGTCGTGCCCGCTCCGCCCACCGGCCTCACTGCGAGCCCGAACAAGCCCGGACGGCTCAGCCTGCGCTGGACACAGTCCGTCACGCCCGGCGTCACGCAGAACGGGATCTACCGCCGGACGAATCCCGGCTCGTACCCTGCGAGCCCCACCGCCACCATCCCGTCGAACACCGCCTATCAGGACAACGGTCTGACCAGAGGCGCTCCGTACTGCTACGTCGTCACCGCCATCAGCGGCGCAGGGTCGAGCGCACAGTCGAACGAGTCCTGCGGGACTCCGAAGTAAGAGCGTCGCAACGAAGGTGTCAGGCGGCCCCTGGCCCGGGCCCGACGAAGGTGTCAAACACCTTCGATCAAAACACTGTCGATCACGGCCGGATCTCGCGGAGTTGCATCTCAGGCGACCCCGGCACCGGGCATCTCGCCTAGCGGCCGGAGCAGCACCTCGCGTGGCTTCGCGCCGTCGGCCGGGCCCACCACGCCGTCCCGCTCCATGCGCTCGATCATCCGCGCCGCGCGGTTGTAGCCGATGCGCATCTTCCGCTGGAGCATGGAGATGCTGACCTGGCGCATCTCGCTCACCACCGCCAGCGCCTGGTCGTAGAGCTCGTCGCTGAGCTCGTCCTCCGCCCCCGGGTCGCCCAGGTCCTCCTCGCGCGGCCGGAGGATGTTCTCGTCGTAGACCGGCTTGCCCTGCGCCTTGAGGTGGTCGACGGCGCGCTTGATCTCAATCTCGCTCACGAAGGCGCCGTGCACCCGCACCATGTTCGCGCTGGTCGGCGGCATGAGCAGCATGTCCCCCATTCCGAGGAGGGACTCGGCGCCGACCGTCCCCAGGATGGTCATCGAGTCCGGCTTGCTGCGGAGCATGAAGCTGATGCGGGTCGGGAAGTTCGCCTTGATGACGCCGGTCACCACATCCGTCGACGGCCGCTGGGTCGCGACCAGGAGATGGATGCCCGCGGCGCGCGCCATCTGCGCGAGGCGGGCGATGTACGTCTCCACCTCGCGGCTCGCCACCATCATCAGATCCGCCAGCTCGTCGATGATGACGACCAGGTAGGGAAGCTTCTTCAGCTCCTTCGGCTTCTCGTCGGCCGGAGGTGCGGAGTCGGCCTTCTCACCCTCGCTTGCCCCGGCCGAGTCGCCCTCGCCCTCCAGAGTCGTGCGCGGGTCCTCGGCCGCGGCGAGTGGAGACGGCACTCCCAGCGCCTCGTCCTTCGCCCGGGCCAGCGCCTCGTCCTCCGACTCGCCCTCGCCCACGTCCACCACCAGGAGCGAGGCCGGCTTCTTCGGCTTCGGCGCCTCGCGCCTCTTCTCCAGAAAGACGCGAGCGTCGCCCTTCGCGCTCTCCACCAGCTTGTTGTAGCCGGCGATGTTCCGCACCCCGGCCTCGGAGAGGAGCTGGTAGCGCCGCTCCATCTCCTCCACCGCCCAGCGAAGCGCCAGGGCCGCCTTCTTCGGGTCGGTGACGACGGGCAGCAACAGATGTGGAATTCCCTCGTAGACGCTCAGCTCGAGCATCTTCGGGTCCACCATGATGAAGCGGACCTCCTCCGGCGTCGCCTTGAGGAGGATGCTCATCACCATCGAGTTCACCGCGACCGACTTGCCGGACCCGGTGGTGCCCGCGGCGAGCACGTGCGGCGCCTTGGCCAGGTCGAGCACGTAGGGCATACCCTCGATGTCCTTACCCAGGGCCATGGTGAGCTTGCTGCTCGAGCGCTGGAAGACGTCCTGCTCGACGATCTCCTTGAGGTACACCGTCTCGCGGTCGCGGTTGGGGACCTCGATGCCCACGACTCCCTTGCCCGGGATGGGGGCCACGATGCGCACGCGCATCGCCTCCATGGCCATCGCCAGGTCGTCGGCGAGCGCGGCGATCTTCGATACCTTGATCCCCGGCCCGGGCAGGAACTCGTACATGGTGACCACCGGACCGGGGCGGATCTCCACCACCTCACCCACGATGCCGAAGTCGGCCAGCTTGGCCCGGAGCTTCTCCGCGGTGCTGAGGAACGCCTCCTTGTCCAGGGCGCTCCGCTCGGGACGGTCGAAGTCCAGGACGTCGAGCGGCGGCGGGGTGAACTGGGTACGGCCACCCACGAACTCGAACTGATTCTGCTCCTTGTGCCTGGTCGGTTTCGGCGGCGCCTTGGGCTCGACGATGAGCGGGGCCCGGCCCGGAGTCGGAGCCAGGGCCGCGAGCGGCATCGGGGGCTCATCGGCGGCGGGCGCGGCCATTGCTGCCGACGGTGCCCGGGGCGTGATGGCCGGCGGGGGCGGGGTGACGATCTCCGGCTGCTGATCGCCCTTCCGGCGCCTCCTGGGGGTCTCCTGCGCCAGGCCCGCTGCGAGCGCCAGCTCACGCGTCCAGGCCGGATCGGCACCGGCCGGCAGCGCGGCGCTCGGGGCCTCCTTGCCTCGCTCCAGCGCCCTGCTCTCTGACTCCCGCGCCAGGCGCACCGCCTCCTCAGCGACCGCCTCCGCTTCCAGCGCCTCGGCCTCGGCCTGGCTCAGCTCCTCCTCGTCCGCCTCCAGCTGGGCGAGGAACGCCGCCTCCTCGAGCTTCGCCGCTCCCCGCGCCTCGGTCCGCGCCGCCCAGGCCTTCTTCTGCGCCGCCCAGAACGCGCCGAGCGCCGTCCTTGCCCGGGCGGCCGCCTCCCCGAGCAGATGGCCCGCCGCGGCCAGCGCGCGGAGCAGCGCGAACTGCGTCGCCACGAGCATCGCCGCGAACGCGACCGCGGAGACCACGATGACCGTGCCCAGCACATCGAAGAGGTCCACCATCCACGCCGAGACCGCCACGCCCAGCGCCCCGCCGGGCGGGCTCCGCGGGTGCAGCCCCGGTGTTCCCAGCCCGAGCTGGACCAGCACGCAGCTGGCCACCAGCAGCACCACCGCGGCGAGGACCTGCGGCCAGCGCCGCTTGTCGCGCTTGCCGACCAGGAGGACGCCGGAGACGTAGACCCCGGCGAGCGGGATGGCCGGAGCGGCGACCCCGAGGAGACCGCCCAGGAGGGCGGCCAGGGCGTGCCCCACCGGGCCCGCTCCGTTGTGGCCCGTGCGAGGAGCCGCGGGTCCGGGCTCCGTCAGGAGGGCGACCAGGGCCAGGGACGACAGGGCGAGGAGCGCGACACCCACGAGTGCACGGTGACCCACCCCCGTTCCCTCGACGCGCCGGACCGCCAGCGCCTTCTTGCGCGACGAGACCTCCTGCTTGGACAGGATCTTCTTCTCCGAACGGGGCCGCGTGGCCGCCATGACGTACCGCTCCCTCGCCCCCCGAGGGGGGCTGCCTGTTGCGACCTGAAGCAGCAGTCGACTGTCGAGCCAGGGCCGGGGGTGGTCAATTTTCCAGCCCTGTGCGATGCCAAACCTCCTGGGCATGGACGTCCGCTGCGAGCGGTGCAAGACGCTCTACGAGCTCGACGACACGCGGGTCTCCGAGGCGGGGACGACCGTGCGGTGTACGACCTGCGGCCACCTCTTCCGCGTCCGGAAGAAGGTCCTGCTCATGACCGAGGCGGTGGGCACCGGCGGCGAGTCCACCGCGGTGCCGCCCCCGGTGGTGGAGAAGCCAGCCTGGCGCGTCCGCAGCCCGAGCGGACGGATCATCGCCTTCCGCGAGCTGACCTCGATGCAGAAGTGGATCGTCGAGCGGAAGTTCGGGCGCGACGACGAGATCAGCCTCCACGGCGACCACTGGAAGCGGCTGGGGGACATCGCCGAGCTGCAGCCGTTCTTCCTGCTCCTCGACGACGTCGACCGCGTCCACCGGCTGGAGGAGCGGCTCCGCCGGGCCGAGCTTCCGGACGAGGCCCCGTCGGCGCTCGAGCGCGAGCTGGGCGGAGCGGTTCCCGAGCCGCCGCCCGCGCCGATCGTTCCAGCGCTTACGCCGATCCGCCTCGAGACGCCGATCGAGGCCGAGCCGGAGGCACGCCCGGGGGCGATCTCCGGGCCCGGTTTCGAGCCGACCCCGCCGGAGCCCGTGGCCCGGGCCGAGCCGGTCACCTGGCCGGGCGCGGCTCCCCCCGACTCGTCCGGCGGCCCTGCCGCGCCTCCCCGGACCGGCACGCCTTCGGCGTTCTCGCTCGAGGAGATCCGGGAGGCCACCCGGCCTTCCCCGGACGACCTGCCGATGCCGGAGGGAACCGTCGAGCCCCAGGCGCAGCCGCGGCCGGACGAGGCGGACCAGCCCCAGTTCACCCGCCGGGCCGGACTGGGCGTGGACCCGGGAACGGTCGACGACACGGACGGCTGGGAGACCCCGCCGCGCCGGAGCAAGGGGCCGTGGGTCGCGACCTTCCTCCTGCTGGCCGCCGCGGGCGTGGCCGTCGCCGCGTATTTCCAGGTCTGGGTCCCCGCCCAGGAGGAGAAGCTCCGCCAGGAGGCCCAGCGTGCGCGTCTGGAGGAGGGTCAGAAGGCCCGCGACGCCGCGGACGCTGAGGTCCGGGAGCGCGAGCGCCGGGCCAAGGAGGAGCTGGTGGCCGGAATGGCCGGGCGAGCCGACGCCGGGACCGGGACCGCCACCCCGCCGGGAGGCGCCGTCGACGGCGGTACCGGCGGGAGCGCCGGCCCCGCGGCCCCGCGCGGTTCGCTCGAGCCGCCCCCCACCTCCGCGCCCACCCAGGCGGTGGCAGCCGCCCCGCAGGCCCCCCGGCCCGAGCCAGCCCGTCCCCGCGCCGCGGCGGGCCCGGACCCGCGGACGCGCACCTTCGAGGAGTGGATGGCGCTGGCCGATCGCGAGCGCGCGCGCTCCCGGGCCCGCGCGGCGCTGGACGCGTACGACCGCGCGATCGCCCTGGACGGCTCGCGCGCCGAGGCCTACCTGGGCCAGGGGCGTGCCCACCTCGAGCTCGGTGACCCCCGCTCGGCGATCGCCGCGTTCCGGCGCGCCCTCATGGTGAATTCCAGGTACTCGGTCGCCGAGTTCTGGCTCGGAGAGGCCTACCGCCGCTCGGGGCAGGGCCCGCAGGCGGCCGAGGCCTACCAGCGCTACCTGGAGGCTGCACCCGAGGGTGCGGAGGCGCCGCGTGCGCGAGAGGCCTTGAACGCGCTGCGCTAGCGCGGCAGAAGGGAAGGACCATGCTCGACAAGCCTTCGAGAGACGAGGACGAGTACTTCGCCCGTGAGGACGTGGAGAAGAAGCGGAAGCTGGCCTACCAGCAGTCCGAGGTCATGGCCGAGCAGCAGAAGGAGGCGCTCCGCACGCTCCATTACATGAAATGCCCGAAGTGCGGCTTCGACCTCCAGACCCTGAAGCGCGGGGACGTGGACCTCGACATGTGCTTCAACTGCAAGGGCCTGTGGGTCGACGCCGGCGAGCTCGCCACCTTCGAGAGGCAGCTCCGAGAGGCGCCCGAGAAGCGGGGCACGGTCATGAGCGCGCTCCTGAGAATCTTCAAGAACGACTGACCATGTCGCTCACCCTGGAAGAGGTCCGGCACGTGGCCAGCCTGGCCCGGCTCTCGCTCTCCGCCGAGGAGGAGACGCTGATGCGCACCCAGCTCAGCGCCATCCTCGACGCGGTCGCCGAGCTGTCGCAGGTGGACACCTCCGCCGTGGAGCCCACCTCGCATGCCGCCGGGGAGGTGGCCCCCTGGCGGCCGGACGAGGTGCGCCCGTCGTTCCCTCCGGAAAAGGCACTGGGCAACGCCCCGGCGGAGGTGGGCACCAGCTTCGCGGTGCCGCGCATCATCGAGTGACACCGATGGGACCGACCGACCTGTCCATGCTCGAGCTGGGAAGGAAGCTCGGGTCCGGCGAGCTCTCCAGCGTCGAGGCGGTGCGTGCCTGCCTGGCCCGCGTCGATCGTCTCGACGGACGAGTGAAGGCCTTCCTCCGGGTGGACCGGGAGGGTGCGCTCGCCCAGGCCGAGGCCGCCGACCGCCGCCGCACGAAGGGCAAGCGCGCGGGTCCTCTGGACGGCGTGCCCGTCGGGCTGAAGGACCTTTTCCTCACCGAGGGGCTGCCGACCACCGCCGGCTCGCGGAGCCTCGAGAGCTTCGTCGCTCCCTACGACGGGACGGCAGTGAAGCTCCTCAGGGCCGCGGGGACGCCCATCCTCGGCAAGCTGAACATGGACGAGTTCGCGATGGGCAGCTCCACCGAGAACTCGGCCTTCTTCCCCACCCGGAACCCCTGGAACCTCGAGACCAGCCCCGGCGGCAGCTCGGGCGGCTCGGCGGCGGCGGTCGCGGCGCGGATGGTGTTCGGCGCGCTGGGCACCGATACCGGCGGGTCGATCCGGCAGCCGGCGGCCCTCACCGGAACGGTGGGCCTCAAGCCGACCTACGGGCGCGTGTCGCGCTTCGGGGTGGTGGCCTTCGCCAGCTCGCTGGACCAGGTCGGCCCGATGACGCGGGACGTGCCGGACTGCGCGGCCTTGCTGCAGACCATCGCCGTGTACGATCCCGCCGACTCCACCTCCGCGCCGGTGAAGGCGCCGGACTACCTCGCGGAGATCGAGGGCGGGGTGAAGGGGATGAAGCTCGGGCTCCCGCGGGAGTACCTCGAGCTCCCGGGCATGGATCCCGAGGTCCGCGCCGCGGTGGAGGCTGCCACCCGGGCGCTGGAGAAGATGGGCGCGCAGCTGGTTCCGGTCTCCCTGCCGCACACGAAGTACGCGCTGGCGACCTACTACCTCATCGCCCCGGCCGAGGCCTCGAGTAACCTCGCCCGCTACGACGGGGTCCGCTACGGCCTGCGTGTCGAGGGCAAGAACCTCCTGGCGATGTACGGCCGCACGCGCGACCAGGGATTCGGGCTGGAGGTGAAGCGGCGGATCATGCTCGGCACCTACGCCCTGTCCGCCGGGTACTACGACGCCTACTACCTGAAGGCGCAGAAGGTCCGCACGCTCATCAAGCAGGACTTCGTGGACGCGTTCCGCACCGTGGACGCGGTGATCTCCCCCACCTCGCCCACAGCCGCCTTCCGCATCGGCGAGAAGGTGAGCGACCCGCTCGCGATGTACCTCAACGACGTCTTCACCCTGCCGTGCAACCTGGCCGGGCTCCCGGGGCTGAGCCTCCCTTGCGGGTTGACCAGGGGGAACCTGCCCATCGGCCTCCAGATCTTGGGGAAGCCCTGGGACGAGGCGCGGGTGCTGCGCATCGCCCGGGCGTTCGAGCGCGAGCACGACTTCCACCGGCGCTCGCCGCCTCTGGGGGCCGCATGAGCGTGGCCGACTTCCAGCCGGTCATCGGGCTCGAGGTGCACGCCCAGCTCCTGACCCGGAGCAAGATCTTCTGCGGCTGCTCGACCGAGTTCGGTGCCCGGCCCAATGCGCACACCTGCGCGGTGTGCCTCGGCATGCCGGGCGCGCTCCCGGTGCTGAACGAGAAGGTGGTGGAGTACGCGGTGCGGGTGGGGCGCGCGCTGGAGTGCCGCATCAACCCGGTCAGCATCTGGGCGCGGAAGAACTACTTCTATCCGGACCTGCCGAAGGGCTATCAGATCAGCCAGTACGACCAGCCGCTCTGCGAGCACGGCGGGCTGGAGATCGACGGCGAGGACGGCCCTCGCCGCATCCGGATCCTCCGCATCCACCTCGAGGAGGACGCGGGCAAGAACGTGCACGACCCGGGCGGCGGCGACAGCTTGGTGGACCTGAACCGTTCGGGCGTGCCGCTGGTGGAGATCGTCAGCGAGCCGGACCTCCGCTCGAGCAGCGAGGCCGCCGAGTACCTCAAGGCGCTCCGCGACGTGCTGGTGTACCTCGGGGTCAACGACGGAAACCTGGAGGAGGGCAGCTTCCGCTGCGACGCCAACGTCTCGGTGATGCGCAAGGGGTCGACCCAGTACGGCACGCGGGTGGAGCTGAAGAACATCAACTCCTTCCGCTTCGTGCAGAAGGCCATCGACTACGAGATCGGCCGGCAAGTGGAGCTCATCGAGTCCGGCGGCAAGGTTACCCTCGAGACCCGGCTGTTCGACCCGGTCCGGGGCGAGACGCGGAGCATGCGCAGCAAGGAGGAGGCGCACGACTACCGCTACTTCCCCGAGCCGGACCTGCCGCCGCTCCGCATCCCGGCGGGGTTCGTGGAGCGGATCGAGCGCGAGCTGCCCGAGCTACCCCGGGCGAAGCTCCACCGCTTCACCGCCAGCTACGGCCTCCCGGCCTACGACGCGAAGATCCTGGTCGGTGACCGGCCGCTCGCGGACCTCTTCGAGCAGGTCCAGGCCGTCTATCGCGGCCCGGCGAAGAAGCTGTCCAACTGGTTCCTGGGCGAGCTGCTCCGGCTGATGAAGGAGGAGGTCCGGGAGGTCGGCGCGCTGAGATTCTCTCCGGCGCAGTTCGCGGCCCTGCTGCAGATGGTCGATTCGGGCGAGCTGTCGAACAACGCCGCCAAGGACGTGTTCGCCGAGATGTTCCGGACCGGCCGGGACCCGAGGGAGATCGCCCAGGAGAAGGGCTTGCTCCAGACCCAGGACACCGGCGCGGTCGGGGCCGCAGTGGACGCGGTGCTCGCCGCCAACCCGGGCGAGGTGGAGAAGTACCGCGCCGGGAAGAAGCAGGTGTTCGGCTTCCTGGTCGGCCAGGTGATGAAGGCGATGAAGGGGAAGGGAAACCCCGCGCTGGTCAACGCCGCGCTGAAGACCAAACTCGGCGACTGACGCCCGGAGGGGAAATTCGAGCGTCGGTCGCCGTGGGGCGCGTCCAGCCTCTGCGCCCTCAGCTCTTCCGGAACGCGAAGGTGTGGGTGTGGTTGTCGTCGTTGGACGTGGTGATGGTGACCGTGTTCCCGGCGTTGATGGAGTCCAGGTCGGCCTCGGTCAGCGTCACCGTGTGGGTGTGACTGAGATCGTTCGACGTCTGCCTGCTGATCCCCGCTGCGGGCGGGCTCGTGATCTCGGTCAGCTGCAGAGTGAAGAAGTGGGTGTGCCCCAGGTCGCTGGAGGAGATGAAGCGCAGGGAATCGGGACCCATCCCGGTGTCCCCTCCGCAGGCCAGGAGGACCCGGGAGGCCGGCAGGGCGAGGAGCAGTCCTCCGACCCGGAAGAGGACCTCACGACGATTCATGGAGACCATGCCCTGAGGACCCTGAGCTTCCGGAACGTTGCGCCCGCACCGGAGGGCCGGCTCACCCTAGAAAAGGGTAGTTGACGTCCCGGCTTATCAGCGGCCGCACCCCCCGCCTGAGGTGGTCCGGGCCTCTGGCATCTGCCTTGACTTCCGGGGGGTTGCGGGCTATCCGTCCGGCCCTTTCAACCCAGGGGCAAGGTCCAGATGTACGCAGTCATCCGCACCGGCGGGAAGCAGTACCGCGTCGCCGAAGGCGACGTCGTCCGCATCGAGAAGGTTCCCGGCGAGGTCGGCAGCGAGATCACGTTCGCCGAGGTGCTCTGGCTGGGCGGGACCGACTCCCCCAGGGCCGGCCGCCCGCTCGTCGACGGGGCGAAGGTGGTGGGGAAGATCCTCGCCCAGGATCGGTACCGCCGCGTCCTGCACTTCCGGAAGGAGAAGGAAGGCTGGACCCGCCGGAAGGGCCACCGGCAGCCCTACACCGAAGTGAAGGTCGTCTCGGTCGCGGGCTGAACCGCGGCCCACCAGGAATCGAACCATGGCTCACAAGAAGGGACAGGGGAGCTCGCGCAACGGGCGCGACTCGGCCGGACAGCGGCGCGGGGTGAAGGTGTACGGCGGCGAGAGCGTTCACGCCGGCAGCATCCTCGTCCGCCAGCTCGGCACCGTCATCCACCCGGGCTCCAACGTCCGGCTCGGCCGCGACTACACCCTCTATGCGACGGTGGACGGCGTGGTGAAGTACGAGCGGCTGGGCAAGGACCGGAAGAAGGTTTCGGTCTACCCCCAGGCGCCCGCCAGCGCCTGACCCGGCGGGACCGGCCCGTCCGGTCCTGCGGCACCCCGAGCGGGCCCGCGCACCCTCCCCGGGAGGGGACGCCGGCCCGCTTCGATGTTTCAGCGAGGCCCCTCCGTGAAGTTCGTCGACCAGGTCTCCATCCAGGTGAAGGCCGGGGACGGCGGGAACGGCGCCGTCGCCTTCCGCCGGGAGAAGTTCGTCGAGCGAGGTGGCCCCTCCGGCGGAGACGGCGGCAACGGCGGCTCGGTCGTCTTCGAGGCCGATGGCGGGCTGTCCACCCTGCTCGACTACCGGTACCAGCAGCACTACCGGGCGAGGAACGGGCAGCACGGGATGGGCAGCGACATGAACGGTGCCGCTGCCGAAGACCTCGTCCTGCGCGTCCCGGTGGGCACGCTGATCAGGGACCAGGACACGGGGGAGCTGCTCGCCGATCTCGCCGCTCCCGGTGCCCGGGCCGTCGTCGCCCGGGGGGGCCGCGGCGGGCTCGGGAACATGAACTTCGCCACCTCCACCCGGCAGACGCCCCGCTTCGCCCAGGACGGAACGCCGGGCGGGGAGCGGCGGCTGGTGCTGGAGCTGAAGCTGATCGCCGACGTGGGGCTGCTCGGGTTCCCCAACGCCGGCAAGAGCACGCTCATCTCGCGGGTGTCCCGCGCCCGGCCGAAGATCGCCGACTATCCCTTCACCACCCTGGTCCCGAACCTGGGCGTGGTGCCGTACAAGGACGGGGTGTCCTTCGTGATGGCCGACATCCCCGGCATCATCGAGGGCGCGGCCGAGGGCGCGGGGCTCGGCCACCAGTTCCTCCGGCACGTCGAGCGTTGCCGGGTGCTGATCCACCTCGTGGACCTCTCTGCGTCCGGTGAGGACCGCGCACCCCTTCACGACCTGGAGGTGCTGGATCGCGAGCTCGAGCGCTACAGCCCGGACCTGGCGCGGAAGCCGCAGATCGTCGCCGCCAACAAGGTCGACCTGCCGGAGGCCCGCGATCGACTCCCGGAGTTCCAGACGGCGATGGCCGCGCGGGGCGTTCCGGTGTTTCCCATCTCCGCGGCGACCGGCGAGGGGCTGGGCTCGCTGCTCGACGCGGTGGCCCAGGTGCTCTCCGGCGGCGCGCTCCCCACGCTCGCCCGCGCCGAGCGGCCGAGGCGGCGCCCGCGCGCGGGGGCGGGCGCTCCGGACGGACCAGGCACGGCGCGCCCTCCGGCTGCGGCAGCGGGCGAGAGCGGCGCATCCTCCACCGCGGCGACGACGAGGACCACGGCTCGCGCGGCGAAGCGTGCACCGGGCTCCCGCACGGGCAAGAGTGGGCCGAAGACCCCCACCCGGACTTCGGAGGGGCGCACGTCCCGGCCTGCCGCCGAGAGCACCGGGCGCTCGCGCGGGCTGAGCGGCTCCTCGAGACGCACCACGACCGCGAAGCGCTCCGGGCGAAGGGGTGGCCGGTGAAGCGGACCACGCCGCCCCATGACGGCTCGCGCCGCCCTCCGCCGGAGGCGAACACGCTGCTCTTGCCGCCGCGGCGGGAGAAGGTGGACGCGGTGGTGGCCCGCCGCCTGCGTGGCCTGACCGTGGTGCTCGACCAGCTCGAGGACACCTTCAACATGGCCGCAGTGCTCCGGAGCTGCGAGGCGTTCGGTCTCCAGGACGTCCACGTGGTGGAGAACCCGGACGTGCCCTTCGCACCTCACGACAAGGTGACTCAGGGCTGTGACAAGTGGCTGGACGTGCACCGCCACCGGAGCTTCGCCGCCTGTGCTCGCGCGCTGCGGACTGCCGGCTACCGGATCTGCGTCTCGGCGATGCGCGAGGACGCCCGGAGCGTGTTCGAGATGGAGTTCGACCATCCCCTGGCCCTGGTGTTCGGGAACGAGCGCACCGGCGTCACACCGGATGCGCTCGCCGCCGCCGACGAGGCGTTCTGGATCCCCATGCGAGGCTTCACCCGCAGCCTCAACGTCTCGGCCGCGGTCTCGGCGACCCTCTCCCGGGCGATCGGCTGGAGGATGGACCACGGCCGGCCCGGCGGGGATCTCGCCGAGGCGGACGCGCGCGCGCTCCGCGACCGGTTCTACGCCCTGAGCGTGAAGCAGCGGAAGCGGCTCTTCGGTCGCTGAACCCAGGCGAACGCTTCACCGCTCCGAGGCGAGATCCGTGGCCCTGGCACCCCGGGGTCAGCCCGCCGGCGCGCGGCTGGTGGGGATGGACCTGCGTGGCTCCTGTACGAGGGGCTCGCGCTCCGCGCGCTCCGCTACGGCTGACCGCCGGCGCTTCGCGCGCGGACTGGCCACCCGGGGCTTCCCGGCTCCCAGCCGAGCCGCCCTGCGAGGAAGGCGGTTCCGGCCAGGAGCAGGAGGATCAGCTCGGCCATCTCACCCTCACCCGACGATGGGGCCGAGCGCCTGGGTGATCCGCTCGGCCTGCGCGGGGGTGATCATCCCGGTCAGCAGCTTCATGAACCGCGGGTGCTGTGCACCGGAGACGATGTACTGCCAGCGGTAGGCGCGCAGGACGCCCGCCTCGAGCTCCTTCACCTGAGCGTCGGTGAAGCGGGCCTCGGCGAGGTGCCGGAAGTAGTGCACGTCCGCCCGCGACTGCGCCTGGAGCAGGCCGTCCACGGCGCCGACCAGGGCGATGAAGTCGTTCACCGCGGCATCGCGCTCGGCGGCGCTCAGCCCCCGGTCGGCCCGCGTCCACTCCAGCTCGTCCAGGACCGCGTGCTGCGACTCCTCCTTCCAGTGGAAGAGGAAGACGTCCTTGAAGAGCGGGGAGATCGAGGCGTCCGGCTGGATCGACTCGAGGTAGTGCACCTGCGTGAACAGCTCGATGTGGCAGGTGAGGGCCAGCACCGCCCAGGTCGACTTCCCGAGCACGAGCGAGGCCACGTCGTCCGGGCGGGCCATCACCTCGTAGCCGGGAAGCATGCTTGCGGCCATCATCCGCTCCAGGCGCCGGAAGAGCTCCTGGTGCTTGAGCTCCTCCTGGCTGAAACCCACCAGGGCCTCGAGCGCGACCTGGTCCCCCAGCCAGTGCTCGCGCGACAGCTCCAGGACCTTGGCGTTGATGAACCGCTCGACGAGGCCGAAGATGTTCGCGTACGTCCGGCCCTGGACCTGGCTCAGCAGTCGGGCGTCGGCTGCGCTCAGGAACTTCAGCCGACTGATCATCGAGAGCCCGTCGGGGAGGAAGTGCCCCGAGTAATCGAAGTCGCGGCCCCGGATGACGTCCTTGTCGATGTCCCAGCGGATCTTGCGGGAGTTCTCGAGGCAGCGGCCGTAGCGGCGATCGGTCGTCGACTCGGGAGTGGTGCTCACGTCGGTCTGCATGCTCTGTCCTTCGGGTGTGGGCGCCGGCGGAGATGCCGACGCACACCAGTTGCCGGAGCAGAGGTCGTGCCGGCGCTACAAAAGACCTAAATACCAGTAAATTCATGTACTTGAATACAACTGGTTGTCGCGAGAACTCGCGACTTCGCGAGATCTCGCGTCGAGGAATTGCGTCCGAGGCAACGGCGGGCCCGCGACGCGGCCGGTCAGCGGTGTCGCCGGAGCCGCAGCGCCTTCACCCGCGAGGCGAGCGTGGACGGCGCGAGGCCGAGCAGCTGCGCCGCCCCGCCCTCCCCGGCGATCTGCCAGTCCGTCGCCTCCAGGGCACGCCGGAGGTTCTCGCGCTCCAGGCGGGCGAGGTCCCGCGCGGTCAGCACGCCGGCGAGGTCCGGAATGGGATGGCCGCTGCCGTTATTGACGGTGACGTGGAGGGCTCGCTCGAGGTTGAGCTTTCCGTCGCGCGAGGTGATGACCGCGCGCTCGATCACGTTCTGGAGCTCGCGGACGTTCCCCGGCCAGGGGTACTCGCGGAGGCGTGCCGCGGCCTCAGGGCCGATCGGCGCGAGCCGCAGGCCGGTCCGTGCCGCGAACTGCCGGGCGAAAGCCTCGGCCAGCAGCAGAACGTCGTTCCCCCGCTCCCGCAGCGGGGGAATCGTGAGGGGAAAGACGCTGAGCCGGTAGTAGAGGTCCTCGCGGAACTTCCCGTCGGACACTGCCCGGCGCAGGTCCCGGTTCGTCGCGGTGATGACCCGCACGTCGACCTTCCGGGTGCGGGAGCTGCCCACGGGCTCGAACTCGCCTTCCTGTAGCACCCGGAGGAGCTTCCCCTGCAGCTCGAGCGGAAGCTCCCCGACCTCGTCGAGGAAGATGGTTCCACCATCGGCGAGGGTGAATCGCCCGTCGCGCCGGGCCGTGGCGCCGGTGAAGGCGCCGCGCTCGTGCCCGAAGAACTCGCTCTCGATGAGCGACCCGGGAATGGCCGCGCAGTTCACCTTCACCAGCGGCTTGCCGTGCCGGCGGCTTCCCTCGTGGATTGCCCGGGCGAACAGCTCCTTGCCGGTCCCGGTCTCGCCGAGAATGAGCACGGTCGTGTCGGCTGGCGCGACTTGGCGCACCTCGGCGAGCGCGTGGAGCAGCAGCGCGCTGTTCCCGACGATTTCCCCCGAGCGTTCCAGGTCGCGGAGCTCGGACTTGAGATATTCGGCCTCGCTGGTCAGGGATGCGATCCGCCGCTCCGCCTCGAGCCGCTCGTTGACGTTGCGGACGATGAGGGTGAAGTGCCGCCGGCCGTCCACCTCGAAGAGGGAGACCGTTCCCTCCGCCGGGAAGGAGCTTCCCCCCTCGGTGACGCCGGTGAATCCACCCGGAACCCAGGCGCTGCGGGCGTGCGCGGGACGGGAGTGCAGCTCACGGCAGAGCCCTTCGAGCTTCGCCGCATCGTCCCGGCTGGCGAGAGTGGAGAGGGGCCTCCCCTGTGCCAGCTCGCCGGGGACCTCGAACGTGCGCTCGCCGGCCGGGTTCATCCCGGTGATCCGCAGCTCGCTGTCGAGCTGGACGATGGCGTCCATCGCGCTCTGCACCAGACCCGCGAGCTGCGCCTCCCGCGCCCGGAGCGCACGCTCGGCACGGAGGCGCCGCAGCTCGGCCGCGGCCCGGCCGGCGAAGATCTCGAACAGCGCCAGGCGGAGCGGATCCTCTGGCATGGGGTTGGTGTCCATCACCGCCATGTGACCGAGGATCGTCCCGTCGAGGTCGTTGAGCGGCACGCCCATGTAGCTGACCGCTCCCATCTGCCGGGCGTTGGGCTCGTCGGGATACAGCTCGAGGATTCGATCCGGGTAGTGCACCAGCCGGCGGTTCTCGATCACCACCTGGCACGGCGTACCGTCGATGGGCTGCTCGAAGTCTTCGATCCATTGCCCACCCATCCAGAAAGCGAGGGCACGGAGCCGCCGCAGACGAGGGTCGTACTCGGTCACCCACGCCCCGCGCGTCCCCAGCGCGCGGGCCAGATTCTCCACCAGCGCGCGGAAGAAGCCCTCGCCGATCTCGCTGGCGGTGCCCTCCAGGATGCGGGAGAGCGCGGCCTGCATCGATGCGTCGGTCGCCTGGCCGGTGGAGGGCAACATGGTGGGCATCCTGCCACGCTGGCGGGCTCGCGGCGTGACGAGTCGCGGCGTCGACGAGGGGAGGACTACTTCTTCTTGCAGGTGTCCTCGCCCATCTTCTGCCAGGCGCCCGGCTTGGTCTCGATCTCCGTCATGAGGGTGATCTCCTTCGGGCTCTTCCGGGTGACGGTCGTCCGGGACTTCATCGGCTGGCCCATCATCACCCCCTCCTCCATCCACACCGTCTTGCCGTCCTTCTCGCCGTCGGAGGCTCCCTGCCAGGCGCTTCCCATGTTGTCGAAGCCCATCTCGACCAGCTTGTTCCGGGAGGTGTCGTACCCCCACTGCATCGTGCCCTTGGCGCCCGCCGGCATGGCCGCGTTCTTCTCCGACTTCCAGGCCCCGGTGTAGGCGAAGCCGTCCACCGCCGGGGAGATCTTCATCTCGGTCTTCGTCTTGACCTGGGTCCCCGGCGCCTGCGGATTGTCCATGGAGCCGCTGCAGCTCCAGGTTCCGCTCATGTCCTTGAACGCCTCGGCCAAGGCGGGCGCCGGCTTCGGCGGGGCGGGCTTCTCCGCGGATTTGTCCTCGCCCAGGGCGGGCGTTGCGACGAGGAGGCCAGCGACGAGGACCCGGATGAGCATGCGCATGGAAGCTCCTGGGAGAGAGGGGTCCCGGAAGCCTGCAACAATGCCGCCCCCCTGAGAACTGAATCCGGATCGGGATCTGGACGTCCGATCCCCCGTATGGCACGGCTGCACTCCATGTCCCTGCTCCCGCTGCTGCTCGTGCTCGGTGCCGGGCCGGCGCCCGCCGCCGACCGCCCCATGACACCGGAGGTCAAGGCCCTCGTCGACCGGATGCAGGGCTTCTACGAGCGGACGCAGGACTTCACCGCCGACTTCCGCCAGGAGTACGTCTACAAGACGTTCAACCGGACCGTGGTCTCGACCGGCACGGTGGCGTTCCAGAAGCCGGCCAAGATGCGCTGGGAGTACCAGGCCCCGTCGAAGCGCAGCTTCGTCCTCTCCGGAGAGCTGATCTACGCGCTCGACCCCGAAGCGCAGACCCTCACCAAGGCCGCGCTTCCAACGAGCCAGCTGTCTGCGTCGGTGACCTTTCTCTGGGGAAAGGGGAAGCTCTCCGACGAGTTCGTCATCTCGCGGACGGAGTGCAAGGAATGCCTGGGCACGCTGCTCACCCTGGTGCCGAAGAAGCCCGACGCGCGCTTCCGCGAGGTGCAGCTGGACATCGATCCGAAGACCGCGCAGGTCCGCCGCAGCATCGTCATCGACCCGGACGGCAGCCGGAACACCATCACCTTCTCCAATCTGAAGACGAACGTGGGCCTGCCGAAGGAGACGTTCCAGCTCACGCCGCCTCCCGGCACGCAGATCGTCGACACCACGACCAGCGCTCCCGGGCGCTGAGCATGGACGTGCGGCGCCCTTGCGCCGCTCCTCGGGCGTCCCCCTGGTGCGGGGGGCTGAGCATGGACGTGCGGCGCCCTTGCGCCGCTCCTCGGGCGTCCCCCTGGTGCGGGGGGCTGAGCATGGACGTGCGGCTGGCCGGGGCGGCTGTCGCGGTGTTGGTCGCGCTCGGTGCCGGCTGCGCCCACGGTGGTGGCGGGGGCGTCGGCTCCGGCCCCACGGTGAAGCTCACCCTCCGCTCCGGTCCGGGGCTTCCGGTGGAGGGTACCATCGGCGGAGCGAGTGCCGACGTTCGCCTGGGCATCGAGGAGCCTCGCTCCCTGATCTCCGCGAAGTGTCCGGGCGCCTCCGCCGTGACGGGAGTGCAGGTCCGCTTGCCGCTGCTCCAGGGCGGCTGGGAGACGCTGCCCGAGGTCCCCGTGGGCGGGGTCTCACTCGGCGGCCACGCGCTTCCGGCGTTCCGCGCCGCGGTGGTGCAGGAGCCATCCTGCGTCCTCTGGCTCGGCCTGGACGTGCTCGGCCAGTCGGTGCTCGACCTGGACCTGGACCGCGGCACGGTCAGCGTCTCGCGGGCGGCGCCGGAGGTGGCGGCGAGCCTCGATCAGGCGCAGGTGGAGGTGACCCGTGCGCCGGACACCGACCGGCTCCTCGCCGCCGCTCAGCTCTCCGGAACCGCGGCCACGGCGCTCCAGACGCTCATCCTCGTCACCGGCCGGTCCACCGAGCTGGCCCGGTTCCAGGCGCGGCTGCTCGGCGCCGAGAGCGTCATCCGCGCCGTGCAGCTCGCCCCCGGCTGGGAGGCGTGCGAGGTGGCAGTCCGCACCCGGGACGACTGGACGCGGGCCCCGACCATCGGTGCGCTGGGCCCCGAGGCGTGGGGGGCGCGCCGGGTGATCCTGGACCTCGGGAACGCCCGCATGACGCTGGTGCGGGCGAAGGACGCGCCCCCGCCACCCTGCCGACAGGTCGAGGACGTGAGCCCGGTGGCACCGGCCTCGGGGGAGCGGGAGCCTCGCTGACCGGACCCTCGCCGCCCACGAGCGGCATGGTCGCGCTCACCGCTTCGGTGATCTCGGCGCGAAGGGAGGTGCAGACATGACGGCCAAGCTCGTCTACCTCGCGATGGCTTCACTCGATGCTCGACGAGATCCACCTCTTCATCGCGCCCATCATCGTGGGCGGGGGAAAGCCGTCTCTTCCCGATGACGTGCGCCTGAAGCTCGAGCTCGTCGACGAGCAACGCTTCGAACGCAGCGGTGTCGTGCACCTTCGCTACACCGCGGCTTGACCCGTTCCGTCGACGATGCTGCCGTTCGCCACCGATTCAGGCCGAGGCGACGGCCCGGCGCTCGGGCCGGTCCACCACCCGGCCGACCAGGTCGTAGTCGTGGGCCTCGGTCACCTCGACGGTCACGAGCTCGCCCGGGTAACCGAAGCCGTCGTTGATGTAGACGACCCCGTCGATGTCCGGCGCCTGGCCCTCGTGGCGCCCGACCAGGAGGTGCTCGGACTCGGGGCTCGGGCCCTCCACCAGCACCTCCAGCCGCTTGCCGATCAGCGCGCGGTTCTGCTCGCGGTTGATCCGCTTCTGGATCGCCATGACCTCCCGCCAGCGCCGCTCGATGACCTTCTGCGGCACCTTGTCCGGGAAGTCGTAGGCCGCGGTGCCCTCCTCGTCCGAGTACTGGAAGCAGCCCATCCGCTCGAAGCGCTGGGTCCGGACGAACTCCTTGAGCAGCTCGAAGTCCTCCTCGGTCTCGCCGGGAAGCCCGGCGATGAGCGAGGTGCGGAAGGTGAGGCCGGGGATGCGCGCCCGCAGCTTCGCCAGGAGTGCCACCAGGAAGGCGCTGTCCCGGCCGCGGCGCATCGAGCG
>Ga0105104_10001285_pt1 | contig 18809 bp, 14 predicted proteins | sample PPLLaktember2015_3_FD_87034 | JGI IMG/M metagenome (GOLD analysis project Ga0105104, IMG submission 87034) | Freshwater sediment microbial communities from Prairie Pothole Lake near Jamestown, North Dakota, USA - PPLs Lake P7 Core (6) Depth... | ecosystem: Environmental > Aquatic > Freshwater >... | reverse complement strand
TTATGAAAAAATTAAATAAAAAATTAAAAAAAAAAAAAGTCAAGAGCAAAAAAAAACCGAAAATACTATTTTGTGAGCTTTTTCCGGCATATAAAAATAAAATGGTCCCCTTCAGCCAGCGGCCTGCCGTCATAATCACCCATCTCCCGGGTGATTTCAAACCCATTGGAGACCAGGAGGGTTTTGATCCGGGTTTCAAAAAAATATTTCCACGCCGCTTGTTTGACAACTGTTTGGGTCGAGTTGTCCTTAAAGGTAATATGATAGGTTTTTTCTGGATAAATGATTTGTTTTTGGGTATCTATAGCTTTCTTGATGTGCGTCCTTCGAATTTTCGATCCGTCTTCCGGGTCGACATTTTCCCAATCCGACACAACGGAGTCCGATACCCAATTTTTCTCCGAGTCTTGGTCTTTCACGAAGCGGGCGATGTCGATAATAAAGTGCCCGTTGTCGGCCATGTGGTTATAAACGTTTTCCAGGCAAGAGATTTCCTTGTTTTCGTCCAGCAGTAATTGAAAAGATCGAGCCGGGAGCAGGATAACAGGGAATTGTCTTGCCAGGGAAAAATCGCTCATGTCGCCCTGGAATAAATCGATCCTGCTGGTTATTTCGTGGGGCAAGCGGTCCAGTTTGATCTTGAACTGTCGGATCATTTGGGAAGAATATTCCAACGCCTGGATTTTATACCCGGCTTCGGCAAGAGGAATGGTAATTCTACCGGTGCCGGCAGCCAATTCCAGGATAGGTTCTTTTATCGATAAATTCGATAGAAAATCGATATAAAAGGGGATATCGGTTTTTAAGGGAGCCCGGTTGTCCAGGTCGTAGAAACGTGCATCCGCACAATAAAGGGTATCGGTTTTTTCTAAACTCATTTAAACTCCTATTCGGTGTTTTCGTGGTGTTTACCGGTTTAATTATATAATGGTTTCGCGGGTTGCACAAGCGGTGTCCCCGGGACTTTTTTCCTTTTTGCTTTTTTCTTTTTTCAAACAGAGTTGAAAATAACCGATTTACTGGTACAAATCGGCCATTTTCATGTTACATTTGGAGATTTATAGATGACAATCGACGATATTCATATGCAAATTGGAAATTTTAAAATGAAAATGAACGATTTTAACATGAAAATTGAAGATTTATAGATTAAAATTGCGGACTTGCACATTCAAACTGGGAATTATCACATGAAAATTGGGAATTTACACACTTAAATTGACCATTTTCATATTTAAATAGGGGATTTATAGAATTAAATCGAGGATTTGTAGATGCACCACTTCTTCTTTTCCTTTGGCCCACATTGGAGTGGGGAAGTTTCCGCAAAGTCGAAAAGAAAAGCACCGACCCCATGATTTTTAAAAAAAAGTTCCATAACCTGAGATAATATTTTTTTTTATACACAAAGGGTTGACAAATAAAACGGGATTTGCTATACCTTAATCATGAAACAAATGAGCAAGGAGGATACTATGGCGATTAAAAAATTTTTTTTCATTCCTTTTGTACTGACGCTTTTATTCTTGGCGGCGGTATTGACCGTCGAAATTTCTTCTGCGGCGGCTGGTGGTCCTGAAACAGAAACGGGTATATTGAAAATCGAAAAAATAAAAAAAGCAGGTAAGCTCATTGTGGGAACCAGCGCCGATTATCCCCCCTATGAATTTCATTTGTTAAATGAAAAAGAGGGTGATTTAGTAGGCATAGACATCGATATTGCCAGGGCGATAGCCAATGAATTGGGTGTAGAACTGGAGATTAAGGATTTGGTTTTCAGTCGAATATTCGAGACGCTGGCATCGGGCAATATCGATATTGCCATTGCAGGTTTGCATCCCACTGAAGATAGGAAAAAGGTAGTGAATTTTTCCGATATTTACTTGATGGCAATCCAGAGCTTGCTTATTCGAAAGGAGAATTCAGACCGAATCAAAACCATCGAAGATTTGAGGGGGAAAAAAGTAGGTGTCCAGAGAGAGTCTCTCCAGGAATCGATGGCACGATCTGCCGTTTCTTCCGCTGAATTTGTCGTCCGGGATACCATCGAGGAATTGATTATCATTTTAAGTAAAAACATCGTCGATACGGTCATCCTTGAGGAACCCGTAGCCGATTCGTATACCCTGCGGCATAAAGATTTTCTCAGTATCAAACTCAAACAATTCGACTACCTGCTGGGTTCTGCTATTGCAGTGAGAAAAGGAGACGATGATTTACTCAAAGAAGTGAACCGCATCCTGGCTAAATTGAAATCGGAAAATAAGATCGATGAGTTTGTCACCCGTGCGAAAATCCTGACCAACAAACATTAAACCCGCTGCGTGGGTTTCACTGCGGCGCCTGCCCGGTATCGATATTGAATTCTTTTAAAATTTCTTCAAATTGATGGGGGGGCAGTTTATCGCGAAGGTGGAGCATATTGTTTCGAACCGATTGGGCATTGGGTGACCCGTATTGAGTAAAAACCACAAATGCTTTTGCGGAATGGCGCAGCGCAGTAGGAAAATCTTCTTTATTATAAAACAGTATTCCCAATTGAGCATAGGTAATGGCTGCGCCTAACATATCACCCATTTGTTCCCGTATTTCCAGCGATTTTTCGTATTGCTCCAAAGCTGCGTCCGTTTCTCCCGTTATTTCCAGGAGTCGTCCGACCTGGTGGCGGCTGGCTGCAATTCCTTTTTTTTCATCGCATTTATCGAAAAATTCCAGGGCTTTTTTATAGTGTTCCAGGGCAGCGGTGTTGTTTCCTTTTCCCTGGAAAATCAGCCCGATTTGTCCCACGCTGTATCCCATACCTTTATTATCCCCTATTTCTTCTTTTATCGCCATCGATTTTTCATAAAAGGTCATTGCTTCATCGGTACATCCTTTTACAAATTGAACATTGCCCACCTGGTGGAGGAGGTCTGCGCAGCCCTGGCGGTCGCCTACGGTTTCGCGGAGGGCCAGGGATTCGTGGTAATAGACCAGTGCTTCGTCGAATTTTGCCTGTTCATCATGCAGCCGCCCCATTTGTTCCAGGTTAGCGGCGACAGCTTTTGTGTCATTCGATTCCCGGTTGATTTCCAATGCCTTTTGGTATGAATCGAAAGCTTCCGTGTAATTCCCGCGAATTTTATGGATCAGCCCTATTTGACTCGATCGCTGCGCCAATGACGGTTTATCTCCCAATTTTTCATAATATTCCACCGATTGCTTGAAATGATCCAACGCTTCTTCGTATTTTCCTTTCGCTTCGTAGACCATGCCCATTTGGGAAAGAGTGAAAGCCGTCCACGGGTCATTTTTTGTTGTTCGAAGTATTTTCAAGCTCTTCTCATGATAATTTAAGGACTCGTCCATTTTCCCAAAGAAGGAGCTCATGATACCCATCCGTTGATAATAGAGTTGTTGGGTGTTTTCGCTCGCTTCTCCCGCGTATTTTCCCATTTCCATGAGGAGGTCGTAGGCCATTTGTGGGAAACCCGTGCGGCAGAGATGCAAGTCCATCTCAAAGCAGAGGGAAAAAGCAGTTTCCGTTTCGCCTGCTTCGATATAGTGTTTCCGTGTTTTTAAGAGATCCGGCGGGTTGGAGTGACGGCGGTAGTATTCTGCGGCCCGGAGGTGGTATTGTTTACGTTCCGATTCCTCCATGTTTTTTTTAACTGTGCGCTTGACCAGGCGGGGTACGATATAAATTCCATTTGCTCCCCCGTATGAAAGCAGGGAGAGTTTTTCCAATTTTTTTATATCCGTGGAGGCAAATGTGATACCCTGTGTTTCCAGTTGGTCATTAAAAATCCACCCATCGAAGATAGAGAGAATATCCAGTATTCCCTGCTGTCTTTCGTTCAAGTAGGTGAGAAGCCGGGATAATACGAGGTACGAGAAATCCGCCAGCTCGTCATCTTTGTGAAGAATGCGCTCCGATAGCCCGGGTACCACGTTTCGAAGTTTGATCCAATCGAAGCCCGTATCCCCGAATTCCTTTGATGCGATTTTATCCAGCCAATCGACGACCCTGGGGAAGCCGCCCATTTCGAAGTAAAATCGTTTTAAGGATTTTTTATCCAATCGTTTCAATACTGAAGTTCCCGGTATGAGTTCCTGGAATTCCGTCCATGTGAAAGGTTCGATTTCGATGGAGGGGAATTTCGGGATAGGGGAGGAGGTGGCAAAAACCATTAAACTGCCTTTATCTTTGAAGGAGTCTTTGAAATAGGTTAGTAATTCGTTTAGCCGTTCGTTAGAGATTTTGCCTTCCGAGTTTTGGTTTTCCTCGAAATCGTCGAATATGAGGGCTGCTTTTTGTTTAAACACGTAATGGTCCAGTATCGGTTGAAGTTTTTCTTTGAATTCGATGGGGGATTCGATGGTTTGGACCGCTTCCGGGTATCCTTTTCCCGATGCTTTTTTGGCCAGTGTTTTAAGGATCGTTTCCGCGTATGTGGTGCCCTGGAAAACCAGGATGTCGAATTTATTTTCCTGTAAATAGGAAGCAGTGCGCTCCAGCAGGGTGGATTTGCCGGTACCTCCCGGGCCTTTTAAGACGATGGCGGTTTCGCCCGAGTCGATACCCGTATGGATTTTTTTTAACGGATCATGCCTGCCGATGGAGGAGTTCTCCTTGCAGGGGAGAGTGAAAGGGTAGTTTTGTTCGTGCATTGTGTTCTCCTAATTGGAAAGTCTCTTTGTCGCCGAATTGGTCCTGGCTCATCATTTATATTCATGACCGATGGCCCTTTATTATATATACGATTTTCTTTTCTGTCAACCGGTACGTGAAAAACTTAATAATACTGGTAATAGCCTTATAGTCCTATTCGAAGTAAGACTCTTGTCGATATTTATCATACTTTAGTTGTACATTTTTTTAAATCCATTTTCATACCAAAAATACAACCAATGGAGGATTGCAATTTACTGCAAACCGATTCATAATAAACCGTACAAAGATTTTTTCCTAAAAGGGTTCGCGCCCCCCTCCACGGAATTGGTTAAAACATATTTCATTTATCATTGTAGGATTTTAGTATGATTTTTTCACTTCACATGGATACTGAAAAACAATCAGTCAAAAATTTAATAATCAATAGGAGATGTCATGAATCAAATTAGGAGTAACTTTTTCAAGTTTTTTACTTTCTCCCTATTCATCATCTTTTCGGTGTCATTGGTCTTTGGCGCCGCTGAGAATAGGGCTGTTACTGTCAAAATCAGCAGCACCGAATCCGGGGTTGTTCTCCTGGATCAAAACCAGAATGGGTTAACGGTGAAAATGGATATCGGGCAAATCGAATTGATTCCCGTCAATACCAAAGCGGGCATGTTCATACTTCCCCGTATCGATACGTTTTCCCGTTCATTTAAAGTGGGTGAACCCACTTTACCGATAGCTTCCCGATTGCTTTCCATACCCTTCGGCGCAAAGTTGAAAGCCGAAGTATTGGATTATACCACCAAGGAAATCAATTTAAACAGCTATCATTTTAATGTTCCGTTGATGCCGGTTCAACCCTCCCTGGCCAAATCGCAGAATCCCGCTTCCGTACCTTTCGAGTACAACCGGGCTGTGTATGCCAAAGCCGGCGCCTACTCATTACCCCTGGCTTCGGTCGAAACCCTGGGTGTAATGAGAGATACCCATGTCGGACGCGTAGCGATTTCCCCCTTCGAGTACAATCCCTCCACCAATACCGTTAAAGTGTACACCAGCGTTACGGTTCGAGTCAACTACACGAATCATAGCTGGGATAAAACCAAGGCCATGAAGAATAAATACGGGTCATATTTTTACGAAGGCGTCAAGAGCCAGTTCTTAAACTATGACGCCAGCGAAGCCAAGGCCAACCTGGTGAAATATCCCATTAAGTATGTTATTGTGGCAAACCGGATGTTCGAATCCCAATTGGCTCCTTTTATCGCATGGAAGACCAAAAAAGGTTACAAGGTTGTCGTCGGTTATACCGATACCATCGGTACCACCACCACAGCCATCAAAGCCTGGATCAAGGCTATTTATGATGCCGGTACAACTTCTGATCCCGCCCCGTCATTTGTATTACTGGTAGGCGACGTGCAGCAGATACCGTCCTTTTCGGGTTCAGCAGGATCACACATCACAGATAAGAATTATTGCGAGTATACCGGCGATAACTTCCCTGAAATCTATTATGGTCGTTTCTCTGCCCAGACAACTGCACAACTCCAGCCCCAGATCGATAAGACCCTCGAGTATGAGCAGTGGACAAACCTCGATCATACTTATTTATCGAATGCCGTGCTGGTTTCCGGTGTGGATTCCAGTTATGCCGCTACATATGGAAACGGCGCCATCAATTATGGAACTAATTATTACTTCAATACCGCCCATGGGTACAGCCCCACGGTGTGGTTATATCCAGCATCTGCCGGTTCTACGGTCGATGCCAGCATCCTGACGACTGTCAGCAACGGCGTGAGTTTTTATTTATATACTGCCCACGGTTCCCATAACGGCCCGTCGGATCCTCATTTTGAAACTGCCGATATTTCGTCCATCTCCAACAACCACAAATATTTTGTGGGCGTTGCCAATGCCTGTATCACAACAACCTTTGGAACGGATTTCGGTACAACCGCTTGTTTTGGAGAAGCGATTATGCAAGCCGCCGGCAAAGGTGCCGTAGGCTGGATCGGGTCCACCGATTATACCTATTGGGATGAAGATTATTGGTGGGCAGTCGGGAACGCTGCAGTTTCATCTTCCGGTCCTACTTATGCAGCCAGCGGCATCGGTGCTTTTGATGGACTTTTCCATGATCACGGCGAAGCTCTCAGCCTTCATTATACGACCCTCGGCGGTATGCTGTTTGCCGGGAGCACCGCTGTTACCGAAGCCGGTTCTTCCCGCATAGCGTACTATTGGGAAGAGTATCATACCATGAGCGATCCTTCCTTGATGCCTTACCTGGGCATTCCGACCGCCAACAGTGTGACACACCCCTCTTCAGTAACCACATCCACCACTTCCATCACTGTTTCCGGAGCACCTTATTCTTATGTCGGTATTACGAAAGGTGGAGTACTTTACGGCGCCGGTTTCCTCGGCTCTACGGGTTCCGCCGCTATCACGATAACTCCTTTCGGTTCCAGCGGCACAGCGGATATCGTTGTAACCTGCCAGAACAAGATACCCTATGTCTCAACTATGTCTGTAGGCGGAGGTACTCTCCCACCCACAGCTAATTTCTCCGGTACACCCACTTCCGGCACTGCTCCACTCACCGTTAATTTTACCGATCTGTCTACTGAAACTCCTACCTCCTGGTCCTGGACTTTCGGCGACGGTGGAACTTCCACTGTGAAGAATCCGTCCCACCAGTATACAGCCAATGGGACTTACACCGTAACTTTAACCGCTACCAATGCTTACGGCAGCGACAGTGAAACCAAAACCGGTTACATCACCGTATCTGCTATTCAACCTCCAGTAGCTGCTTTTACCGGCACACCTACCTCCGTAGCAATCGGCGGCACCGTCGCTTTCACCGATCAATCCACCAACACCCCCACCTCCTGGTCATGGACTTTCGGCGATGGCGGCACATCCACTCTCCAGAATCCTACCCACGTGTATGCAGCAGCCGGTACTTACACTGTTGCCCTCACAGCCACCAACGCAGGTGGAAGCAACACCCTCACCAAAACCAACTATATTACGGTTAGCAGCGTCTCCTATTGTGCATCCAAATCCAACAACTACAGCTACGAATACATCAAATCCGTCAAGTTCGGCAGCGTAACCAAGACATCCACCGGTTCCTACTATTCCGATTTCACTGCTACAGTTTTCAATATGACCCGCGGCGCTTCCGTTTCCTTTACATTAACCCCCGGCTTCGCCAGCACCACCTATACCGAATACTGGAAAGTATGGATCGATTATAACAAAGACGGCGACTTTGCCGATACCGGTGAACAGATTTACGCCGGCTCCGGCAAAACTGCCAAAACTTCAAGCTTTACCGTTTCATCCAGCGCCCCCACCGGCAGCACACGCATGCGCGTATCCATGAAATACAATGCTACTCCTACCTATTGCGAAACCTTCTCTTACGGTGAAGTCGAAGACTATACGGCCAATATCCAGTAATGTCGTAATAGAAAGTATTCAATCATTCGCATAAAAAAGAGCACTCCCGGGGAACCGGGAGTGCTTTTTCTTTTTAATTTCATCTCTTTCTCGACCTTTTCGTGTGTTTTTATCGATTTTTATAAGTGTTCCAGGGTTTGAAGGGGCCATGGTATCGACTCTTATATTTACAATCGATCCGCCTTTAATTTATAAAAGTAAGACCGGGGTGATCATTTATCATACTTAAGTTGTACTTATTAAAAAATTCATTTTCATACCAAAAATACAACCAATGGAGTATTGCAATTTACTGCGAACCGGTTCAAAATAGATAATACAAAGATTTTAATTTCCCAAAAGGGTTCGCGTCACCCTCAACGGAATTGTCGATAAATAATGTATCCATTTAGTTTCAAGGATTTTAAAAAAATGAATTGTATACTTCAAATTATTTCGGAAAGCCAAGTCATAAAAAAATAAATAATTAAAAGGAGATGTTATGAATCAAAAAAGGAGCAACTTTTTAAAGTTTCTAGCTTTCTGTCTATTCATGATGGTAGCGTTGTCAATGGTCTATGGCGCTGCCGAGAATAGGAAGGTTACCGTTAAAGTCAGCAGCAATGAATCCGGGGTTGTTCTCCTGGATCAAAACCAGAATGGGTTAACGGTGAAAATGGATATCGGGCAAATCGAATTCATCCCCGTCAATACCAAAGCGGGCATGTTCATACTTCCCCGTATCGATACGTTTTCCCGTTCTTTCAAAGTCGGTGAACCCACTTTACCGATAGCTTCACGATTGCTATCCCTACCTTTCGGTACAAAGTTGAAAGCCGAAGTGCTTGATTATACCACCAAGGAAATCAATTTAACCAGCTATCATTTCAATGTTCCTCTCCTGCCGGTTCAACCCTCCCTGGCCAAATCGCAGAATCCCGCTTCCGTACCTTTCGAGTACAACCGGGCTGTGTATGCCAAAGCCGGCGCCTACTCATTACCCCTGGCTTCGGTTGAAACCCTGGGTGTAATGAGAGATACCCATGTCGGACGCGTAGCGATTTCCCCCTTCGAGTACAATCCCTCCGCCAATACCATTAAAGTGTACACCAGCGTTACGGTTCGAGTGAACTACACCAACCCTAGCTGGGATAAAACCAAGGCCATGAAGAAAAAATACGGGTCATATTTTTACGAAGGCGTCAAGAGCCAGTTCTTAAACTATGACGCCAGCGAAGCCAAGGCCAACCTGGTGAAATATCCCATTAAGTATGTCATTGTGGCAGACCGTATGTTCGAATCCCAATTGGCTCCCTTTATCGCATGGAAGACCAAGAAAGGTTACAAGGTTGTTGTGGGTTATACCGATACCATCGGGACCACCACGACTGCCATCAAAGCCTGGATCAAGGCTATCTATGATGCGGGTACAACGTCGGATCCCGCCCCTTCATTTGTATTACTGGTAGGCGATGTGCAGCAGATACCGTCCTTTTCGGGTTCAGCAGGATCGCATATTACCGACAAAAATTATTGTGAGTACACGGGGGATAATTTCCCTGAAATCTATTACGGTCGTTTTTCTGCGCAGAATACCACCCAGCTCCAACCCCAGATCGATAAGACCCTCGAGTATGAGCAGTGGACAAACCTCGATCATACTTATTTATCCAATTGCGTGTTGGTTTCCGGTGTGGATTCCGGTTATGCCGCTACATATGGAAACGGCGCCATCAATTATGGAACTAATTATTACTTCAATACCGCCCATGGGTACAGCCCCACGGTGTGGTTATATCCGGCATCTGCCGGTTCCACCGTCGATGCCAGCATCTTGACGACTGTCAGCAATGGAGTGAGTTTTTACTTGTATACCGCCCACGGCGCCCATGACGGCCCGTCGGATCCCCATTTCACTACGTCCGATATCGCCTCGATATCCAACAACCACAAATATTTTGTGGGTATTGCCAACGCCTGCATAACCACGACTTTCGGTACCGATTTCGGTACAACCGCTTGTTTTGGAGAAGCGATTATGCAAGCCGCCAGCAAAGGTGCCGTAGGCTGGATCGGGTCCACCGATTATACTTATTGGGATGAGGATTATTGGTGGGCAGTCGGGAACGCCTCGATTTTATCTTCGGGTCCTACTTATGAAGCCAGCGGTATCGGTGCTTTGGATGGACTTTTCCATGATCACGGCGAAGCCGTCAGCTTACATTATACGACTCTCGGCGGTATGTTGTTTGCAGGGAGCACCGCGGTTACCGAAGCCGGATCTTCCCGCACAGCCTACTATTGGGAAGAATATCATACCATGAGCGATCCTTCCTTGATGTTATACCTGGGCGTTCCGACCGCCAATAGTGTCACGCATCCGACTTCCGTCACCACATCGACAACCTCCATCGCTGTTTCCGGAGCACCCTATTCTTACGTCGGTATTACGAAAGGTGGAGTACTTTATGGTGCCGGGACTCTCGGCTCCACGGGTTCGGCCACTATTACGATTACTCCTTTCGGTTCCAGCGGCACAGCAGATATCGTTGTCACCTGCCAGAACAAGATTCCTTACGTATCCACCATTTCTATTAGTGCAGGCACCGTTCCTCCCACTGCTGATTTCTCCGGCACACCGACTTCCGGCACCGTTCCCCTTACCGTTAATTTCACCGATTTATCGACTGAAAATCCCTCCTCCTGGTCCTGGACTTTCGGCGACGGCGGAACATCTACTGTCAAGAATCCTTCCCACCAATATACCGCGATTGGAACTTACACGGTCACTTTAACCGCTACCAATTCCTATGGCAGCGACAGTGAAACCAAAACGGGTTACATCACCGTAACGGCTGTTCAAGTTCCAGTAGCTGCTTTTACCGGCACTCCCACCACCATTGTCAAAGGACAGAGCGTAACTTTCACCGATCAATCTACCAATAGCCCGACTTCCTGGTCCTGGACCTTCACCGGCGGCACTCCCTCTTCCAGCACAGCGCAAAATCCCGTGGTTACTTACAGCACAGCGGGAACCTACAGCGTCTCTCTCACAGCCACCAATTCAGCCGGAAGCAACACCCTCACCAAAACCAATTATATTACGGTGACCGAAGCCTCTTACTGCGCTTCCCAGGGCAACAGCCAGGCCGACGAATGGATCGGATCGGTTAAATTCGGAACCGTAACCAACACTTCAGGCGCTTCTCCCTATACCGATTATACTTCTACAGTTACTTTCAACATGACCCGCGGTGCTTCCGTTTCATTTACATTAACTCCCAAATTCTCCGGCACCCTCTATACCGAATACTGGAAAGTATGGATCGATTATAACAAAGACGGCGATTTCGCCGATACCGGTGAACAAGTCTACGCCGGCTCCGGTACAACTGCTAAAAAATCAAAATTTACTGTTTCTTCCAGCGCTTCCACCGGCAAAACTCGCATGCGCGTATCCATGAAATACGGCGCTACTCCTACGTATTGCGAAACCTTCAGCTACGGTGAAGTCGAAGATTATTCCGCTAACATTCTATAATCGTTAAAGTTATAAAGTATAAACAAATTTGAAATACCGGGGCTAAGCGGTTCTTTGTAAGCGATTACATCGAATCGTTTGGCCCCACCGTCCGCACTATGTGGGGGGTTATTGCAGGGCCGCGGTATATCGAGATGTTTGTATAATATTATAAGACGTTGCACGCAGCGTCTCTACAAATATTGTTTAATGCTATGATTTTGCACTTGAATAACGAGGTTTTGAGCAATAAAACCCAACGTAAGGAAAAGATAGAAGTCCTGCGCAGCGTGGCTAACTTAACATCAAACATGAATCCCAATGGGGTTCTATAGACGAAACAATCGACATCATAGCAAACCCAATACCGGCGATTCCCTTTAATATCCCTATCTCATTCCCCCAAATAACTTCTTCCCCCTGATTTCTAAGCCTTGCCTTATAACCGGCCAATCCATCGGGGAATTGATCCATTTTCAAAGTTTCTTCAAGCCAATAGATTGCATTCTGCTTATATTCTTCGATCCCCGTGTAATGATACATGCGATTAAACAAATGAGCAATACCCGAAGTACCATGACAAAAACAGGCATCGACAACCATGTTTTCTTTTAATTTTTTTCGCTGGAAGGAAAAAGCAAAAATATCCAGGGCTTCTTGTTCCCACATTTTATTACCGAAAATGTTCCCAGCCCGGTAAAGAGCAAAAGCAATGCCTAAATCGCCGTTACACCACGCCATCCTGTTGGAAGATAAGGATCTTTCATTATCCCCATATACAAAATTTGGAAAAAGCGATAAATCATCCGGGTTTTGAATTGAATGATTTTGACCCCAGCGCTGACTAACCAGGAATTCCACAGCACCCTTTACTAAAAAACCAACGGTTTCTTTTTCGACTCCTTTTTGATAAAGATGGCTTAAAAAAACAATAAGAGAGGGAATACCGTGAGCTAAACCCAGGTTATATATTTCATCCTTCTGTTTGGTGGAATCGACTATATATTTCCATTTAAAACCGCAGCCGGATTTGTCCATTACTTTGCTTCGATCCAAATATCCGATTAACTCGACTAAAACTCGATAGGATCGATTATCTATAGGCCAATCAGAATAGTATTTCGAGATCCCGATTGCTCCCTGGAACATTTCATATCGAGAATCAGATATGGAAAGGAGCATCGATTCATCCAGGTAAGGGTCCAAATCCTCGAACATATTTTCGTCTATTTCAAGGAGTTCATTTTGAACCATATGACGAATTGCCCACCCAATTCCTGAAAGGCCATTTGAAAAGGAGGCATCCGTGAATTCATATTGAATTCGACTTATGATTTTTTCTATGAGATCGATTGCACACCGATAGTATTTTTCATCGCCTGAAAATCGAAAATAATAAGTGAGAAAAAGTACAACACCGCTTATTCCATTAAACAAGCCGGGAAAGTAAATAAAGTTATTGCTCTCTTTAACGAGTAGATCGGCTATATCTGATAACTTTTGTCGAACAATGGATTCAAGATAATCGTCCCCCCTCGTTATGGCGCTGTTCTGAAATAAAATCGGAACCCACTCGTTTTTCATTTTATTCCTTCACTTATGAACACTATCCCTCGATGACAGAGGTTTAAGAACTTACAGTGCACCCGGTTAAATAACCGGGCGTACTGTAAGCTTCGATTAAACTTTTATCCCGTCAAAAAAATTTTGGAATGTGCCGATTAACAGCAAGGATCGTTGGGAGGGAGCTGGCATCCGGTGATAGTGTGATTACTATCGGTATCCGGGCAATTACATGTATATTGCTCATCAGTTGCAAAGCAATAGCGACATGTACCGGTCCAGCCGCCTTTCGCATTTTTTAAAGAACTTCCATTCAATTGAGAAATGGTTTTTTTGTTTAATACTAATTTTCCTGGAATTCGTTGTGATTTCATTGTGTCACCTCTTATTCTTTCAATAGTTTAGATTACAAATTTACGAGAGTAAAAAAAAACGACTAACAGCAAGGATCATTGGGATTGATATTGCATCCGGTAATTGTATTACCACTTTGAGTTTCCGGGCACCCGCATGTTCGTTGTTGGTCGGTTGGAAAGCAAAAGCGGCATGTGTAAGTCCAGCCGCCTTTCGCATTTTTTAAAGAACTTCCATTCAATTGAGAAATGGTTTTTTTGTTTAATACTAATTTTCCTGGAATTCGTTGTGATTTCATTGTGTCACCTCTTTTTCTTTCAATAGTTTAGATTACAAATTTACGAGAGTAAAAAAAAAAACGATCGCTTTTTTTAAACCGGCAACTATTATTTTCAACCGGTCTATATCATGAAAGGCAATTCTTGTGCCAATTTTAGGGTTTGTTTCAAAACCTTTATCCTATAAAGGTTTTATTTCTTCTTCATTTAATTCCTTTCTATTTTAATAAACCTATGGGTAAACCGGGGGCGAATACCTAAACGAGAAAGCTCTGCGGATTGGCATTATATCGATTTATTCGAGAATAAACCCGGGGGTTTATCAAATAAACCATCCTAATAAAAAGAAATTTCTTACCCGAATACTCTTCTCTGCCAATAAAATAAACCCCCAGGGTTATTGAATAAACACGGGGGAATATTAAGTCGTACCTACGAATACCTTCTATTTATAACGATTTCCCGCCATAACCGGTTTTATTTTGAAAATCGATAAACACCTGGGTTTATTATAATAGAAATGGGTTATATGGATAGTGTTATATTCCTGCTTGAAGCGGTTCCCTGGATATATGTATACTTCAGCTTGTATTAGGTTTGTGAATAGTTTCAAACCTGGCATTAAAATTGCTGTTTTTATACCTGGTTAGATAAGATAATTACGGAGGTAATTAAATGAAAGTAACAAATTTCAAACGAAAACTGGAATTAAATAAGAGCACAATTGCCAACCTTAGCGCGAATGCTATGTCAGGAATTTTTGGAGGAGCTGATTGTCCTCCTCCGACAGCCAGGGATGGAATGGGCAACTGTGTTAATTACCCGGCAGAAACAACTTCTTGTACTGCCGGCGATACCGGTGATTACACTACTATTCCTATTGGTATACCCGGTTTCACCACCTATACAGTTACCTATTAAGGAGTTTTAATCGAAAATAGCGGCTTCCTTCTCCCGGGAGAGGGGGGCCGCAGGGTTTAAGGGAGATTGCTGTACATTCCGCCGTAAAAAGAGATAACCGTCATGGCCACAAATATTGCTGCGACAATATAAGCCATGATTGCTGCGGTTTTAATCATGGTAGTAAAACGGGCCGCATTTTCTTCTTCCATCCGGTTTGTCAACCGGTGAAGGGATTCCACCAGCGTACCGGTTTCTTCTCCTACTGCGATGACACCTAACTGTATTGCAGGCAGTGCACCCGAAAAAGAAAAGAAATTCGTATACGTTCCCCCGTGCTCCAGGATTTCGAGGGCATTTTTTAAGTCGTCGGCTACCGACGTATTCCCGGTTGTTTCGATGGCTTGCCTGGCTGCCCTGGCCGGTTCGATACCCGCGTTGATGAGATAGGCCAGGGTTCGAAGCACACGCACAAGGGCGAAATCCCTGATTAATTTCCCGATCCAGGGAATGGAAATAAAGAAATCATCGATGACTTTTCGACGCGAGGTGTGTTGAAAAATTTTCTTCCACGAGAAATACCCCAAACCGATCATTCCATAGGCTATAATCAGCGGAGGTAAAACGTTTCCCCAATAGCTTTCTCCCAGGCTGGGTAATATTAAGTACTTCAAAGGAGGAAGCACGACGATGCCGTGTAATAAAATGACCGGGTAGGCCAGTCCGGAAATCAGCCGTTTTATTTCTTTCAGCCTCATTTCAAAGTAGCGGGAGAGGTCCAGGGCTGTCTCCGTTAAAGTGCCTGTTTCCTCGGCGGCTTTAATCACCATCAACTGGAAAGAATCAAACTTTTTTTTGAAGCGGGACATGGCTTCCCACAGGGTTCCACCGCGCCCGATATGATCCTGGAGTGTGTCGAGAATCCAGAATATCGAACCGCTTTTTCCCTGTTTCATGGTGTTTAAACCCCGTTCCAGGGTAATACCGCTCTTACTGAAGAGGGATAAATCATGATAGAATCGGATGCGTTCTTTGAGTTTCATATCGTTCCTTTATTAATATTGTGTAAAATGCAAAGGTACATTGTGATCAAATTCCCACAATAAGTGGCCTCCTGGCTTCTCTTTATTATCTGGCCCTGTTTGGATTTGTTAGCCATACCAGGGAGATTTTTTCAAAATTTACAAAAGGAGTGGATTCCTCTTCGAATCATTCGATATTATTCCGAATCATCGAGAATATAATGGGCGCCGCGGGATATTTTATTACGGAGTGCGGAATCGACAACGAGTAAAGCGGTTTGAACGCTGTCTCTCAAATTGATAATACTGTTTTTCATTTCGGTTTTCTGGTAGAATTTGATGATGCGGTGCCGCAGGTAATCCAGGTCGGAGCGAGCGCGTTCAAGGCGTTTGCTGGTTCGAATAATGCCGCTGTAATTCCACATAGTATAGCGAATAGTGACGAGGTCTTGCCAGACCAACGCGGGGTCGATTTTTTCCTGGTAGTGTGGGTATATCCAGGTGGGTACTTCAGCGATGATGTAGGTATCTTTATCATCTGCGATGGTTTCGGTTATATCCTTGCCGGTCATAACGCCCCAGACCAATCCTTCGAGTAAAGAAACAGAAGCCAGGCGATTTGCACCGTGGACACCGGTGCAGGCAACTTCTCCAACAGCATAGAGGTTTTTTAAACTGGTTCTTCCCCTTAAATCTGCGTGAACGCCCCCGCACGAGTAGTGAGCTGCGGGGACTACAGGAATGGGGTTTGTTTCGATATTAATGCCGTACTTCAAGCAATTTTCATAAATAGTTGGAAACCGGCTTTTAATATCTATTTTCGCGAAGGAAGCGAGGTCCAATAAGACGTAATCGTCACCGTATTTGATCATTTCTTCGTAAATAGCGCGGGAGACCTCATCACGTGGAGCGAGGTCACCTTTGGGGGAGTATTTTTTCATGAAATACTCTCCCTTTTTGTTCATGAGCCTGGCCCCTTCACCGCGTACGGCTTCGGAAATCAGGAACCGGTCGGCATCGCGGTGATAGAGTGCGGTGGGGTGAAATTGAGTATATTCCAGGTGGGATAACCGAGCGCCTGCCCTGTAGGCCATGGCTATACCGTTTCCAACCGCATCCGCGGGATTGGTGGAATGCAAAAATATACTACTTAAACCGCCGGAAGCCAGGATCACTTTTTTTGCAAAAATTCGCATGACTTCATCGGTGGTTTGGTCCAGGACGTAAGCGCCTATGGCTGCGGGTTCCTGGTAAATCCGCTCGTGGTTATTGGAGTGATGGGGGTAAGTCAGGAGATCGATGGCTGTATGGCCGAAAAGGATTTTTACTTTTTTTTCTTTTTTTAAATAGTGATAAAAATGCTCTTGCAGGACGCGGCCGGTCATATCTTTAACATTGAGAACCCGTCGCTGGGAATGAGCCCCCTCCTGGGCAAGGTCGTATTTCCCGTTACTGGTGGAAAACGGCACTTTTAATTTATCGATCAGGATATCCTTTACTAGCTGTTGGGATTGGAGTACAACCTGTTCGACTGCTTTTCGGTAGTTGATCCCCCCTCCGCTGCCCATCACATCCAAAATAAACTGTTCGGGGCATTCATCCTTGGCCAGTGCAGCGATACCTCCCTGGGCGTAGTAAGTATTGGCTGCGGAAATATCCGGACCTTTGGAAATCACTATCGTATCGATCCCATTCTCTGCCAGTATTAATGCGGCAGTGGAACCGGCAATGCCCATCCCGATAATCAATACATCGGTCTCCATATACTCGTGTTTATGCATGTTTACCTCATGGTTTTGCTGTTCATTTTTTTATTCGATTATGTTTAAACTCAAATCAAGGGACTTAAAGGAATGGGTCAACGCACCCACGGAAATATAATCGATTCCCTTGACGGCTTTATTTTTAATATTTTCAAGGTTCACATTGCCGGATATTTCATACTTTACCCCCGGTCTTTTTCGTTTTATGGCTTCGGGCAGGAGTCCCGGTTCAAAATTATCCAGCATGACGATATCGATCTCCTGGCTTAAAGAGAGTGCTTCGTCTAATTCATCCGGGTTCTTCACTTCCACTTCTATTTTTTTACCCGGGTTCTGTTGTCGAACCTTTCGAATCGCAGCGGTAATACTCCCCGCCATGCGGATATGATTATCTTTGATCATAGCCATGTCTTCCAGGTTCATTCGATGATTGGTGCCCCCGCCGTCTTTTACTGCCTTTTTTTCCAGGGTGCGCATCCCGGGTGTTGTTTTTCGTGTATCCAGCAGCGTTACATCGCAGCCTTCCAACTTTTTTATAAAGTTCCGTGTTAGCGAAGCGATACCGCTTAGACGCTGTAAAAAGTTCAACGCGGTTCGTTCTCCTTTTAGAATAGTGCTTTCCATTCCTTTTATTTCAATAACCACGTCGCCTTTAGCGACAAAAGCCCCGTCATTTTTGATGATATTCACTTCCATAAGGGGATCTAATGTGATGAATACATCATGGAATACCCCGGTCCCGGAAATCACCCCATCTTCTTTAGCTGTAACTTGTGCGGCAACGACCCGGTCGTAATCCGCCAGGGAATTGGTGGTAATGTCAGCCGCAGCCCTGTCTTCTTCCAGGGCCAGTCGAAGGATCTGCCGGGTAATGGAATCATCGCACATAAGAGCCGTATTTCTCATAGTCAAACTCCTTTGCATATCGGTGAGTGGTCATGCTCTTATGATACCCGAAAAATCCCCTCAAGTCAACGATGTGGAGTATATATAAAAAAATGATCCCTGTAGGAATCGAACCTACAACCTATTGATTAAGAGTCAATTGCTCTGCCAATTGAGCTAAGGGACCATTTCTTATCTTTATGATGTTTAAAGGATATCACAATTGAGCTTGTGTGTCAATACCCCTTTTCGGTTAATTCGGTTAATACGCAAAGGGGGCGTGTCGGTGTCTTTGAAATGATGAATGATGAATTGAGAAAAGATAATAATCGGTTCACGGGTGCACGGGTTCTCGTTTCCAGGTTTGCTTTTTCATAAATCGAACTTATAGTAGATAACGTTTATGGAGAACGGTTATATAATACA
>Ga0105104_10001284_pt1 | contig 18811 bp, 17 predicted proteins | sample PPLLaktember2015_3_FD_87034 | JGI IMG/M metagenome (GOLD analysis project Ga0105104, IMG submission 87034) | Freshwater sediment microbial communities from Prairie Pothole Lake near Jamestown, North Dakota, USA - PPLs Lake P7 Core (6) Depth... | ecosystem: Environmental > Aquatic > Freshwater >... | reverse complement strand
TGCAGTTGCATATCCGTGCCAGAGCAGTTGCACTTCGATGGAAGCCATGTTGCAGCCATCGAACGCGACCGCGTCAATAAACCCAATGGATGGCAGTGCGGCTTGGATCTCTTCCATGTCAAGCGTATCGTTATCCGTATCATCCTGCATCACGTAACCGGGATGCCAGTTCCAGCCGTGTCCCCAGAAGTACAACGCATAATGATCGGCAGGATAATTTGATTTTGTCCAGGTGACGAAATCGATCAGCGTTTGCGGATCGCCGAAGTTCCTCTCACCCCAGTCCGCGACGGCGTTTTCGGGCGCAGCGGTCATACCCTGGGTGACATGGAAGAGTTTGGTCGTCTGCCAGTCACCGTAACTGGTGTCGTAGCCTGGTCCCCTGTCGGCAAGCGCAACGATTTGCACATTTGCACTCGAACCTGTCGGTGCGAGTTCCGCTTCAATATCCTGTACAACATAATCTTCGAGATTGTTATCCCCCGAAATGTAAACCATCACTGTCCACCTGGCAGGCGCGGCTGGTGCGGCAAAGGCTGTACTCGTCAGCGTGGAGATCAAAACAAGCAGGGCAATGGACGTAACAAACGAGCGGGTTGTTTTATGCATGACTGCCTCCTTTGGCTTGCAAAAGTATAACATTTCAAATCTCAAATCCAGTAATCTGTTTCTCTTCTGGGAAAATTCAGTCTTGACAGAAATAACTATACACCGTATATTTACAGCGTATAGTTTACAAGGAGCATAAATGGCAAGACCTACCCTCAAAAAGCAGATCCCAAATTTACAGGAAGCCATCAAGGAAACAGCCTGGCAGCAGATCGCCGAATTGGGCGCCCCCGCCCTTTCGCTGCGAGCGATTGCCCGGGAGCTAAAGATCACCGCACCTGCCATCTACAATTATTTCCCTGACCGGGATGCACTCGTAACGGGGCTCATCATTGATGCATTTACATCCCTGGGTGATTGGCAAATTGAGGCGCGTGACTCGATCCCTGAGGAAGATCTCAGAGGCCGGTTGAACGCGATCGGTTTAGCCTACCGGGACTGGGCCCATACATTTCCGCAGCGATACCAGCTCATTTTCGGCACGCCCATTCCCGGTTATGTCGGTCCGGTGGAAAAAATATTTCCATCCTCCGCACGATCGTTGAGCGCTCTTGTCAGTGTGGTGGAAGGACTGCATGCGACCGGAAAACTCAATATCGGCTCTTTTCCAAAGGTTAAATCCGAATACAAGGTCAGCTTTGAGGTGTGGAAATCGTACGATGGCAACGCGGATGTGCTGTCGCTCTCCGTTGCGATGATCATCTGGTCACGCGTCCATGGCATCGTTTCTCTTGAACTTCAAGGCAACCTGCCGCCCTTCGGCTCACAGGGCGATGCCCTGTATCGCTATGAACTGCAGTCCACACAACAACAATTTATCAAGCAATAAATCAAGGAAAATAGAAATGTCAATTAAACATGTTATTTTGGGTACAGGCGCGATCGGACGTGCCGCCATGGAAGAACTCCTCAAACGCGGCGAGTCCGTCCGCATGGTGAATCGTTCCGGGAAAATGGACGGACTTCCCGCCGGGGTGCAGGTAGTCGCCTCAGATCTTTACGATCCAGCCAGGGTCAGGGAAGTGACGCGGGAGGCGCAGGTGGTGTACCAGGCCTCCCAGCCAAACTATAGCCGATGGCCCGAGAAATTCCCGCTTTTGCAGAAGTCCATCATCGACGGCTTGACAGGCAGTGCTGCAAAACTCGTTCTTGTTGAGAACCTGTACATGTATGGCGACACCGATGGCAAGCCCATCACTGAAGATACGTCCTATAAGGCTCATACGCGCAAAGGCCGCGTGCGCGGAGAGATTTCCAGAGCAGCGTTCCAGGCACATAAAGAGGGTCGTGTGCGGGTGACGGCGGCGCGTGGCGGCAACTTCTTCGGTCCCTGGGGCACCGGCTCCACCATGGGAGGGCGCGCGTTTTATCCGCTCTTGCACGGCAAGCCTGCTCAACTGATCGGGCGCACCGATCTTCCCCATTCGCATACGTACGTGAAGGACTTTGGCACCGCGCTGGTCATCCTGGGTGAACGCGTCGAAGCAGATGGTCAGGCCTGGCATGTGCCAAACGATCAGCCCAGGATGTCGCAAAGCGAATTGGTTCGCATGTTCGCGGAAGAAGCAGGGATTGAGCCAAAAATAAGCAGCATGGGGAAACTGATGATGGCAATTGGCGGACTCTTCATCCCGGAAGCAAAGGAAACCCTGGAGATGATGTATGAGTTCGATAAGCCATTTATCGTTGACTCAAGCAAATTTGAGAAAACGTTTGGCATAAAGGCGACCCCAATGCGCGAGGCAATCCGAGAGACCGTGAATTGGTACAAAAGCCATATGGAATGAAACAGGATTTCCGCATGAAAACATCTGCCTATATCAACTTACACAAGGTTTTAGTCACACCGATTGTTTTCGCGCTGATGTGGTATTTCGACAACTGGTCGGTGGAAGCATTTGTCTATCTTGCCATGCACGGCACCTATACGATTCTCTGGCTGATCAAGCATGTGCTCTTTGGCGACAAGAGATTCGAGACAAAACAGGCGCTCTGGATCGGGATGCTCTTCATCTTCCTTCCCCTGGCAGGATATTATGCCGCGCCGTTTCTGCTGATCAGCAGGCATGTCGTACTGCCCCCGTACATGTTTGGGTTGATCCTGTTCCTGTACATCATGGGAATCTTCCTTCACTATGTCAGCGACGCGCAGAAATATTACACGCTGCAATTGCGCAAGGGATTGATCACGGAAGGGCTTTTCAGCCGGACGCGCAACCCCAATTATCTCGGTGAAATCCTGATCTACACTGCCTATGCAATGATGTCCATGCACTGGCTTCCCTACGTCATTTTAGGCGGCTGGATCTTTGGTTTCTTTTTACGAAACATGCTCTCCAAGGATAAGTCTCTTTCCAGATATGCTGAATTCGAAAACTACAAAAGCAGATCTGGCATTCTGTTCCCAAAGCTCGATTTATAAATACAGGAAAGGTGAATCACATGGCGAAAATATTTAATGGTCGTTTTACAGCGAAAACGGAGCAACCCTTTGTGGTCTTTCTGATCGGCATGCGCGTCAACAAATGGTGGCGATTCGACAAGTGGATCCCTGTTGCCAGCGCAATGGGACCGATGCTGCAGGCTTTGTTCACAAATCCCGAAAAAGGATTCCTGCACGCAGAATTTTTCTGGAATTTCAGCGGACCGGTCCTGATCCAATACTGGCGTTCCTTCGAAGACCTGGAACGGTTTGCCCGTCATCCATCCGACCCGCATCTTGGAGCGTGGAAGAAATTCAATCAAGCCGTTGGCGCGGATGGAAGCGTGGGCATCTGGCACGAGACGTACACCGTTAACCCGGGTCAGTTCGAATCGGTGTATGGCAATATGCCGAGATTCGGTCTCGGCGCAGCGCTGGAGCATGTGGAAGCCATCGGACGCAGAGAGACTGCACGCCTGCGACTCTCCGAAAGGTAACAATGTATTCAAGGTAGACTCAGAGAGTCTCTGAAAACTTGTCAAAATAGGAGTGGTCCGGCAAACCTGTCGGATGACCAAATCACAACAAATTTAGCCAACCGATCTGAAGGATGCACAAGGGTCGAAGCATAACCCTACACGCAGTGACAGGTCGTTTTGGACGCAATCAGGCGCGGTATAGGTTGAGTGAAGGATGAGCGAAGGATAACTGGAGGAGGACGGACCCGGCTGCCGGACAGCCAGGATGGCTCGTTTTGGGTCGGAGGGAGAATTCAGTTGTGCATTTTCAAGATCATGGGACCATTAAAAATCTGGTGGAGATATTCACCGGACATGAGGAGACGCATGCGAAGGAGATCCGTACAATCATTGAAAAAGCGAGAGTATTGTAAGGCACAAAACTCCGGGAAAATACTCCCGGAGTTTTTTCCTCCCGGGATGACAATTGAATTATCATGCTTTGCCCATTCCCAACTTGCCTGCTTACAAGTATCATATTTGCATGCCGCATAAACAAGCCGAACATAAGGACGTGGCGCGAAACCGCACCTCTCTGACCAGCTTTGCCTGGCTTTCCATTGCTGCAGCACTTGCCACCATTGCCCTAAAAACGGGCGCCTATCTCATGACCGATTCGGTCGGTTTGTTATCCGACGCGCTGGAATCTCTCGTGAATCTGGCGGGCGGGATCATGGCACTCATCATGCTGACGATCGCGGCGCGCCCGGCTGATGACAGCCACGTATACGGTCACAGCAAAGCTGAATACTTTGCCAGCATCACGGAAGGATTCCTGATCCTGGGCGCGGCTGTAGGGATCATCAGCGCTGCGCTCAACCGCCTGCTCCAGCCGCGCGAGCTGGAGCAACTGGGACTCGGGTTGGGCGTCTCGGTAGCCGCCTCCATTGTCAACCTCATCGTGGCACGCATTTTATTACGTGAGGGCACAGCCCGCCGCTCCATCACGCTCGAAGCGGATGGTCATCATCTCATGACTGATGTGTGGACGTCCGCGGGCGTGATCGGCGGTGTTGCCGTTGCAGGCTTCACCGGTTGGGGGATTCTCGATCCACTGGTTGCGATCGCTGTAGCTCTTAACATCGTTTGGACAGGCGTGCGACTCGTCGGTCGTTCGGTTTCCGGTCTGATGGATGCGGCTTTGCCCGAATCGGAACAGCGTTTGATCCAGGATGTTATAGACAGATACCAGAAAAAAGGTGCCAGTTTCCATGCCTTACGCACACGCCAGGCTGCGGCACGCCGGTTTATCTCGGTCCATATGCTTGTCCCCGGCGACTGGACAGTCCATGATGCCCATCATGTCGCCGAGGATTTCGAGTCCGACATTCGGGAAACCCTGGGGGGCGTCGTCACGGTCTTCACACACATCGAACCTGTGGAAGATGAACTTTCCATGGAAGACATATTTTTGGACAGGTAAAATTGCTCCCTGCGCCGTCCCACAGGGACTGCCGCCCGTAAGGACGGCGTTCGCGAAGGACGGCGCAGGGAGCAGCATGATTAGAAAGAAGCAAATCCCATGTCAGATATGAATGTTCCAGTGGTCAAAGGTAAATTGATCGAGCAGGTTCGCATGCACGATCATCACGATCCACACCGGCATGAAACCCGGCTTTCGGATGTCATCCTGGGCGGACAGGATGGATTGGTGAATGTACTGGGTGTGATCCTGGGCGTCGCGGCAGCCACCCAGGACGTGCGCATCGTCATTGCGGCGGGCCTGGCAGCCACCTTTGCCGAGTCCATCTCGATGGGCGCGGTCGCGTACACCTCCACGCTGGCAAACAATGATCTCTATCTCAGTGAAAGGGAACGCGAGTACCGCCACATTCATCTTGCCCCGGATGTGGAGATCGAGGAGATCCGCGATATTTATCGCAACAAAGGATTCGAAGGCGAAACGCTGGAAAAGATCATCGAAGTCATTACATCAAATCCTGATGTCTGGGTCAATGTCATGATGTCTGAAGAGTTCCAGATGACCCCCCCTGAAAAAACAAAAGCATTCAGCTCGGCCCTGGTGGTTGGATTTTCTGCACTGATCGGTTCCATCATTCCCCTCTTCCCGTTCTTTTTCTGGAGGGTGGGCCCGAGCATTGGCATCTCCATCCTGATCGCCGCCCTGACGTTGTTCGTGGTCGGCGTTTACAAAGCCCGGGTGACCGTCGGCAAACCCTTCCGCAGCGGGATCCAGATGGCGGTGATCGGCACGATCAGCGCCCTGGCAGGCTACGCGGTCGGGTTGATCTTCAAAGTCCCCACCGTACCCTAAACCTTGCGAAGGTTGTTCTTAAGCGCTACTCCACTTCTTCCAAAAACTAAACCAGTTCTTGGTGCAAAAGTGCTCCCTGCGCCGGGGACGGCGCAGGTGATACCCTGTAATCGCCGCCGGTACCGCAGCGCGGCACTCCCTCTGGTCGCGAGACGGCGGCGTGAGCCGGTTTTGCACCAGAAACTAAACCAGCGGTTCCTGTTCCTTCCAGATCGTGAAGTTCTGTAAAATCGATCCACCCAAAAACTCGCGCACAATGGAAGTCTGGGGGACAAGGTTGATATCCAGAGGCAAAAACCACTCCAGGAATGCCAGCAGGCGTTTTGCTTCGATGTACTCAGGAGTGCCGTGCGGGACCTGGCGCAAGAGGGGTTCGGCAAAAGGCTTGAGCGCCGCGAGTTCATACGCCAGCGCCGAGTTGAACATCACATCTGCATTTTCCTGAAACGGAAAGATATGCCGCTTCTCGCCGCGGCGCACAGATTCCCAGCGACCGATGGTCTGGGTGGCGGTGTAGCCGCGTTCGCGCGCATCCCGCACAATGCGGCGGATGAGACGCGTGTCGGTGGTGGAAACGCGGTTGTGGCGGTCCAGGTTCAACTGCGTCAGCGCCGAGACGTAGATCCGAAATGCCTCGCCGCTTAAATTCTGTGGGAGCAGCCGCGGGTCCATCCCATGGATCCCTTCGAGGATGATCGGCTGGCCGTTTTTCAGGCGGATGAGTTCGCCATCTTCCCGCAAGCCGGTTTTGAAGTTGTAGCGCGGCAACTGAACCTCTTCGCCCCCGATCAGATGCTGCAAGTGATCGGCAAGCAGGAGCAGGTCCAATGCTTCGATGGCTTCGAAATCGGGCTTGCCATCCTCTCCCAGCGGCGTTTTGTCGCGGTCGAGAAAGTAATTATCAAGTTCAAGCGGGAACGGTGAAACCCCCAGCGCAAGCAGCTGCACGGTCAGCCGCCGTGAGGTCGTCGTTTTGCCGGCGGAGGAGGGACCCGCGATCAGGATGATGTGCGAACGCGCGAGCTGGTCCACGATCTGGCTGGCAATGCGCGCAAAGTTGTTCTCGTGGAACGCCTCCGAGACCAGGACCACCTGATCGCTGCGTCCACTCTGGATTGCGTTATTGAGCGCGCCCACGTTTTCAATCCCCAGCTTTCCCAGCCAATCGCCGTACTGAAGGAATGTGCCCAACAGCTTGGGATATTCAGGCATCGGCAACAGCTCGTTCGGTTTATGACGGCGCGGATAGCGCAGCGTAAAGCCGCCTTCGATGAACACCAGGTCGAACAACTTGAGGAAACCTGTGGATGGCACCATGTACCCATGGTGATAATCCATGCGTTCGCCCAGGCGATAAAGTGTTAGATAACTCTTCCTGCGATAACTGAGCAGGCGGACCTTGTCTTCGTAGCCGCGCGAATGAAAATATTGGATGGCTTCCCTGATCGGGACTTCCATGCGCTCGAACGGCAGATCGGATTTCACCAATTCCTGCATGTGGGCTTTCACCGCCTCGATCTCCGACTCAGATAACGGCTCGCGTCCCGTTACCTGACAGTAGTACCCACCTGAGGCGACCGCGTGATCGACAAGCAGGACCGCCTCGGGGAACAAGTCAGTGAACGCCATCTCGAGCAGGAACGTCAGGGAACGGCGGTAGATGCGCGCCCCATCCGGGTCTGACATGGTCACAGGCAGCACACGCGATTCGATGTTGATCGGATACGTCAACTCACGCAGGTCGCCGTTGACGATCGCGGCAACCACCTGGGAGTCGAACTCCACCGCCGACAGGAACTCCCCCACCGTCGCGCTACGCGGACCTGACAGTACGCGCCCATCCGGCAGGTGGATTTCCACAGCGGCGCGCGGGGAAACAAGGTTGATTTTTTCTTCCATCCTTTTTCTTTCATGTTGTTCTGCTACAGTCGACGTTCCCTGCAGAACATCTGCTGCCACGACCTTCTGCAGTGCGGGGCCTTCGGCAGGGCGATGCGCATCGGACTCCGTCGTTACTGCCGCGGGTATCTTGGAGGGGGCGGGAGAATCCGACTTGCGGCTTTCAACTCTCGACAATAATTTTTCCGGCTTATGGGCGAACTCTTCCAACGGGATTTCCCCGTCGGTCAACGCCACCAGGATTTCCGTCAAGGCTTTGTTCACAGGCGTGGACACGTTGACCTTCTCGCCGGCGCGCACAACTTCTCCGTGTAGATATTCCACTTCACTTTTACCGCGACCGGAATGCAGGTCGATGTGAAAGGACGGCATCTTGCCGCCGCGCCCCGCGCCGGCTGCGCGCGAGAGGAAGGGCTTCGACAACCAGAACGGCAGTGTTGTTGCAAACTCCAACACGCTGACAGGTACACCAGGTAGATCCACGACCTTGAAGCCCTGGGCATCCATCACTGTCAGGCATTCACGCAGCATTTCAACTTCGAGCTTATAAAGATCTCTATTCGCGAAAACTTCGCCGGCAGTCATATCCAAAATTGCGGAGGTTGGATTCGCGATCAGGTTCGTCAGCATCTTCGACCATTTCATGCTGTCTGCATCGCCAAACAGTTGTGAGTTGAGATAGGCTTTGTTCAACTCCCGATTTAATGTTTCAGAAAGTGGATGTCCTTTCGCGATCCCCACGCCGCGTAAACGCTCCAGGACAATGTCACCAGTACCGCGTCTGCCAATGGCTGAAGTAACCGTGCCGTAGATCACTTTCTCCTGCCCCAATGCTTCGGCAATGGCCGGTTCATTGGCTACGCCGTTCGAGAGGCAAAGGATCGGCGGCATTTTGTCTGCGAAAGGCTTCATCGCCTCCAAGGCGGCTGGAGTGTCGAAGGACTTCAGGGCAAACAGTGCCACGTCAAAGGGTCCGTAGCGAAGCGCTTCCTCCAGCGTGGAGACGATCACAAACGAGGCCGCGTCAATGCGTGAGGCTTCCTTCAACTTCCGCCGCTTGTCGAGTGTGAGATCCAGCCGCAATCCGCGCTGGCGCAGCTCTTCCACCACTTTTGGCTGCTCCACAAAAACGACCTGCTGCCCCACCAGTGCCAGGCTCCCGCCCATGTAGGTTCCAATCGCGCCTGCGCCAAAGATCAGCACCTTCATCTTGCCGTTGAGATGACTTGACGATTCGGATAATGCCATGTTTATTCTGACTTCAGATCTTTCAAATGAGAATGGTCGTTCAGCGCGTCAAATGCCCAGCGATGCTGGTACGGGAAGTAAATGACGCGCGCAAAGGCTGTATTCTCAAAACGAAACCGGATGCCTGAGGAACCCACGTGGGGGGCAACCCCAATGATCGCGTTCATCAGTTGATTCAGCAAGCCTCCATGCGAGACGATCAGATACGTGCCCGGCGGCCGGCGCAGGAGTCCATGCAATGCCTGGCCCGCACGCAGAAAGAGTGCCCAATCGCCCTCCCCCTCGCCCCCAATGGCATCATAGGGAGTGACGAAGGGCGGCTGAGGTTTCTTTCGCACTTCTTCAGCCGTCAAACCCTCCATTTCGCCGATATGACGCTCCATCAGGATCGGAGCCAGTTCCACGTTCGCATCCAGGGCTGCTGCGACAATTTCAGCCGTCTCTTTGGCGCGCACAAGCGGGCTTGTAATCACCAGGTCGAATTTCATCCCTTCCGACTTCCAGCGGTCCGCCAAAGCCTGCGCCTGGAGACGACCTTTTTTGGTCAAATCATAATCGGACTGCCCCTGCCAGCGCGACTCTGCATTGCCAATCGACTCGCCATGCCGCAGAAACACAAAGGTGAAAACGGGTTTATCAGATAAACTCATTCCTTCCCTTTCTTCAGCAGGTAGACCGGTCTGCGTTTGACTTCCTGAAAGATATAACCCACATAGACGCCAATAAAGCCAAGCAGGATCATGATGATGCCGCTAACGATCAAAATGACGAACATCAGCGAGCTCCATCCGGGCGCCAGGCTGGAGGTCCGTCCCGTCACCCAGAAGGAAAGCACGTAGATCATCTCGAGCGCCGCCAGGCAGAAAAACACTCCACCGGCGCTCAAACCAATATAAAGCGGCATCAGGGAAAATGAAAAGATCGCGTCCATGGCGAGACGGAACATTTTGCCGAGTGAATATTTCGATTCGCCCGCCACGCGGCGGGGCTCGTGATAAGGCAGGATCACGCTGCGGTAACCCACCCATGAGATCATGCCGCGCAGGAAACGATGGTATTCCGGCATCGACTTCAATGCTTCCACAACCTGGCGACTCATGCCGCGGAAGTCTGCTGCCCCCGGTAAAATTCGCGTTCCGCTAATACGGTTGATCAGGGCATAAAAAGCGGAGGAGGTCATCTTCTTGAAGGAAAAACGTGAGCCTTCCTCAATGCGCTGCGCCTGGATAATGTCATAACCCTGCTTAAACAGCTCGATCATTTCCGGGATCATCCCAGGGGGGTGCTGCCCATCCCCATCCATGGAGATCACAAAGTCCGCGCGAGAAGCGTCCAATCCGGCCGTCAGGGCCGCTTGATGCCCAAAATTACGCGCCAGTGCCAGGATAACGATCCGTTTATCCTGCTCCGCCAGCGTCGCAAGGCATTTTGCCGTATCATCATTCGAGCCGTCATCAACATAATAGAGGCTGAATTTGTAGGGTAAACCGTCAATGACTTTACAAATGCTGGCATGGGTCTGTTCGACGACCCCCGCTTCGTTGAAGACCGGAATCACAAGGTCAATTGCTGGCTGGTGTTCGGAAAACATCGAAAGAATTCTACCACGCCGCTCGCCAGGCTTTCCATAACGACCAGCCCAGGGCCCAAAGTCCAGGCAAGCATATTTTTCCGCTAATACCCTGCGGGCACGACGTCTGCGCGAATTAGCGCCAATTTTTGAACAATTCGCGGACCTTTTGAATAACCCCTAGAAAGGGAACTGTTGCAGCAGGTCGATCACGAGTTCCTGCTGACTGCTGGTGAGCGAGTTATGGAAGGGCAGCCGGATGAGCTGGTCGCTGACACGTTCGGTCACGGGGCAGTCACCCCTCTTGCCGCCAAAACTCCGGCCCATGTCGGAAAGATGCAGCGGCAAATAATGGAAGACACTATAAACTCCGCGTTCAAGCAGATAAGCGATCAACTTCTGCCGTAGTTCAAGGTTGGGTAACAACATATAGAACATGTGATAGGGCTGTTCGCAATGATCAGGAATACAAGGCAACTGCACATCGTATGAACTCGCCCAATCTTTGAGCCCGGCCTGGTACAGTTCCCAGACCCGTTTACGATGCAACTGGATTTTCTGGCGTTGTTCAAACTGGGCAAACAGGAATGCAGCCAGAATATCGGAAGGCAGATAAGAGGAGCCGATATCCACCCAGGTGTATTTATCCACCTGCCCGCGGAAGAAACGCGAACGATTGGTGCCCTTCTCACGGATGATCTCAGCCCGTTCCACAAGGACCGGATCATTGATCAACAACGCGCCGCCCTCTCCGCTGGTAAAGTTCTTGGTCTCATGAAAGGATTGCGAAGCCAGGGAGCCGAATGTGCCCAGGTACTCCCCTTTGTATTTGCCGAACAGCCCATGGGCATTATCTTCCACCACAGGGATGTTCCGGCGGGCGGCAAGATCCATGATGGCATCCATTTCGCAGCCAACTCCGGCATAATGGACAGGGACGATCGCCTTCGTACGTGGCGTGAGCGCGGCTTCGAGTTTGGATTCATCCAGATTCAGAGTATCCGGCCGGACGTCCAGAAAGACCGGTCTGGCTCCACGCAAAACAAATGCGTTCACCGTCGAAACGAATGTAAAGTCAGGCAGGATCACTTCATCACCAGGCTGGATATCCAGCAAAATCGCGGACATTTCCAGCGCATGCGTGCAGGAGGTGGTCAGCAGGGCTTTCCGTATCCCAAGCTCTGTCTCCAGGAAGGCATGGCATTTCTTTGTAAAAGGTCCATCCCCTGAAATATGGCCATTCTCGATCGCCTGCTTCATATATTCGAGCTCATGGCCCATCACGACTGGCCGGTTGAAGTCAACTTTTAGTTCGTTCAAACGAGACTCTCCAAAATGATTTTGCAGATCTGTTTAGCTTGATCCAATCTGAAGTGATGATCGTTGAAAAGATTAATGACACTTTCTGCGAGAACTTCAGCATGGGGCGCCCGGCTATCGTCCATGATACCAGCGAGTGACGCATAATGTGAACTTGCAAACAAACCGGATGAGAAAATTTTATCAAGCATATATTGTTTGTTTTTCACACAGATACTAAAACGCCAGGTTTGAAATGCAGCAGGTAATTGTATATCAGGAGGGAGGCAGCCTGCATACAGTTCATTCAACTGGGCACGCCGCTCCAGAGAGGTTGTCAGGTTTTCTTTAATTTGCTGTTGATAGAGATGCCAGGGCAAGGCCGGTGACTCGGTATCCATCCATTCATTGTCTTGATAAACGAATTTCACCCGCTGGTTCAGGGCATGTTTATACGACCTCTCCATTTGCCCATAATGGGCCGGGTCGAATGATAGATGTGCAGGCTGGTAATTCATACCCTCGCGCATAAAGGCATATCCGCCAAAGTTCAGCTCGACGATCTTTGCATAGCCTGTACTATACAGTTGTATGTCGGCTTTATTGGCAGCGTCCACCTCCAGATCCGGGATACATAGGCAGCGGTCATCAACGATTAGGAGTTCGGGAGAAATTTTCTTGAGAGACTCAAAAAAATGATTTGGCGTGGACGCTTCGCCGTAGGTATGTGCGTAAAGCAGACCGCCGAATTTCCGTTCTTTGACCACCGCCTCGGCCTGACCCAGATCCATGTGCAAAGTCTCGGCTGAAATGTCTACAAACTCAAAAGGGACCCGCGCCTTTCGAAAGGTAATTGGGACGATGGGACAGATATTGGCAGGCAGAAGCCAGGGATATTTTTCCCTGCCAGCGATCAGAATAGTATAAAGAATAGCCGAAGCGCGAGGAGCCTGAACGATTTGCATATCGAGGCAATCAGAAATGTGTTCGAGTCCCTACATATCCTTTCTCACCAGAATCGTAAAATCATACAAACCGTAGTCGTGGAGCAAAGCCACGTTGCGGGAAAAATTCCGTTTGCACAAATCAAAGAAGAAGAGAGGGTCCCCGTAGAACAGATCCGGTCGTTGCGCCATACGATCCGCATCCGAGTATTTTGTAAGCATGTTGAAGGAGAATCCCCTGGCGCACAAAGCATTCATACGCCCCAGGGTCTTGCAGACGAATTCCTGCCATTCATCATAAGCTGCCTCAAGTTTGATGTTGAAGATACCCGCCGCGACGAGATAATCGGCCAGGGGCAGTTCCTGCTCCCGGGTCGTGAAGTGTGCATTGGGAAAATCCTTATATTTTTCACGACCGGCAGCAACCATCTTTTCGATCAGATCCACGCCGTAATATTCAAATGGCCAGCCTTTGTTTTGCAGGAACTCAAACATGGCGCCGTAGCCACAACCATAGTCAATGATCGAGAATGACCTGGAAGGCTCGATAATCTTTACCAGCTCTGCAAAACGGATCTGCTGTGCCTGCTCACCGTTATAATCAACACCTTTGGCAGTTGTACCAAACGTTTCGAGTTTTCCGGTGAAATATTCGTTAAGCTTCCGCTGAGTTTCGTCTATGGTCATATTTTCCTTTCCTTGTTTTCAAGATAGAACCGGGCATCCTTACCCTTCATAAAGAGCAGATCGATTACACTGACATTCAATACAAACGGCGGATATAACTGTTCGTATTCAGGGTAATGATATTGCTTATATTCCAGCCGAATACCAGCCTGCTCAAACATTTCGGGGATTAAATAAGCTTGTGCAGCAGGACCGGAGAGATAGGTGCTGGCTTTTACCTGGGTAAGAAGACCGACCAATCGTTCGGTCTTTGTGCCCTGCGGATGGTAGGCGCGCGACATTTTGATCGGTGTGCCGATCTCCAGGCTGCGGCAGATCCAGTAGATCAGCCGCAGATTCAGGTCGGAGAGTGAATCGACCGGTTGCATCAACAGGTCGTTCAACTGGGAAAAATAAGGTTCAAAGCAGGGCGCGTGCCGGTACGATTCACGTATCCGATTCAACATCCTTTTGGCCCAGGGTGATGAATAATCAACTGGTGTTTCGTCGATCAACTGGCTTGTATTGTGATAGTGTACAGGGACGGTGATCCACTCAACCCCGCGCGGCGTTTTAATCCTGTTGCGGTTGCGCCAGTCGCCTTTGGTGTACTGCAGATCGTCATGAATAATAAATAAATCGGTCTCCTGGATAAAGTCGAAATAGCCCAGCCAGGGCAGAAAGTTCGACTGGATGATCCCAACCTTCATTGACACTTGTCCGTAGTTCGCCCGATGGTATATGCTTTGCGTCCACCTGTACGTTCAAAGACCCGCGCCAGATATTCGCCAATAATTCCCAACGAAAACAACTGTACACCGCTGAAGAGAGCAATGATGGATGCCTGGAACGGAAACCCCGGCACTGAACCCTCGGTAAAATACGTGACCAACACATACAACAAAATAAAAAAACCAAAAAGAGTGAAGATAAAACCAAGTATACTTGCCAGGCGCAGGGGAAGGGTCGTGTAACTGGTAAGTACAAGCAATGATACTTTGACAAGTTTGATAAAGTTGTAGTTAGAACGCCCTGCAGCGCGAGGCGACTCCTCCACAGGTACAGATGTGAAACGGGTTGTGCCCCAGGAAAGCAAAACATCCACCAGAACATCCGGTCCATTAAATTCTTCAAAGGCTTTGAGCAAGTCTGAACGAAATACTTTGAAAGCCCCAATGTCCCGGACAGTGCGCACGCCCATTACATGTCCAATGGCGCGCTTCACGACTACCGAAAACAAGTTTTTCCACCAGACCTGCTGGCGCTTGCGTGCCACGCCATACACCACATCGTAGCCTTCATTCAACTTCGCCAACAGCTTTGGCATCTCTTCAGGAGGGTTTTGCAGGTCGTCATCCATCGTAAAAATCGTTTCGTAGCGAGCGGCACGAATCCCACACAGGGTCGCATTGTGCTGGCCGTAATTGCGCATCAAGTCAATGCCATGTACCCAGGGATGCATACGTGCCAGCTTTTCAATTGTCCCCCAGGTATTATCCGGACTTCCATCGTTGACAAGCAACACTTCATAGGAATCAGCGAACGTAGGGAGTACCTGACCCAGTCGCTCGATCAGCGCGTCAAGAGTTTTTTCGCTGCGATAAACGGGAATGACGATAGACACATTCATACGGGGCACATTTTACCATCCGTCCCAGCATTGGCATCCCGTGGACTCATTGTCACGGAAGGGGCGGTGCAAGAATCTCGATGTCATAAAACTTGCTATAGCATAGATTCGGCCAATATTTTGGATTATCTGTCGGATAGGCCGCATCAGCCCAATTCTTCATAGCCGGAATGTTAACCTGCTGGAGTTCGGAATTTTTCGCCTCTCTGATTTTGGCATCGATTTGATCCCAATACCGGGCAAACGCGCTATGCTCGTCACGCATGGAATAAAGACGTTGGGAGACATTCCAGGAGGAGAAAATTATCAGACTGCCGGCAGCAATTAATAATAAAGCAGCTGGCAATGAAATTCCGCTCTTAATGCGGTTCGCCAGCCATTCCCCGAAAGTAAAGCCTGAAACCAAAAAACCTGTTGCCAGAATAAAAACAGTAATGATCAAAGCGCGCTCAGGAGGTGGCCCAGACATTGCATACACCGCGGTGGGAAAACACGCGAAAGCCAAAACGAACGCAGTGAAAAGAACAGCGAATATCTGCCAACCGTGCAATGAGGCAACACCAGATTCCCGATTTATTCTCATACCCAGCCAAACCGAGCCGAGTGTGGAACCTACTAAGCCTGTCAACATATAAGAAGAGCTAAAAATATCATATAAGAATGCGAGGTAATTTGCAAAGGCAATCCTCAGGACCGCGAAAAGATCAGGTGGCACAGGAAAATATGCCCGTCGGATTGAATTCCCGGGTGCCACAACCATAATAACCAGGGAAAGCAGTGCGCCCAAAAAACCGGCACTCAGAAAAAGGGTGGAGGCAGATTTCATATTGAACTTTGAAATTAACAACCTGATCCCGACTATTCCAGCAAAGAAAATAACGAGAACCGGCGTAAAAGTTTCACTAAATCCGCCCATAAAAAACGCCAGTCCAAGGCTGAGGGCCAGCCATAGGCTTGTCTGAATACCCTTCGGCGGCGAAGCCATGAAATGGTAGTAAAAAGCAAAATAGAGTACGATGAAAATAAGAGGAGACAGGTAGGCCCGCACCCCTCCCCACCAAAATAGTGATTCGATAATATCAGGAGTAAGGCTAAGAGTAGTAAAGACAAGAAAAACTGCCAGAAAAATCGCAGCAAAAAGTTTGAAAGACACGTATCCCCTGAACTGTAATGCTTTTTTTACTGCAATGGCTGCAAACACCACCCATGTTAATAAGAAAATAAAAGTGTAGAACGGATAGCCTCCTGGTCCTGAAAGGGATATCAGCCAGTCTGCAACATGAGCTGAAAAACGGCCATCCCAGGTCAGATACCAAAACCAAATGGATCGTAGCAGGCCCAAGTGTTGTCCCTGATACATCGTACAGTAATCGTCCCCCAGCATGCGATTAAAATTTCCGATATAAATATACAATCCGATAGCTATGCTGGTCGGAAGTAACATTCCGACAGCAGCAACGATGTCCCACCGCCTCATAACCGGACGCCGTGCCTGTCTGCCAGGATGGCTAAAGTGCGCCTGACCTCCGCGGCTTTCTGCTCCTCGTTCCAGCCGAGGGTGTTGCCAATGACTCTTCCCAGCTCTTCCGTCATTTCGCGTGTCACCCGGCCAAGCATCGCGAGCATGGAACGCCGCAGCAAAAGATCGTCGAGATGGCAAATCTTTTCATGCTGCACAAGGAAGACAATCTCCCGCAACGAAAAATCAGGCAAGCCCTTCACAATAAAGTCGGTACCACCGTTCATGTAGGTGGCAATGGTTTCAGCGCGCGTGCCATAACGTTCGAACAACAGCTTTAACCGTTCACGTGCCACACCCGTCCAGGCGGAAAGGCTTTCGATCTGACGGCTGACCTCGCCGGGATCACGCGGGTAGCCGCGTCCGCCGCCGATGGGCAGGGAACGCGTATCTTTCTGACGCGCCAGGCCGAGAAAAGCCAGGGCCTTATCCGTCACCTGCTCGGAGAAGACGCGGAAGGAGGTCCATTTGCCGCCCACAAGCGAATAGATCGGGAAGCGCAGATTCGTCCAATCGCCGCTGAGGACTTCAATGCTGTGGTCGCGCGAGATATGGGAGACTTGCTTGTTCGTGGAACGGGGTAACGGGCGAACGCCGGAGAAGCGAAAAACGATGTCTTCGCTGCTCAGGCTCAGGCTGGGGAAGATGCGACGAGTCAACTTCAAAAAATAGTCGATCTCCTCATCCGTGCACAGGGCTTCCTCGGGATGCTCGATCGGAATATCCGAGGTGCCGATCAGCACATGGTCATACAGCGGGAGGATGAGGACGATCCGCCCATCCTCATTTTCAAAGAAGAACTCGTTTTCACCGATGGCTTTGCGAAGTTCAGGGTGCCTGACCACGATATGGGAACCCTTTGTGCCGCCGATAAAATGAGTGGATAAACCCAGTTTACGATTCGTGAAATCGATCCAGGGACCGGCCGCGTTGATGACCAGCCTGGGGTGCACATCATAGGTTTCGTCCGTCAGTTCATCGCGCAGGATCACAGTATCATCACTTCCGCCTATCATGCTGACGTAGTTGAATGCATGTGCATTGGGGTTCTCGGCTTCAGCATCGAGGAGCAATTCGAGTGCCAGGCGTTCCGGCTGCAGGATCGCGCCCTCATAATAAACAGCCGTGTTGACGATCTGCGGATTCAGTTGCCCCCACTTTTTGAGCGATTTTTTCCGTGAGAAGAACTGGTGTTTCGGAACCGTACCTTGCCTGCCTGTGTACGCGTCGTATAGCATCAAACCAAGTTTGATGATTATGGAACCGCGCTCCGAAGGTTTGTCCAGCATCCCAAAAAACTTGAGCGGTGCATTGAGCAAACCGGAAAACCATTTGAAAATGGGGATGGCAGTTGGCAGCGGCTTGACCATATGCGGCGCGTTCTGCAATAAACGGTTGCGCTCCCGCACGGCTTCACGGACCAGCCGAAACTCCCCGTTCTCCAGATAACGGATCCCCCCGTGCGCCATGTGTGAAGAGGCTGCACTTGCGCCCGAACAAAAATCGCCTTTCTCCACCAGTAGAACGTCCACCCCATTTAAAGCAAGATCACGAAATGTGCCAATGCCGTTGATGCCGCCACCGACGATCAATACGGAGACTTCGGGCTTATTCTTGAGGGCAGAGAGGATTTCGTTGCGATTCATATAGTAGGTTCCAGGTTTCAGGTGTCAGGTATCAGGTCTTCAAAGAGCCTGGAACCTGACACCTGGAACGTGATACTTTATTCGACCCAGTCAAAGGTGCGCGTGACAGCCTTCTTCCAACCCGAGTATAACTTCTTTCGTCGTTCCGCGTCCATTGCCGGATGCCATTCCTTTTCCTTGCCCCGGTTCACGCGCAGCTCGTTGTAAGTCTTCCAAAAGCCGACTGCCAGCCCCGCGGCATATGCCGCGCCGAGGGCAGTGGTCTCCGCGACCCTGGGCCGGATGACCGGCATGGCCTTCCAATCAGATTGTCTCCATTTTATAACAAAATTCCCTCCAGGTTTGGGGAAGTTCAGCAGTCTAAAAAGTGACAAACGTTATATTCATCTTTTTGAATGTGACCTATAATATATTCAGGTTTATGAATATGAAAAAACAATCCATGATTCAGATTTCTGAAAAGATCGCCGGACCTCTGCAAGCCATCGCCTCGACTCAACGGATTGCGCTCCTGCTTGCCATTGGTCATGGAGAGGCTTGTGTCTGCCACCTCGAAACTGCACTTG
>Ga0105104_10001283_pt1 | contig 18819 bp, 12 predicted proteins | sample PPLLaktember2015_3_FD_87034 | JGI IMG/M metagenome (GOLD analysis project Ga0105104, IMG submission 87034) | Freshwater sediment microbial communities from Prairie Pothole Lake near Jamestown, North Dakota, USA - PPLs Lake P7 Core (6) Depth... | ecosystem: Environmental > Aquatic > Freshwater >... | reverse complement strand
GGCCAGGAAACTAAAGATTAAAGGATTCATCTATGCCGGTACTGCCTGTTCCTTTCCGGCAGAACTTCAAAACTCTTTTGATTACCGACTGCTGAAAGAAGAGGATCTTTATCCGGCGAACCCTGAGTCGGCTTACGGCTGGAGCAAATTAATGGGAATTTATGAGGCGGACCTTTTGGAGAAGGAATTTGGGATACCGGTTTTGACACTTATCTTTCATAATGTTTACGGCAGTCCGAGTGATTTTTCCTTAAAAAGAAGCCAGGTAATTCCTGCGCTTATCCGAAAGGCGATTAAGTACCCTGAGGAAGATTTTATAGTTTGGGGAAGCGGAAAACAGAGCCGTGCATTTCTACATGTTGACGATGTTGTTGAGGCACTTATCCTGGGTCTTCAAAAGGGACTGGGCAAGGGATTTATTCAGATCGGCCCGGATTTCAGCACTTCCATAGCTGAGCTCGCCACCCGGATAGTGGAAATATCGGGTAAAAAGATCAATGTGGTTTTTGATACGACCAAACCTGAGGGTGATAAGGCAAGAGCGGCGGATTATAGCAAGGCTACCGAAATCCTGGGATGGAAACCGCAATGTTCACTGACCGATGGCCTTAAAATAACCTATTCCTGGATTGAACAACAAATCGGGAGAAATTAATTCTTAATGAACCCGAAATCCAATGTCCTGATCATCGATGAGAATGTAGTTCCACTGACCCTGGTGGTGATCCGTTGCCTTGGGATGCATTCAGATTTGAATTTGCACGTCTTATCCCTGAGCAGGCTTTTCCTTCCCTCTTTTCAATTTTCCAGGTACGTTCAGACTTTCAGAAGCGTTGAAGTATCCGATGAAGATCAGGCCTTTGAAGTCATAAAGGATACAGCCAGAAAATTGAACGTGGGGGTAATTATACCTGTAAATGAAAGAATCGTAAAGATCATTTCGGCCCGATATAAGGAATGCCTGGAATTTCGTCTTCCGCCAATTCCCGACCTGGAAATATTCAATTTAGTCAGGAACAAATGGTTGTTATACAATTGGTTGTACATTAATCAACTGAATCGTTATAAACCGGTTTTATTCAGCAGCCTTATCAATGATCCCGCTATGATCAGTGAACTGACCTTTCCGGTACTGGTCAAGCCGCATTGGGGATCAGGAGGGAAGGGCATTATCCATATTGGCTGTAAAACTGATCTTAATAAATTGATACTTTCTAAACCGGCAAATCCTGAAGAATTATTGATCCAGCCTGTAATTCCGGGTTACGACATAGATATCAGCGCTCTGGTATGCAATGGAGAAATTATAGCTTACACAATACAACAAAGTGTAGAAAAAGAACAAAAGTACATTTTCGCCAGGTCTGTTGAGTTCGTAAGAAATGAAGCCTTGCTCAAGCAGGCCGCATATATTTTCAGGAAATTGAATTATAATGGCATTGCCCATCTCGATTTCAGATTTGATACAACAGACAATTCTTATAATCTTGTGGATTTTAATGCCAGGTATTGGAGCAGCCTGCTGGGTTCGCTGAATGCCGGTATAAATTTTCCCTGGATAGCATGGCAAAGGGCATCCGGCATCCAGGAATTGCATTCGCAATACCATTGTCAGAAGTACTATGTTGAACACAATCCGGTTAAGATCTTATTAAAACGTATCCCTCTTGGAAGAACAGAATTTTTCTACGATCTGTCGGATCCACTTCCCCTTATCGTGAGCTTTGTCTCCAAAATTGCATATTTACTTAAAAAAAATCTGGGGATGAAGAGACCTGTCACCACCTTTCGCAGCAGTCATCTGTAGAAAAGGTAATATAATGCTTTAACCTGTTTCATGATGCCAAGGGATTTACTTGTTTTCAGGACAAGTGCTTTAAAATCGGGATTACATGGTACCTGAAGAGTTTCAGGCCACAACATGCGGGTTATTTCCCTGAAGATGGTGAAATCAGGTTTCTCCCTGTTATGCAGTTCTGCTGATAGCATGGTTTCAATCAGCAAACGGGAATTATAGGGTATAATATCCTCCTGAGCGATGTCTTTATCCAGTTGGATCTGTGTTCCCCAATTGGCAATTCTTTCTTCCCAGTATAAAAGGTTCAGCAAATTCAGATCAAAGTCAAGACACAACTCGCGGCAATGATCAAGCCAGTGAGAGTAGTATTCCAGGGCAAAGTCAAAATCTTCCACATCTATAAGTTTCGAAATGATTTGCGGGGTAACATCCCTGCCATTGATTTCATATACATCCTCCGCAATATTTATGAAGCTGCCCGGAAGGTTTATCCTGTCGCTGAAATTCTTGTAATAATTAAATATATGGGGCAGGTAGATGGCGGAAGCAAACCTGTTATTTTCAAAGAATATTTTACGGAAATCTTCATCTATTTCTATGTAAGGATCAATTATGTGAAATTCAAGGTTCAATTGGGAAAGCAATGTTTTTGGTATGAATATGTCCGTGCTTCTGTCATTTAACTGTTTCTCCTTATTAATATAATAGTAAACCTGATCTCTTATATCAAAAGTAGATGCAAGTAGCATCCTTGAGTCTTTGCCTCCTGTAACAGGCAACATCACTTTGTACCGGTTTGTAATGCTTTCCACATATCCTTTAATCATTACGGAGGATCGTTCGATAACTTCTGAGAATGGCATTCTGTCAATTTTTTTATTTGGCCAGTATCTCACTGTCTTGCAATCATTAAACTGCAGGTAATGATTCGGGATGAGTTGATGCACCCCATCATAACAAGTCGTGTCGCCAATATTTGCATTATTCAGGCGTGTAAATTCTTCCGAATCATAGAACCTGAGCCTGGAAACTTCTTTTGTCAATTTTAGTCCCATGATATTTGCCAGGAGATGAGGTTGCGAACTGCAGCAGACTTTATCGCCATGCCGGTAATAATAAACCTTTCTGGCTGACGCGGCATCGTGCATAAGGAATAATCTGCCTTTTTCAACCAAAATGATCACAAAACGTCCGCTAAATCTTGAAATCCGGATCAGTAAATTTTCAAGATCAAGACCAGCCAAACTGTTCAACAACTCCTGGTTTCCATGTAATACATTTTCAAAATCGAACAGGTCGCCCATGAGAATGAGATCCTGGGTTGCTGTTCTAACCCTGGTTACTTTCAGGTCAATTTGAGTGTATAGAAACCCCAGGTTCGATATGAGATGCTTATGGTAAACAAACGGGCAATCTATCGGAAAGGAAGATAGAAAATACTGTCGCCTGTACCTTAGCCCATTAATCTCCGCTTGTGTCACCTTACAATATTTTAAATAGGATGCTTCATCCTTTAAATCAACGGAATATCATTACTTATTTTTGTAGATCAGGTTCAGAAGTCCCATATATTCCATTACCTTTTTGAGTTTATTAATAAAACTGGGATTAAAAGGCTCCTGAAGCACATCCGGCCATAATTGATTTATGATTTTTTTGTGAAAAACATAACGGGGAGGCAAAAGTAATCTATAATTTATGCCAAGGAATAAGGTAATCAGCAATCTCGAATTATAGGGATTTATGTCCTCCTGGGCAATATCCTTTTCGAGTGAGATTTGCGATCCCCAGTTGGTAAGCCGCTCCTCACAATAAAAAAGGTTCAGCGGGTTCACACGGTTCTTCCGGCAAACTTCTTCCGTGTTAGCTACCCATGTGTCATAATATTCCTTTGCAAAGGAATATTGACTGACACGGGTTATTTTTGCCAGGTTATCCCCCGTAATCAGCAAATTTTGATATTTATATTTGAAAAAAGCCTCAAATGAAGTATTCCCTGGCAGATTTACTTTATCATTAAATTTTGCATAATAGTTGAATATTATGGGTAACATTTTTTCAGATGCCCTGGGATTGTTTTCAAAATATATACTGGAAAAATTCTCATCAACGGGCTCATATGGGTCACATAAATGAAAATCAAGTCCCAGTTTTGTGAATAGCGATATTGGGATCCGGAGGTCGTTGCTTTTGGAGTCTAATCCGGATTCCTTATTAATGTAATAGTATACCTTATTTTTAAACCCGCGCGTTGCTGCCAGCAATAGCCGGGAATCCTTGCCGGCGGTAACGGGCAGCATGATATCATATCTGGCAATTATATTCGTCATGTATCCTTTAATGATCATGGCGCATTTTTTTGCAGTTTCATCAATATTCAGGGATTCGATGGGTTTGTCAGGCCAGTATCTTACCGGCCTTCCCCTCTTTATATCAAAATAGTGATTGGGAAGTACCTGAAATACTTCGTCGTAAATGGTAGTATCTCCGATATTGGCATTCTTAAGGCGGATGAAATCCGCCGATTTATAAAAGTCGGCTTTTGATGATATTGTAGATTCCGGCAGATTCAGGATCTTGCCCAGCAGATAAGGTTGCGACGCAAACCACAGATCCCCGTTTAATTTTGCATAAAAGATCTTTCGTGTGGCCGCAGCATCATGAAAAAGCCTGGTTTCCCCCTTCTGCTGAAAGATGATCACATATCTGCCCGTATAACGTGACAACTTTTCCGGAATTTCCTGCAGGCTATAATCGACAAGGTATTCAGCGATCTGTAGGTTGGTTATGATTTTTGGGTCATAGTCAAACAAATCCCCCAGCAAAATGATCCTGGTATCCCCTGTTGAAGCTTCGGTGACCGCAAGATCAGGGTGTGCGTAAAGGAAGAATTTATTACTAAGCATAATACACCGATGCGGAAAGGGGCATTCGAATTTCTCAGAAGCAATGACATATTGCCTTCTGAATCTCAGTTTTTGTATTTCCTTGAGTTCCATTTCCTGTGTTAATAAAATAAATATCAAACGATTGCCGTCTGGATCTGCTCGAATTTGTCATGAAGCCTTTCGGCGATATTTTCCCAGGTATAATTCTCTATAAGTTTTTTACCGTTAATGCCAATTTTCAACCTGGACTCCGGGTTGCTGATCAGGAATTCGAGACTATCCTTTATTTCTGTGAGATCCTTATGGTTAACAGAAATTCCTTCTTCCATATCTTTGTAAAAACCGTGGATTCCGGAGTTTTTTGCGCAAATAATGGGTATGCCCATAGCCATCGCTTCAAAGTATACCCTTCCAAAGGTTTCGAAATAACTTGGCATAATGAAAATATCATGGGTATACATTTCGTCGGCAATCCTGTTGTGGGGTATGTTATCGATAAATGAAACATTGCTGCCGATCTCCAAGGAATCAACCAGATGTTGAAGGGATTCCTTTTCAGGCCCCCGGCCAATAATTGTATATAATATATTGTATTTTGGAACCAGCATTTTTATGGCGCGTATTACTTGATCGATATTTTTCAGTTTAATCAGCTCAGCCACAGTGAGGATCTTTATTCTTTCCTGCAGGGATATCCTTTGTTCTCTAAGGAATGATCTATCAAAACCCAGCGGTATGAACTCGATGTTTGTAATGCCTGCAGATTTGTAATATTGGAAATTGCTGTAATTTATGGGAAGTACTTCAATTGCATTTTTGAAAATTTTCAGCGCGACTTTCCTGGACATAGAATGGTCAAAATAGAACCGCTCATTGTGGGTTGTGATAAAATACGGGATATTGAATTTTTTATTCAGGATGCATGCAAGTATTCCGTCAGGAAGTATATACTGTGCATGGATTACATCAAAATGGTGTTCCTTCAGGATTGCAGTTATCCGGCGTTTGTTAAGGTAATAAATTGAACCGGTGATTATTGAATGTATATTCCGGTATCCCCATGAAGATAGATAGGGTAATATCTCCACCTGGAAATTATGAATATTCCTTGAAAAGTTCCTTTCCAACCTGTTGAGACGGGTTGATCTTTTGATCAGCCGGGAAAAGTTCAGGTCATATTTTACAGGTTTAAAAATAACAACGGTATCATTTCTATACTGTTGATTATAACGCCTGTAAATCTGGAATACGAAATCATTATTGCTGATAATACCCGGAACCGGGAGGATACTTGAAATAACAAGGATTTTCATAATTACCTCCGGAAATCAGGGCGATCTATAAAAGATCTGATTTATCTTTCTTAATTCCAAACAAAGCATACACCTTGCCTTTAATAAAGCTCAGTGTATAGATCGTGTATCTGTTTACCAGTGCGGCATAGGCTAGAATACTGGAAGAATGCTTTTTATAAAACAGGAAATCCTTGTAAATATTTGTGTTGGACCTTATTGATGTCAGGCTATCGAAAAACTGCCTGAATGATTTGTTCCTGGCATGGTTAATTCCGGTTGTCTCTGAATCATTTAAAAGAATCAGTTCAGGATAAATAACGTTCTTGAATCCCGCCTTTTTTGCCCTGAGCGAATAGTCTATATCTGCATGATATTGAGGAAAGTTCTTGTCATCGAAATATCCTACTGCTGAAATGATATCTTTATGCAGGAGCAATTGCTGCCCCGAAAACCAATCCGCTTCAATGGTTTTTTGATATTCGGGTCCGTCCGGCTTATTTCTTCCGATCAGACTTTTGTGACCTGTCCTGGAATTAAAAACACCTCCCATACTGAAAACTATTTCGGGATGGTTTTTATATACCAGTTTGGAACAGATTAACGATTTGCCATCCCAACGTTCCATAATAGACTGGAGATTATCAAAATAATGTTCCGCAGGAACAATATCATTTTCCCATATATTGATAAAATCACAATCCAGTTCCCTTAATGCATGCCTGATGCCCAGATTCAGGCATCCGCTGTACCAAAGATTGCCATCCCCCTGCAAGACAATGACCTCCGGAAATTCATCGCGGATCATTTGTGAAGTTCCGTCGGTTGATCCGTCATCAATTACGATGGTATAGATCCTGTTATTACGGTAAAAGGTCGAATCCTTATGCTGTTGTAGAAGTGCAAGACATTCGCGGGTGTATACCAGCCTGTTATGCACGGGTATGATAAAGGCAATTTTCTTCATTTTTTATTGTTGTTTTGAACTGGTTTTAGCATATTGGCAGTAGACAATTTTAACTGGTAGTTTGATATATCAGCAAGGTATAACACAGTAACATAAAGGGCAATAAAATGTGCCTGGGCAAATGATCCGCCGGTAAGAATTGAAAGCATAAGGTCAATTGTCAGGAACTTAATATAGGTAAAACGGGATTCGATCCTTATTTTTAATATTCTTATTATGATTATAATCACCCCTGCCAGGAACAACGAACCATACAAAACGTAATTGCCAATTATGCCTATGTCTCCCAGGTAATATCTTTTGTTCATCATATAACTTCCTATCTCATTGCCATATGCTGTATGATTGGCGTACATGCCGTTACCCGTAATATAAGCGACCGGGTTAAGAAAGAATTCCGTAAGAAAGAACTCGGCAGCTCTAAACCGGATATAATCCTCACCTAATCGGGCATCGTTACGGGATTGAACCACCAATGCCTCAAAAATTCCCTGGAACATGATATACAACATGAAGCTTGCAACCAATCCCAATGCGATCAGAGACAGCCTTGACTTGATTTTCCTGTCGGTTATTACAAAAAGGATCATGGTGAAGATCATGATAGCCATTGTCTGACGCCCTCCCGTGAGTATTATGACCGGAAGAAGCAATAATAACATTGCGAGATATTTGATATTATTGGTCCGGAAGAATTTCTGCGCAAACATATAAATTGCAATTGCCAGATACCCTGATCCTGCCAGGTATATCCGTATCGTTCCCCGTTCAAAACGTATGTAAGCATCGAAAATAATCCTTGGGAACAGGTAAAACTGTATAAAAAAGAAGATTACATACAAAAATCCAAAACCTATAAACATAATTTCCAGATCCCCTGGCTTTATCCTGAGTTGATGGATAAGGAAGTAAAGAAGGTAATAATATATTGCGCGCTGTGCATAAAGGGTGTTCCCGAAGTCCTGGTCCCTGCTGTAATTGGCCATAAACATACTGGTAACGAGCGATAACAATATTAAGATTACGGGCAGTGCAAAATTCTGCGGTAACGGCTTCCTTTCACCATATGCAGCATGCAATGCCAGCAATAATATAATCAAACCAACACCCAACAGTTCAGAGACCTTTTGGAGTGGTCCAATAAATGTTATCTCATAAACAGCAGTCGAACAGAGAATTATGAAAATAAGTAACAGGTTATTTATCCTATTTAATACCATCCGAGGAAGAATTTTTTTAATTTTATTTCTTTTTCTTTCTAAAAGCTGATAAATAGGGGAAGTTACTATAGCACCGTTCATAAATCAGCATCTTCCATCCTGTCAGACTCTTATAATAATGAAATTTGTATTCTGCAATCATTTCATCATAGGTTTTTTCAGCAATGATTATATCTTCCTTCCTGCATAATCGAATGTCATCTCCGCGAAGGTCAAAAATAACATTCATTTCATGGGGTTTCAATGCCCTTTTGTATCCTATGGCAAATTGCTTAACGGGTCTGGATGTGATCAGATAGGAAGTTCTGACTTTATTCAGGTTCTTTAAGCCATAAAGATCCATTTCAAATTCATACTCTTTAAACTCCGGTGCAAGCTTCCTGATGCAATCCGGTGTGATTTCAAGGTAAACATCATATATGCTGTATGAATTGCGGAACTCTTTAAAGCGGTAATCCGATCCGAAAATACGCAGCTGGGCCTGACCGTCATGGTTCACTTTTAATTTCAGGTTCGTTCCGGGATCATTAAAATTTGTTGTGAGTGATATTCTTGGGAAAACGATGAATTTGTTCGTTTTTACCAGAAAGGAACAGAAATATTTTTTCCATGATGTTTCAGGCCATGTATATATTTTATCGGGTATATTCAGATTCGTAATATCCGGATTGGTACCGTACCATGATTTAAAGGCGGCCCATTGGGTTTGGGTCCATGCCTGTCCTAAAGAAGACGGAAATTGTATAAAATAAACATCCGAATCATCATTTATCGGGGTAAAGGGCCTTTGTGACATTTCTTCCCTTGGTTGGTTATATAATGATATACCCCCGATTGCCTCGTCGTTATCATAGTATTGCAATGCTTTAACAGCATAATCATAAAAATAGGGAGATACGAAAAGATCATCCTCAAGAATAATAACGGATCCGTACGTAAGCGACAAATCGCCGCATTGAAGAATATGACGACGTAATCCCAGTCTTTCCTTATGATAGATCACCTCCTTCTCTCCGTATTGCCACTTAAAATCGTGGGCAATATCCCTGATAATCAAATTATCAGGCTCCTGGTTATCAATGCTTATTATGAGCCTGACACCGGAAATATTTCTAAGGTTGCTGAGTGAGAATAATAGCCTTTTTAATGATCGTGGCCTGTTGAAAGCCACTACCACAATTACGGGAGAATATGTCATGCCGGCAGTAATAGTGAATTATACGGACCTTTTAAATAGTTTATTGTTTACAAATTTAAATATACTTACCAAATCATCCTGCTGATTTGTAACCAGATGTAAAAAATATAAGATTATAAGGATCAATGTGATCCATATATAGCCTGTCCACACGGATACAACCAGCATCAGCGACAGAATAATCTTTGGTAACCAGAACCTATAAATGACCTTGTTATCATAGGAAAACGATTTTTTAAATCCATAGTAAACCACCATGGGTATATCAAATGCTATCGAAGCGATCGCATAAAATCGCATTACATGCAACATCGAAAAAAATGCACCTGCGGCAATGGCACCAATAATCACGATGTTAGTAGGAATACCCAGCAACATCAACGTTCTTTCTTTTCCGTATAGAATAAATATATTGCCGGTAGTGGAATTCAGCGTTTGTAACAGGATAAGAACACCCACATAAGGCAAAAGCTCAGCCACCTGTATCCACTTTTCCGACCATAGGATCCTGACAAACGGCTCTGAAAAGAAAATGAGAAGGACACTCAGCGGAAAATTCAACAGACTGATTACTCCCAGCGTATTCAGATATTCCTTTTTAATATCGCCGCCCTTGGAAGCAAGGTCTTTTAAGCTGGGATACAATACCTTACCAAATAGTCCGGTCATCACACCAAGAGCAAGACTAAGAATCCTGTAGGAACGGTTATAAAGGCCCAGGCTTTCCGATCCGAATAGTTTACCGATGATCAGGTTATCAGAATTGCGGGCCCAGTAGTTCAATAAGTTAAATGCAGTCAGGTTGCCTATTATGCTTTTCGCCTTTCGGAATCCCACGATCAGATACTTCCTTTTCAGTAACCTGAGCCTGATACTGGTTGTGGAATTATACATGATTATTCTCAAAATATTGCCGAATACACTTGGTATAATGAGAGACCAATATGAAAACTTCAGGAATGCAAAAATTATCATTAACGTAATTTCAGTCAGGTAACAAACCATTTCAATCTTACCGAGTACATTGAATTTCAATTCCTTGGATAAAATGCCATAGGGAACCGTATTGAATGAGCGCAGGATAAAACCCGATGACATGATAATTGTGGGCAGGATCAGCGACGGATCTTTATAGAACAATGATATCGGATAGGCAAGAAGCACAACAATGATTGCAAGCAGGAAGCCTATTGTAACAGCTAAATAGTGTACCGTAGTTTGAAAAAGCCTTTTGTAGTCACTTCGGATTATAATATACGATAAACCAGCATCTGCAAATTGATTGATGAATCCGGTAAATACTGTGATAAGCGCAACAAACCCGTATTCGGCAGGCAAAAGCAGCCTGGATAAGACAATTGTTGAAAGGAAACTGATGATTTGTGTAGTATAACTGTACCCGCCAAGAACAATAATATTTTTAAACAGGTCTTTCCGAAAACTCATTTCATGTTACCTTTCACTTTATATTTGATTTTATAGATTAAAACATCTGTCAGACTTTTTATATATTCAGCGGGGGGGAAGCGTCTGTTTTTATCCAGATGCTTGTAATGCCATTCAATGCTTTTTCTATCGCGTTTGAGGTAACATGTGAGGAGGTAATATCCATAAAAGGCACGTATTTTTTTATACTCATCCTTTAGGCCAGGCAAGATCTCCTGATATGCATATAATTCACTTTCTCTGAAATTAAGAAAAGTTTTGAATCTGTCCACATATTTGCTGGTATAAGTATCTTCGTGCCGCCGGGTAAAGCTCAGGACCTGGAATACGAATCCAAGATCAGCAAAACTTAATAATTCATAAGCAAGGGAGGTATCAAAATGATAGCTGTTATAGCTAAAAATTGTGGGAAAATCTTTTATTTTCTTCAATGATTCCAGTCTGTATAAAACCGTTGTCTCGGATCCTGTCACATCGTAATGATTCAGCAATTGATGCTGTAGCACTTCTTTTCCTGGAAACACGGGTCCTTGGTAAATGTTCAATCCCTGGCATCTGACATTTGAATGATCGATCCTGTAGGACGAACAAAAGCCAGCCCCCGGATTCTTTTCAAGTACATCAACCATTCGCTCCAGAAATTCCGGAAAAATCCAGTCATCGGCACAGACCACTTTAAAATATTTGGCATGCTGCGAAATCGGTTTTATGGTATTATTAAAATTGGTAGTCATGTCCACAAATTCCGGGTTGGTAATTACTCTCAGGCGCTTATCCCTTTCCTGGAATTCCTCGGCAATTGCCAGGCTGCCATCCGTACTTTTATTATTAATTACAAAGCACTCCCAGTTCGGATAAGTTTGTGCAAGAATACTGGCCAGGCATTCGTAAAGATACTTTGCCCCGTTATAGACAGGTACACCAATTGAAACCAAAGGAGCGGGTTCAAACATAGAAGCATGCAGAATTAAAGAATTCAATACAAACAGGAGATATCAAAAGATATCGAAATGATCACAGGAAATATAAAATTAGCTAAATTTTGCCTATCAATAGCGTTCCTGAAATGAATTTATCACCTGAATGAATATTATAAAAATATGTGCCAGGGGAGATCATGTGCTCCCTCAGGTTAATTTTTCGGCTATTGTTGGAATATATTATCCTATGAATAACCGTTCTGCCCATGATATCAAAAAGATGGAAATCAAGTGTTTCTGCATGTTTTTCCCAACTGATCTCAAAATATTCCGTCGCAGGATTGGGAAATAGGACTGGTTTGAAATCCCCGGAATTTTCAGGGAAGGCTGATTGGGCATTTACATGGATCAAGAATGTCTGATCTACAGTTACGTGACCATCGGTTACACGCAATACAATGGGATAATCTCCCCCATCAAGCGGAATGCCGGTGAGCAGATTGGAAGAGGGATAATTTACAAGCCATGGAGGGCCTTCAACCAGGATGAATTCCAGGCTGTCATCAGTATCCATGTCTGAGGCAGAATAGGAATAAATATATAGCTGACCTTTATCGTCCTCCAGGCAGGGATTGGAACTAAAACAAGGGGGATCATTTACCGGAACCGCCGTAAAGACCACCGTATCCTTTACTGACTTGATGAAGTTTCCGTTCTTTCCCAGATCCGTGGCCGTAAAAACAACAGATTGCGATCCGTTCCATTCCGGATCCACACTGGCAACATTTGCCTGCCTGTTGGCATCAATGTTGACGACAATGGGTGAGGACTCCGGCTGATCGATTGTCCAGGTAATGTCCTGATCCAAATCTTCCAGATCAGTGATATAATTGTCCAGTTCCAGGACGCCTGATGTGCCTTCATCATATACTTGAGGCGGGATATTATCAATAAGAGGCGGGGTATTGTAATTCTCAGAAATGGCTGTATGCCATAAAGTAGCCATTTTCAGATATCCGGCGGCATTTGGATGGAGGTTATCTGCCATATCCGTATCATCATACAGGAACCCGGCATCATGTTCCAGATCCACGATCACGATCTTATCGCCGTTGCTTATCCTTGACTGGGCAATGGACTTAATATAATCATTGAAAGCACTCGTGGTAGAAGCGCCTGATCCGGCTATCCAGGGTTTCTTCCGGTTAATGATCAATCCTAAAAATACAATTACCTCGCGGTTTGACCTTATTTCATACTGATCAATCAAATCCAGAATATAGGATACTTGCTGAATGCTCATGGGATCAGTCTCATGTGTAATATCATTTGTGCCTATATGGAGCAGGATAATATCCGGGTTGTATTCATCCAGGTAAGGTCGTGGAGGATTCAGGATCTGCCTGTTATTTCTCGCATCAAAACCGTCCAATAAAAGTCTTGCAACATATTGGTCACGCGAGCCGCCAATTCCTGCATGCTCGCAATCGGAAAAGTAACTGCAACCGGATGACTCGCTTCCTACAAAATCTACCGCATATCCTGAGGCCTGCAAAAGTTGTTTCAGATCAAAGCGGTAACTTTTCATCTGATTTACGGGAATTGTTCCGTCTGTTTCACCAACGGTTATTGAATTTCCCAACGGCAGAATTTTTATTGGACTCTGGCTGTATCCAGGCATTATTAATGCCGCTGCAAATAGGATGAGGAACAGAAAAAACCGGAACATATTAATTATGTCTTTATGTTTGGCCGGAATGAAAACTATATGGGCATCTGATGTTGCCTGAGAGCGGCTGACAAATTTAATCCATAGCATTTTCATTTATTTTCCTTTAAATATATGAGACATAACTTTATCACAGAAAACCAGGAATTCAATATTTTTATTGAATTCCTGGTAAAGTCCCAACAAGAAAGCCAGCGTTATTTAGTAATTACGAATCTGCCAATATTGTTGATGGAGTTATTTTTAAGATGCAGGTAATATATACCGTTTTCCATGCCGGTCAGGTCAAGCCTGAAATTCTTCTGATTTGCCGGTACGACAACTTTCTTAATAGTACTACCCGTAGCATTGATCAGTTCAAGATGTACTTTTTCATTTATAGTGGTGAAGGTTACGTTGAGATAATCCCTTGCAGGAACCGGATAAATGTTAATGCCTGCACTGGTGAGATCTTCCAGACCATCGGGCCCGTCCACAGTAATTGTGAAAGTCTGATCTTCAGTGAGTGTACCATCTGATACACGGAGGATTACCAGGTGTTCGCCTTTATCTATCTGGGCAGGAGTACCGGTCAATATTCCGTTGTCGGGATTGAAAGTCAGCCATGCCGGGATTTGCACTGCCGATAAGATGAGTTCCGGATTGTCTACATCGGTCGCGGTGAATACATAGGCATAAAGGTCATCTACATATCCGTCTACCACTTCTGTGGAGGTAATAACCGGGGCATCATTGACAGCCGTCACAGTTATGGTGAAGGATTGTTCTTTAGTAGCCTGACCGTCAGAAACACTTAATACAATATTGTGGTCTCCGGTATTGTCATTGGAAGGTGTAGCCGTGAGCACTGCCGATTTCTGACCCGGTGTATAGTTAAAGTTCAGCCATGCAGGTTTCGTAGGTGCGGATAGTGCAATTAAATCAGCCACGTCGTTATCCTCAACCGTGAAAGTGTAGCTATATACCATATCTTCTGTTGCCGCCAGTATCGGTGCGGATGTAATTACCGGCGCATAATTATCTATAGCACAATGACCGGCAGGAACACCTGCATTAAAGAATGAAAGTGCTTCTGCATCGGAAATTGCTTTATCGAAAATGGCAACTTCGTCGAGCGCCCCTACGAAATGATAACCCGTTGCCGTATTATCAAACCAACCCAGATTTATTTCGGTTGGTAAATCACACGAAAAGCTGTTGTTATAGCTAGTGGGAACACTGGCCACTTCTATACCATCGACATAAAGCCTGTTCTCCTGTACAGATCCGTTCCTGACTGCAATAACATGGTGCCATGTATTATCGTTCAGGGCAGGTCCCCCGGTGATTTCATACCAGATTCCCGATGCAGCGGTATCATTTTCATGAAGATAAAATGTTGCTTTGCCGGCGCTTAGTCCTACCCACATATTGGCAGCAGCAGGAAAATCTTCCCTTGATCTTCCCAATACAACCATGGTGGCCGAGGAGGCTGTTTTCACCCAAAATTCGAATGAGAAGTTACTGCTATACGCCCATTCAAAAGTGTTGTCACCTTCAGCATCCGGTATATCGAGCAGGGTGGTTGCATTGAACAACTGTCCGCCGTATAATTTACCCGCTGTAGGTGTCGGGGCAACAGTTGCTGCTATAGTATGTTCATTATAATAATCAACATAGGTTGTACCCCCTGTCTCATTAAGTTTAAATAAGGTTATAATACCCTCGGGACAAACCGGCGCATCAGCCAGGAAGATCCTGTAACTTTGGGTATCGGCAGGAGGATAGCTATTTGCCGCTCTTATTTTAACCAGTCCATCTTCATTTACAGAAGCAGGCGTCCATGAAATCTCACCCGTGGCAGGATCAATTGTCATTCCTGCAGGTGAAGAGACTAACGAATAAGTCATGGTTGGCATGCCTGTGGCCTTTACCGTATAGGTATACTGTTGTCCGACAACTGCTGTTGTATTAGGCGCAGATGTAATCAGAGGCGAATATTCATCACATACACCGAGACCGGAAATGTTTTTTGAATAATGTTCAGTAACATTCGTTGAGGTCAGTGCGGTATTGTAAATGGCTATCTCATCGAGCCTACCCTTGAAAAACCTTCTTGGCAATCCCTGCCTTATCAGGTATCCGATATTGATATCGGCCGATGATGTAAAATTTCCCAGATAATCAAAAGTAACCGAACCTGCTACACTACCATCAAGGTATAAAATATTTTGATTGCTGGCTTCATTTCTCACAGCAACGATATGATGCCATGCATTGTTATTTATGGATCCGGAAGTAAGGATGGTCTGGAGATTGCCGTTGGAATCACGCAGGTCAAAATACAATTTTCCGGTAGATAAATCAACACCAATTGACCAATAAGCACCGGTGCCGGTCGGGTCATTTTTACCGATGAAGATATTGTCAAGTGTTCCAACAAGTTCTGAAAACTTTACCCAAAGTTCCACAGAAAAACTGGAGTTGGCTCCAAAATCAAAATCAGCATCGTTGGCGACATTTACAATGTCATCTCCGTCAAAATATTTTGCAGCCCCAACTTTTCCGACAGCCTCCATTTCAATTGATGTTTCAGCGACTGCATCATTATTGCCGGATTTATCTTCAAACAAAACATCTGAAGCATCATCAAGATTCCAATAAGAAACCAGGCCATTGGGGCAGGTTTGTGAATTGGCATTTCCGATAAGGAAAGTGGCCATTGCCATAACCAAAAGTCTCGGGAGTAAATTTTTCATATTTATGATAATTGAATTAGTTAATAATTATTGGTACGATAGAACCTTATTAAGGTTTCAAAACAAAGGAATTTGTAAGGGCAGGTCAGAATAAGTTTAACGGTTCAAATATAATTGTTTTAACCGCATATGGTACCAGCGGGTAATACATTTTGATAAACGCTGATTGGATTATGACAAAAGGGTGTTTTCCGGAGTCATGGCTGTTTGATGCAAAAGCATTTTCAGCTCTGGATCCGCCAATTGACAGAGCGTCCCGTACAAAATGACAGTAATGTTACTTTCGGTCAGATGTAAGACCGTTTCAATTTAGATGGGGTTTATTAAATATCTCTTTGGTATAAATGAAGCTTCAAATGCCGGGTCAGTTACTTCACCGCGGACTACTTTGAAAAAACGGTCTCTTATGGATGTAAGCAGCGGGCTTTCGGAGTTTAAGGCAATGCCGTCAATTGAAATGACCGGTACAAGTTCTGCCAATGTACCGCAAATGGCCAATTCATCGGCAATTATTAATTCGGTATGGTCTATGGGTCTATGAACAAACGGGATTCCCATGGTTTTCGCAAGCGCCTCGATGAAGTCCAGGGTTATACTTTCAAGGGCACCTTCTGATGCCGGAGGTGTATAAATTACGCCTTCCCTTACCATCAATACACAGGATCCTGTCGCTTCAGCCACCCGGCCCTGGCTATTCAATAATATCATATCGGAACAATTGCGTGCTTTCCCTTCCATCCTGGCCAGGCGTCCCATCTGATAGTTGGAGGAGGTTTTAATCCTTGCCGGAAGAGCCGAATCTGTTGCCCTCTGCCATGTACTGACACCGATATTTATAGGTTCGGGAATTACCTTGTCCTGGTGGTATGCTGTGAGGATAAGATCGGCTTTGGTTCCCTCACCCCAATGACCCTCAATAACATATAGCGTGGTACGGGCCCACATATCACGTTCTTTTGTCAATAACCTGCCAATGAGCTGAAAGATGGCATCTTCATATTGTTCATAAGTCCAGGGACATGGAATTTGTAAAAGCCTGGCTGACCGCAACAGCCTTTTATAATGTTTTTTAAGAAAAACTATTCCAAAGTTGCCATGAATATCCCAATATCCTTTTATCCCTTCAAAAACATTTAGTCCCCGGGTAACGGCTTCACATCCTATGTGCAAAACAGCAGCATCCCAGGGTATAATTTTGCCCCCCATGTAGGCATAGTCAGGTTTCTGTAATTTAGTTGCCATATTGTTATTTGTTGATTTGGTGATTCTGATTTTTAATTTGAAAATTTGATAATACTACTGATGCATTAAAATATAGAAACTAAATAAATCATATCGTTTTTTGATTTTATTGCCCGGAGGGCATATGGTATTGTAGAAAGATCATTTTCATTTTACCCTATTACCGCAGAACGGTTAAGGCATCGTGTAATTCATGCTTCACTTAAATACCATAACCGCTCCGCGGTAAAAGGTTTTAATCGGATAGGAAGTTCTACCATACCAAAACCGCTCCGCGGTAAATGTAATAATAATTAGCATCCTGGGTTACATGTTAATTCAAATCGAAAAATCAAAAAACGGTTATATTATACTTAAAATAAATTATTTACAAATATATTTGGAAGGGTACCGCATCAGTAGTGATGTGATAATACTAATTTCGGTACTCCTCAATCAGTCCTTTTTGTTTTAATAAATATGCCGCTTCAGAAATAATAGCAAGTTCCAGCCCCGATAACATGCAAATATCTGTCAAACTATGTTTGCCATCGGAATAATTTAATACCCACAGAAAGGCCAATTGCATTGTTTTGCTATCGTTTCTTCCACCTATATTATCATACAGGCCCCGTTTACCAAGCTGTGGTTCTCCTTTGGGAAACAAATTCACATAATTACGATCTGCTTCTATATGTTCTATTATTTTCCTGAAAACAGCGAGGGAATCATTAAGCGCCTTTGCAGAGATCAGTTCCAGATTATCGGCCGAAGTATGATACTCGGGATACTCCCCAAAAGGTATCCGTGTCAGGTTTCCTACAGGCAGGTTAAATCCCGGGGAACAGAACTGCCTCTCATCATACCCGTAAGGGATGAAATTGATAATCTCACTTTTTCCCGGCCAATTGGAAAGCACATGTTCAACGATCCTGTCGATCCTGGCATTACCCTGCCTGGATCTTTTATATGTAAATATGCTGTCAATGCCAAGCAGGGAAGTGACAAGGCCATATTTTATCATATTACTGCCGGTTTCATTTCTGGCCAGCCAGGTTATGGCACCAATGGTTCCCGGGATAAATAAGAACCTGTATGAATAATTTCTGTGTTTCTTCAGCATTTCCTGTGCCAGCGAACTGCAAACGGCAATTCCTGACAGATTATCATTGCACAGGGAGGGATGGCAGATATGTGTGGAAATGAGCACTTCATCCCTGAGGTCTCCCTCAAGATACAGTTCACCATATGTAAGGTTTCCATCTGACAGATCGGTGTCAATGACCACTTCATACGTATCTTCTTTAAGATCATTGAGCTGATCATGACTAATGCAAAAACCCCAGTTTTCAGTATAGTATGATGTCCTGTACGGAACCAGGGAAGGTTTTTCAGGAATACT